>Ga0213825_1000291_pt1 | contig 37948 bp, 30 predicted proteins | sample MC6MC0900MG_FD_179896 | JGI IMG/M metagenome (GOLD analysis project Ga0213825, IMG submission 179896) | Enriched soil aggregate microbial communities from Iowa State University, Ames, United States - MC6-MC0900-MG | ecosystem: Environmental > Terrestrial > Soil > Unclassified | place: USA: Iowa...
TTTTCCATTGACCCTGGATCCCACCATCTTATTGCCTACCGCACTGTGTATGGAGTATGCAAAATCAATGGGCGTAGAGCCTGCGGGAAGATTCTTTACATCCCCGGAAGGGGTAAAGCAGTAAACGCTGTCGGAGAATAAATCTAAATCTCCCTTTACCATGTTTAAGAATTCCTTGTTATCGGACATGTCCTTCTGCCATTCCAGAATCTGACGCAGCCAGCTTAACTTCTCTTCCTCTTTGCCTGCTGCCACCTGTCCGCTTCCGCTCTCTTTATACTTCCAGTGAGCGGCAATACCGTATTCTGCGGTACGGTGCATATCATAAGTACGGATCTGGATCTCAAAGGGCTGCCCATTGTTTCCGATCAGAGTCGTATGAAGAGACTGGTACATGTTAGGTTTCGGCATTGCAATATAATCCTTGAAGCGGCCAGGAATGGGCTTATACATCTCATGGATCACACCAAGGGCGGCATAACAGTCCTTTACGCTGTCAACGATAATGCGCACTGCAAACAGGTCATAAATCTGGTCCAAAGTCTTGTTCTGGTTCACCATCTTTTTATAGATGCTGAAAAAATGTTTCACGCGGCCATCTACCCTGGCCTCGATCCCGCCGGACCGTAAATGTTCCTGTACCTCATCGACAATACTCTTTACAAAGGTTTCCCTGGCATCTTTTTTTAAAGATATCTTCTCAGCCAGCTCGTAATATATTTCCGGCTGCAGATATCTTAAGGACAAATCGTCAAGCTCAATCTTAATTTTGGAAATACCAAGGCGGTGAGCAATGGGAGCATAGATTTCCATGGTCTCTTTTGCTTTTTCCTTTTGTTTTTCCGGTTTCATGTACTGCAGCGTCCGCATATTATGGAGGCGGTCCGCCAGCTTGATGATAATAACGCGGATATCCTTTGCCATGGCTAAAAACATCTTCCTTAAGTTCTCAGCCTGGATCTCCATCTTATCCATGGACCAGGATATCTGGGTCAGTTTGGTGACGCCGTCCACTAAAAGAGCCACTTCTTCCCCGAATTCCGCCTTCAGCTCGTCTAAGGACATAATCGTGTCCTCGACCACATCATGAAGGATCCCGGCGGCAATGGTTTCTTTATCCATCTCTAGATCAGCCAGAATAATGGCAACACAAAGAGGGTGAATGATATACGGTTCACCCGATTTACGCCTTTGGTCCTTATGCGCATCATCCGCAATATGATATGCCTTTTCTATCATGGTGATATCATCGGAAGGGTGATATCTCCTTATACTGCGGACCAGTTCTTCATAAAGTTCATCCGGGCTGGTAAAATCAGCCGGAGCTTCCAGATCCACATCCACCTTCCGCTGTTCCGGACGTTCCTTTTCCAAAGCCGCCAAATTATTCTTTTCCATTATTGGATTATCTGCCATATGCCGTCACCCTTTTGTTGCATTTCTGGTTTTCACCTATTTTTAAACGTAGTTATCATTCATTATAATTATTATTGTCGAAAAATGCAATTATTTTTTCTTTCTCCCTTTTTTCAAGGAAAGCACCCTCCAGTGCATATCGGTTCATCTGCCTTAGATCCGCCTCCGTAAATCCCATATGTTTCTTAATGAGCTCTGCTTCCTTTTCCAGTGTGGTATCTGAAACAGTCATGTTATCCGTATTGTAGGTAACCCGGATTCCTCTGTCATAAAATGCCTTTAACGGATGCTCTTCTATGGAGGGAACAGCCTTTGTCTGAAGGTTGCTGATCACACACATCTCTAAGGTAATCTTTTCCTTTTTTAGGAGGTCCATACATGCCTCTGACTTGATTGCGGCACATCCGTGTCCGATCCTTTTTGCTCCGTAATGAACCGCTTTTATAATATTTTCATAATCTCCGCACTCTCCCGCGTGTATGGTAAAGGGTACGCAGTTCCGGTCCGCCTCCTTAAACAGGGGATCAAAATGTCCCATGGGAATCATTCCTTCCGGCCCTGCTAAATCTACCCCAACAACGCCCTTTCCTAAGTAAGCCTTTGCAATTTCAAAGGTTTGCTCATTTTCCCGGTCAGGCCCGTTAACCATGGCGCAAAGCAGGACCCCCGCCTTCATAGGGGATTTGGCTGTCCCCTTATTTATTCCCCTGATTACCGCTTCAACTGCCTTTTCCATGGTCAGTCCTTTTCTCATATGAAGCTGGGGTGCAAAGCGGATCTCACTGAGGATAAGGCCCTGGGATGCCAGCCGTTCTGTTAAATGAAAAGCTGCCAGTTCCAGTGCTTCTTCCGTCTGAAGCAGCTGTCCCGGTAAGTCAAAGCACTTTAAATAATCCACGAGGCTCTCACAGGTTTCCCCTGCTACGAGGCTCTCTCTTCCGCCCTGTCCTTCAAAATCATATCCGATCTGCTCTGCAAGCATCCTTACCGTTTCAATGGTTAAGGAGCCGTCCAAATGCAGATGGAGGTCTGTTTCCAGTAGTTTCATAACGATTCCTCCTTTATTCTATAAAAATATCTTATCATATTATAAGAAAAGTAACAAATATTTCGTGATTTACCCCTGCTGTATATGCTGCATTGATATAAGACGGATGGTTTAATCTGAAGAGGAGCCTTTTTGGGCAGTTCATTTTATTATCCTGCTCAAAATTAAGAGCTCCCATAAAAATAAAAAACGTGCCCCATAAAAGAAGGGCACGTAAACCATACGTTAAAAGAAACAGCACGATGTCAGCCATTATAATATCATATTCGGTTCTATAAGTTTCCTAGTCTTCAGCCGCACTGCTTAAACAATGACACGACCGCCTCAAAGGATTGCATACTGTATTCATAAGCCACAATTTTATCTACCCCATCACCGACCTCATCCAGATCATAGGGATTTCGAAATGCCGCCATAGCCATCGGTATCTTTAACTTTTCCAGTTCTTTTGCAAGAGAACTCTGACCACGGTTTAAATGTCCATTGTAAGTGCCAAGTACAAGGTTGGTATACCCCTTATCTTTTATCTTTTCCAGTATTTCGTTTATTTCCTTTGAATCCGGATCTATGGAAAAAGAATACGCAGCTCCTCCAAACCTTTCCTGCATATATGCAGCAAACAGCAGATCCTCCATCACACGGCTGGATGCCAAAGTGGAACGATAGGCGAAACAGCTTAAAAATACAGGTTTTTCTCCCAGCAGATGGCAATATCCCATTTCCCGGTTCGTAAACCGTATGCTGTCGCGAAACAGTGATTTTATGAATTCTCCCGGTTCCTTAAGGGATTTCTTTCCCGTGGCTGTATTGGGTGCTGCATATCTTCTTTTGTATGCGAGGATCCGTTCCACTGCATCGTCTATCCGGGATATGGGAATCTCGCCGGATTCCACTGCCATCTCTATATCCCTGGCCGCTTCCGCTGCTAGGCCTGCCGTATGAGAAATAAATACCAGATCCACGCCTGCCTTAATGGCCTTTTTAGCTCCGGAAGCAGTGCCGAAATATTCTTTAATGGCATTCATTTCCAGGCAATCGGAAATCACCAGCCCTTTAAATCCCAGCCTGTTTCTTAGGATTCCCTGGATCATGGTTTCAGACATGGTCACCGGTAAATGTTCTTTTTCGATTCTTGGAAACAAAATGTGGGCAAGGGTTACGGCTGTGGCTCCCTGCCGGAAGGCTTCTATAAACGGAATCAGTTCCTCCTGCTCCAGTTCTTCATAGGGTTTCCGGATGCTGGGCAGGGAAAGATGAGAATCCACTGCCGTATCGCCGTGGCCTGGAAAATGCTTCACCGAACACATGATTCCGGCATCTAAATATCCTTTCACCATTGCACAGCCAAATTCGGTCACCACAGCCTTATCCGGTCCAAAGCTTCGCACACCGATCACTGGATTATCCGGATTGTTATTAATATCGAGTACCGGAGCCAGATTGAAATTGATTCCCAGCTCTCTTAATTCCTGCCCCGTAAGAAGTGCTGCCTCATATGCATGTTCCTTATCTCCGGCCTGTGCAAGAGCCATTGCTCCCGGTATACTGACCGATCCTTCCGGAAGTCTTCTTACAACTCCCCCCTCCTGGTCAATGGTGATAAATGCATATTCTCCGGTCTCTTCCTTTACCAGCCTTTGAATGGAATCACAAAGTCCCTTCAGCTGGTTCCTGCTATCTATGTTATGGGAAAACAAGATAACGTTCCCAACTTTATACTCTCTTAACAGCCGTATCGTGTCTTCACTTAATTCCCCGGTTGGAAAACCGGCCACGATCATCTGTCCGATCTTTTGTTTTAAAGTCATTTCCCCCATACTCCATTCACCTCTTTCATTCATAAAGATGATAAGCTTTTTTACGCTCTGAAAACGCTTTTGCATCCCTCTCAAATCCGGCCAGCAATTCTTCTTTTGAAACTGTTTTCTTTGTCAGCTGATCTGATCCGAACAAAAGATCTTCCATTCGCCTGGTGCTTCCCTCATAAGGATCCAGAAAAGCAAAGCGGTCTTCGTAAATGGTTTTTATTGCATCAAGAAGCTCCAGACCGCAGATCGTGGACCGGAAGGCCCTGATGTCCGTAACATGAATATGGATTCCTTCGCAGGCTTCTCCCTGAAACTTGGAAAAGCAGGGTGTAAAATAAGCCGGGGAAAACAACACGCCTGGAAGTCTTTTTTCTGTCATATGCTTTACAAGCTTACCCGCATCTACAAATGGAGCACCGATTATTTCAAAAGGTGCCGTAGTTCCCCTTCCTTCTGATATATTTGTTCCTTCAAAAAGACAGGTTCCCCCATATACCAGGGCAGTCTCATACCTTGGAATTCCCGAGCTTGGCATCACCCACACATGACCGGTTTCCGGATGCATGGTATGCCTGTTCCAGCCCTCACAGGGAATTACCGTCAGCCTGCAGCCAAGGTTTTTCTCCTCATTTACCATAAAGGCCAGTTCTCCCACCGTAAGCCCATAGCGCATACACAGAGGATAGGCCCCTACAAAGCTTTCAAATCCTGGTTTTAAGCAGTTGCCCTCCGCTAAATCCCCCAAAGGATTATAGCGGTCCAATATAATAATTTCTTTTTCAAACCTTGCGCACTCTTCCAGCGCATAGATCATCGTTGATATAAAGGTGTAATATCTGACTCCAAGATCCTGAATATCATATACGACAGCATCCACTTTATCTAACATTTCCCCGGTAAGCCTCTTTGACTTTTTCCGGTACAGGCTATATACCGGCAATCCGGTATCCGTCTCTATGTAGTCTTCAACATCACCGCCTGCGCCCACATTTCCCCTGACTCCGTGCTCCGGTCCAAACAGGGCTGTCAGCCGGTATTTTTTATGAAGTATGTCAATGGTAGAATTTAAATGACTGTCAACGCCTGAAATAGAAGTGATCAGACCAAGACGTTTTCCGTCAAAGACCTTATGCCAGCGGTCCACACAATCGATTCCGTTTTTCACCATATTGACCCTCTTTATAATTCTGATAAGATAACCTTTTTTTGTTCCTGATCCACATCAAACGCCTCTGCGTACCCGGTTCTTGCCAGACAGCCGTTTACCCTCATAAGATGCTCATAATATTCTTTATAAGGAAACGATGGACTGTGCACGGCAAACCAATGGGTGTCAATGGCCTTTTTCCATAGTTCAAATCCTTCTTTTGATACTTCCAGATAAATATATTTTTCAAAACCAGCGGAATCTTCCCAGTTTTCCGCATAGTAGGGTCCTTTTGCAAAATGAGCGCTGTTTTCTCTTTGAAGTCCGTAAAGTCCTGCGAAGAACTGAGCATCCCTAACGATCCTGTAGGTTGTTTCATGATCTTTGTGCATGCTGTTCTTCCAATGGGTCAGCAGTGCAGCAGGCCGGTATTGCCGGATCGTATCACAAAGCCGAAGCCTTACCTCCTCATTGTCCGGCAATTCTCCATCTGTGTAAGGGAATACCACTGCCTCTCCCCCAAGCATTCCTGCAAAGGTAACGGCTTCCTTTTCTTTTTGTATCCTGTATTCTTCCACAGACCGATCAGGCGGATTTCCTCTTTCCCCGCCGGTCAATGCCACGGTAACGATCCGGTAATCCTTAAGTGCCATAGTCGCCAGAAAACCGCCGCTAGTCAGCTCTGCATCTCCCACATGGCCTCCTATCGCCATGATGCATTTTCTTTCTCCATTCATCCGTCTTTCCATTCCTTCCTCATATCCGCCCAGGACCTCACGATCCGGAAACCTGCAGCTTCATAAATATTTCTTGCCGGATTATTTTCTCCTGTAAAAAGACTCATAAAACCTGCACCCTTTTCCTTCAGGCTTATGCATAACTTACAAAACAGGATGGTTGATATCCTTTTCCCCCGGTAATCGGGATCCACACCAATACCGCAAAAATATCCCCTTCCGCTCTTTTCTACATCCAGCGGACCTGTAAAGCCGATCACTTTGCCATTGTGTGCTGCGATCAGAATGGGACGGCTGTTTTCTCCCTTTGCCGTCTCCCCGAGAATTTCTCTTTCCCACAAAGGATTTTGAAACTTATGTATCATTTCTTCCATGCCGTAATGCCTGTCAGAATTATAAATTTCTATCGTAATATTCTCTTTTTCCAACCCCTCTTTGATGTCTTCCGCAAAATCAGGCTCAGAATAATCATGAAGGTCTAAATAATAGCTGTTTTGCATGGCATAATCCCGGTACCTGCAGTTTTTGAAGAAAAGGTAGGCTTTGCTTCCCACGTCAACTCCCGGAGCATTGGGATGATCTGCCGTCTTTTTCCCGGGAATCTGCCAGGGAAAGGTCATGGGATTAAAGAAAACGATTTCTATCTTTGATACTCCGCTTTCCTTCCGTAGTCTTTCTTCCAGACAGGCAAGCATTGTTTTTCCGATTCCCTGTCCCTGCATTTCCTTTTTTACAACAATCATGGAAAGGTAGGCTCTGCTCTCTCCGCTTAAAAAGCAGCCCGATGCAAATCCCCAGCCATGTTCCTCCAGAATGGTGATTTTGTGCACCTCATCTGCCTGGTTTTCCATAAAAAACCTGCAAAAGTCATTCTGGTTTCCAAAGGGCCGGAATAATACCTCTTTTGCCCGAACCGCATCTTCAAACAATTCATAGGCGATTCCTGCATTCTCCCTGTTCATATCCAAAAATATCATTCAAATCACTCCTTACGACTGAAAAACTGAGGCAGATATTCTTTATGTGCTTCCAGCAGCTCGTTAAGCACGGCCTTTGCTTCTTTCTGGGATCCCACCAGGGGATTGATCATAAGGGCCAGCAGGGCTTTCTGCGGGCTACCGGTTATGGCAGCACGGCACCCGGCTATTTCAAATGATTTGATCTGCTGCAGAAGACCGTTGACCGTCCATGGCAGTTCCACACCGTTTACCGGAACCGGTCCATCCTTTGTGATCCTGCAGCTGACTTCCACGATCTCATGATTCTTAAAATTTTTTATGGCACCTCTGTTAACGGTGTTTACCACCTGAATATCACCCTTGTCATTATAAATGGAATGAATCAGATTACATGCCGAATCACTGTAATAAGCACCGCCCCGTTGGGAAAGCAACTCCGGTTTTTCATCCAATCCGGGTTCCTGGTAAAGCTCAAACAGTTCTTTTTCCACCTGTTCCACAAGCTCTGCTCTTGTTTCATGTTTTTCATATTTTTCCAGGGCTTCTTCCAGATATTCTTTAGCCATATAATAATATCTGTGATAGGAACATGGCAGCACACCAAGCTCTTTTACAAAATCTTTGTCCCAGCTGACTGCCTTTATATTCTTCACAACGCCGCCTTCCCCCCAATGGCTGACCACGTCTTCCGTTATGTCCTTTCCATCTGCTTCCACTCTGGTCACGTAAACCATATGATTCAGTCCGCCCATGGTGACGTTCACCTCTTCCATAGGCCTGCCAAGCTGATCTGCCACCGCTTTGTGCATGCCGTAAGGGACGTTGCACAGCCCGATGAATTTCCTAAAGCCGCTGTAACGGTTCACTCCTTCCATGACCATACCCACCGGATTTGTAAAGTTAATCAGCCATGCTTTGGGGCACAGTTCCTCCATGTCTTTACAGATATCCAAAATAACCGGTATGGTTCTCATTCCCTTGAACAGACCGCCCGCACCGTTGGTTTCCTGGCCGAGTAGTCCATGCTTTAAGGGGATCCTTTCGTCTTTCACTCTTGCCTGCAGCTGTCCCACCCGCAGCTGGGTTATGACAAAATCAGCTCCGGAAAGAGCCTCTCTCCGGTCCAGGGTTGTATGGATTTTCATTGGAACTCCTGCTCTTTTTACCATACGTTTTGCAAATTCAGATACAATCTGTAATTTTTCTTTCCCCTCTGGGATATCCACCAGCCATAGCTCCTTCACAGGTAGGGTTTTATACCTTTTTAAAAATCCATCCACTAGTTCCGGCGTGTAACTGGATCCTCCTCCGATTGCCACGATTTTCACACCTTTTTTCATGACTGAACACCTCCTTCTCCGCTATGCAGCAATAAATACAGGGCCCCTATTCTCCCTGCCATATTTCCCTGCTCACTGGCCTCAATGGCCGTATATGGTTCCAGATGGGGATACAGGGCATATACCGCTTCTTTCATATCCCTTATAAATATTTTATTTTCACTGATTCCCCCACCGATCAGCAGTATCTCAGGATCCACCGTGACAGCAAAGTTACCGATCACCATTGCACCCTTGTAAAGCCATTCCCGGTATACCGGTTCAATGTCCGGCTGGTCCAGATGGTTGAATATAAACGTTCCATCCACCTTCCTTCCAAGGATCTCCGATACCTTTCTCACCAGAAGAGAGGTCGCCCCTGCTCCTTCTGCAGCCGGGTTGCCGTCCACATCCCGCAGGCCCACTCTGGTAAATCCCACCTCCCCGGATTTAAAGTGGCTGCCCCGGTGTAATTCCCGGTTTATAATGATGGCACCGCCAATCCCGGTTCCAAAGGTGACCATGCAGATATCCCGGAAATCCCTTCCCGCTCCCCGTACCATTTCTCCCAGTGCGGCACAATTGCTGTCATTTTCAAGCACAACAGGAATCGGATAGTTCCTGTTTATCTCTTCTTTTAAACAATACGCCCTGAAATTAGCCCCAACACTGAAATCCGTATTCTCTCCTGTTACCGGATGGATAAATCCGCCCATGCAGATTGCAACCCCGCTTATCTGATCCACATAAGTTTTAACGATCCCCATGAACTGCCGGAGAAACTCGGCCGGCTGTTTTTCCGTAGGAGTGCTTCCTTCATGAAGAACCCTGTATTCGGGATCCATAAGGCTGTATTTTATATAAGTACCCCCTATATCAATTGCCAGGTATTGTTTCATATCCGTTCCTTTCTGCTGTCTCCCGTAATATGATCCTGACGGCTCCCTGGGCTGCCTCCCCCCTCATCTTCATGATCTCCAGCTGGGGAAACTTATCTTTCGCCTTTTCACAAAACAGGCGGTATATCTCGTTGTTTTTCATTAATACGCTTCCGCTTACAACCAGGGGGACCGGAGACTGAAAATGAGTCAGTACGGCTCCCGTAAGCTCCGTAAGTTCCTCCCCGCAATGATCCAAGATCTCGGCGGAAGCCGGATCCTTCTCCCTGATTCCTTCTTCCAGAAGGGGAGCCAGGGCGGCGATCTCTTTTTTGCTTCTCCCTGGCTGATACAGCCAGGTGATAAGATCCCCCAATGAATCCATCTTCAGATAGCGGAATGTTATTTCCTTCAATACAGTCTGTCCCTGCCTCCCATCGGATGACCTCACCACTGCTTTTAAAATATCCCTTCCGATGGCATAGGCACTTCCGGCATCATCAATGATATGACCGTAGCCCCCTGCCCGGAACTTAGCTCCGGATTCATTGATTCCGTAACAAATCGAACCGGTCCCGGCAATGAGTATGACTCCGGCTGGTTCCTTAAGCGCCCCTGCCAGGGCAGTTTCATGGTCTCCCACCAGCCTGATCACTCCCTGCATCCCCTGTTCTTTTAAATACCGGGTGAGCAAATCCGCCGTATCCCGGTTGCTGATTCCGGCGGCGCCAATGCAGATTCCCCGGCAGTCACTCATATTCATACTTAACGCTTCCAGTTCCCTCTTTAAATCCGTCAATGTATGTTCTGCCGCTTCCCGTGTCTGACCATTGATGTTTAAAGGTCCTAAACGAAAACTTTTCACCAGATCACCATGAAGTCCGGCTACCATTACCGAGGTGGCGGTCCCGCCCCCATCCATTCCTATTACAAACGGTCCGTTCAATTGATTTCCCCCTTTTTTCCTTTTGTTATCCCTTTACCGCACCCACCGTTACTCCTTCCAGAAAATATTTCTGCAAGGTAAAGAACAGTATAAACATAGGCAATGCCGAAATCGTTGCCCCTGCCATCATGGGTGAAAAATAAGTGGTATTTGCAAAACTGAAGTTTTTAAGCCCGACCTGAATGGTCTGCATCTGCTCATTGTTGCATATCAGAAACGGCCAGAAAAAGGTATTCCAGCTGCCCATAAAGGTCATGATCGCCATAACGGATAAAATTGTTTTTGAAATAGGAATAACTATTTTTATCAGGATCTGAAACTGGTTGCAGCCTTCTGTTCTTGCCGCTTCCAGAATCGAAGTGGGAAGGGAAGAAAAGAACTGTTTCGCCATAAAAACATTGTAGAAGGTGACTAAAGACGGCACGATCAATGCGGTATAAGTATCTGTCAGCTTCAGCACATTGGCTACCAATATGTATAGTGGAACCTGCGTGACCTGATAGGGCACCATCATCGCAAACAGCAGCAGGAAAAATAAGATCTTACTTCCCGGAAACCTTACTTTTGCAAATGCATATCCAGCCATTCCGGCAAAGACCACATTGCTTAATGTGACGACGCCCGCAACGATCATGGAATTTACGATCCATCGGAACGAGCTTTTGCTGAATCCAAAAAAGAATTTATAGGAATCCAATGTTACATATTTAGGGAACAGAGTATAACTGGCTGCCCCAATCTCATTTGGCGGTCCAAAAGATGAGATGACCATGTAATAAATCGGAAACAGAGTCAGGACGGCCAAAAAAAGCAGGATGGCTGTCATTGCCCCGTTTCTTAATACTGATTTATATTTTTGATCGTCCCCATATTGCCTGAATAAACCCATACCAGCCCTCCTTCCTAGTACTCAACATCAGCAGCCATTACCTTAAACTGGAAGACTGCAAAGACCGCAATGATTCCTGCCAGTAATAATGCCTGTGCACATGCTTCCCCATAATTAAAATATTTGAAAGCATTGTTAAATATCAACAGTCCTACCATAGTCGTGGCATGATCCGGTCCGCCCCCTGTCATTAAATACGCCGTCTGAAATGCCTGAAACGCATTGATCACTCCGGTGATCGTCAGGAAAACAGTGGTCGGCTTGACCATAGGCCATACGACGTATTTGATTCTCTGTAAAAAGGTGGCTCCGTCAATATTAGCAACCTCATAATAGGTGGGATCAATTCCAAGCAATGCAGCCACATAAATAATGACCGTAGAACCAAGGCCTGAGAATATTGTCATAATAATCAGTGACAGCATGGCCGTTTGAGAACTGCCCAGCCAGTTCTGATTCTGGATCCCAAATGCCCGGATCACTGAATTTAACAGGCCGCTTGGCAGAGGATCAAATATCCATTTCCATACAAAGGAGAGAGCAACTCCCGATGCAATCCCGGGCAGATAAAATATTGCTTTAAAAAATGACTGGCTTCTTTTCTTAAAGGGAACCAGCAGAATGGAGATGATAAATGCCACCAGGATGGAAATGGGCACCGTTACGGCCGTATACACGGCAGTGTTCCAGATGGATTTAAAGAAAAGTCCGTTTTTCAATGTGTTACTGTAATTGGCAAATCCCACAAACTCTGTTTTTAGGGGCTTGTAGGATTGAAAGCTTACAATTGCCGCCTGGACTACCGGATATAATGTGAAGATAATAAATGACACAATGGGCACGAATACGAAAACATACCCCCATTTGGCATCATTGTTTAACCGCTTTCTTTTCTTTGCTGTCTGCATACGCCTTCCCCTCTCCCTTCATTCTAAAAAGCATAATGATCCCCCAAATAAGAAATGGGCATTGGCACCTGTTACGATTACCAATGCCCGTAAATCATGAAAACCTATGGATCTCATATTCCATTAATCCATGACACAGCCTTCCTCACCAAACGCCTCCACTGCAGCCTTTTTTATGGCTTCGTGCATCTCCTCCGGGGTAATTTCACCTGCTAATAACCCCTGGAATTTTGGCAGAATCACCTCATCCTCAATTTTTATCGCCTTTGCTCCTAAATCAGCCGGGATATCAGGTCTGGCTTCCGCCACCTGGGAGGCAAAATTTTTAACTGCTTTTGTATTATTCTCATTTTTCCCTTCCATCGGAGGAAGGGAAGCAAATGCTTCTTCTCCGGATTTGCATACAGGGCTGATATAAAGCTCCTGACAGGTTTCTGCCGCTCTTTTGCCGCTTGCCAGGAAATAGGCAGCCTTTGCTACGTTCTTTAAATGATCCGGGCTTGGTTCATCCTTGCCGCGGAAGCACACATATCCATCTACCGCTCCCTGGGCCTGCTGCTTATTTCCCTGGAACGTTGGAACCGGCAATACGATGTATTCTACTTCCTGGCTTCCTTCTACCGCACTTCCGTCATTTGCGGCCAGCTTTTTATTATTATCAGTAGCTAACTTTTCAAAAACCGACAGACCCTTGCCGGTGATCATGGTCTGCCCGGTCAGGAACATGTTCCATCGTTTTCCAGCATCCACGGAGCTTAATTCTTTCGGCATGGAGCCATCGTCGATTAAAGATCTGATATCTTTTAAAAATGGAACCATGTGACTGCTCGTATATGTATATTTTAAATCCTTGTCAAAGGCGGCAGGCATACCTGCATTTTTTACAAAGATTGAAAAATAATCCTTTGCGGCTACTCCTGAACAGGCAAAAACAAAGCCGTACCGGGAATAGATATCTCCGTCCTTTACCACACCTTTTTTGATGGCTTCCCGAAATTCTTCATAGGTCCAGCCATTTTTCTGTATTCCCTGCCAGTCGATTCCTGCTTCTTCCAGCATGGCCTTATTACCACCGATTGCCTGTATCTCCACATAGGCGGGGAATCCATAAAGCCCGTCACCATTTTTAAAATAGTTGATAATATCTGCGTTGTAATCTTCTATCATATCCTTATCCGCATATTTGGTAATGTCTACCAGCATTTCCGTGTCCAGATATTTCGTGACCCCGGTAGAGCCGATAAAGGCAATATCAGGCGGAGAGCCGGCATTTACCTGAACATCCAGTTTTTCCGTAATGTCTTCCCAGCTTGCCGTTGTGATCTGCAGCTCCAAATCGGGATTGGCTTCGTTAAATTCCTTTGCATATTCCATCAGTTTATCCTGATAGGATGCAGAAACAGGCGGAAGCAATGCCTTAACAATGTCTTTTCCATTGCTTTGCTGCACTGCAGTGCCCTTTGCGGTAGTTCCGCAGCCCGCCAGTGTACTGGCGATCATGGCTGCTGCCAACAGTACGGATAGTTTTCTTTTTTTCATGTTTTCTCCTCCATTATTTTTTATATCTGCTCTATGGCGTAATGCACATGTCCATGTGCATTTGCCAACTTCTCCCTCGCCTTTATGGGAATGCGATCCCTGCCCCAAGTGCTGCCATTTCCTCATGGCTGTTTCCATTATATATTTATGAATTCTTTTTGTCAAAGAATTCAGATAATTACGAAATATTATTTCACACCTTGAAATAATGTTTCAAATTTCGCTATCATTTTCGACATTTATTCTTATATTTTCCCACAATACTCCATTCTATTTACACATTTTTATCATTGCATTCTTAATGAATATACTTTTCCATCACTCTCCATAGTTTCGTAAAAAGAAGCAGGTCAGATAGTCTGTATATACAAGACATTTCTGACCTGCAAAAGCAATGAATTCTGTGGTCAAGCTTTGTATTATCGGATTTGTACTACTCCATCCACTACCCACTCTCCATTTGCGTTGACAGCGTAACCATCTGGAGTGATGGTGCTCTTAAGCATTGCGCCATATTTGTATTGCGTTGCCTGATTAACCGGATTGAAGAAGAAACATTTTCCGTTAATCCATCTCCAGCCTGTGACCATAGCGCCGTATGAGCCATCATGATTTTCGCTTAAGTAGTACCAGCTGCCATCTCCGTCCAAATACCAGCCTGAAACCATATACCCTTCTGCATCAAAGCGATACCATGACACCTGGCCATTATAGGAACACTGATACCATTCATTTTTCGCATATGTCCCATTATTCTTAAGAACCTGCCAGCCTCTGGCATTCTGTTTCCATATGGCCATGCCATAATCTTTATCTCTGTCTGAGTCACTGGAACGATCAGGCTTTTCGGGATTCTCCGGCCCTTCCGGATTTTCTGGCCCTCCCGGATTTTCTGGTCCTTCCGGATTCTCTGGCCCTTCTGGGTTTTCCGGTTCTTTTGCTAGTTTTACATCGTCTCTGTCACGAATACGTATACGAGACACAGAATCCTCGGAGTCACCTATGACAGTTCTGGACGAAAGTCCTACTGCCGACATATATGCACCGATTTTTAAATCCTTTATCACCTTATCCTTTGTAATATATCCGTCAATGAATATTCTTGCGGGCTTACCTGACTGATCCTGCAGCATAATCGTTTCTACCAGATTATTCGGCGCATCAATGGAAATAACCTTGCCGCTTACCATGACTAAACTGCCCAGATTTTTGCCCTCATAAGCTTCTTTCGTAGTTTCCTTAACAGGCTCTGGAAGTTCCTTTATATTTGTATCAATTACCATAATCTTCTCTACTGCCAGCTGTCTCTCTCCTTGATAAGAAGAAGTTTTTCCAAATACCCTGACGGTCTGACCCGCTCTTATATCTCCGGATACAGGGAAAAGGTTAATTCCGCCGGTATGATCCTGCACGTAGATACTATCGAAGAAAGCAGTATCTTTATCATAACCAGAGGCGTTAGATGTAGCTATGCCTTCAATAATAAACCGCTCGCCCTCGCCTGCTGCCTGTACTTCCTTAATAGGCGTAATCTGCAATTGATTCGTCTTCTCTAATAGATTTGCCATGATCTGGTAGTTGCTGTAATCATTGGTGGCTGCACTGTCAAATGTCAGCTGGAAATCACTCATGGTCGAACATCCTGATAAATATAGTGTCGACGATTCGCCATCGCTGAAATGAAGCTCCTGAGTAGCTGCCAATACAAAACGTCCGTCCAATTTTGCCAATGCATCTCCTGATAAACCTACACCATCATTATCCAGACTCTTTGTATCTGCCGGTGCATAAACCAGAGGCGCCGCTCCTGATGGAAGCATGGCGGTGTCATGGATTGGATTTTCACTTTCATCTACTGCATAAATGTCCGCATTGCCATATGTGTTGAATTTAAGACCTGCATCCACTCCGGTTATATATGGGTTCAGCAGATTATAATCGGTGCTTAAGATCCCCCACAATCTGCCATCATTGCTGCCGGCGCTTTGTAACTCATCATCTGCAAAACGGAATGTACTTTGAAGAGCTTTAAGGATCTTATTCTGCTGAGCCGACATATGATCCCCTGCCTTGGACACATCACCTTTGAAGCCATCATATGCCTCATAGGAATCGCTCCAGGAACAGATCATAATCGTCTTACCGCCCTTTTTAGCAAAAGCTCTGATAGCATCAAGTTCTTCCTCTGAGTAGTTCTTATAATCCTCTCTCAGCTTTGTACCATCACGTCTGGAAGGTGCATTGAACAGAACGCCAACATATTTGTCATCCTTTAAAGCGGCTAACAGTTCCTCACTGGTGTAAAGGGTGACCATCCGGATATCGTAATCACCCGCCAAAGAGGTGAAATTACCCATACTGTCCTTGTAGTTTCCATTCACATATTCATTATAATGACTGGCATCTATTGCAAAATATTTCATCTTCGAACTGTCACGTACATCAATTTGCAGAGTAAAACTGAATGTCTTGCGGTCGCCTTCCAGTTCCATTTTGGCAATGACTTCTATTTCATTTACTCCTACCTTATCAAGTATAAACGCTTTGTTAACCGTGTAAGTTTCCAAAGACTTTAAACTCACGTTCAGTTCTTTACTTTCAAGCACCTTATCACCAGTTTTAAATGTCAGACTGGTAAGTGTGGCATCTGATTCTTCATTGTTGAAAGCTGTGACTGTAAACTTCACCGGTTCGCCTGTCACTGGTACATCTGTATCACAAGTAAAGGAAGATATGCCTGCTTTTGCAGCTGAACCATACCACACAGGAGCCGTTACGGCGATATTTTTATCAGCCTGGGTAACACGTATGTAATAATATCCTTTCTTTGCAGGAAGCTCAAAGGTGAACTCTCCACTATTTCCGGTGCCTTCTTTTTTCCCTGCTATTGCGCCGCCATTTGTCACTACCTCTACACTCTTTATGACATCTGTCGGATCCGGGTCATCTACGCTTACAGAAATACTCAGTGTTTTTACGTCCTCTGACGCATCCAGAATACTTCCCATAAGTTCATCATTCAAAGTATACATGATATTTAAGTTCTTATCTTCTGTCGCGTATACATGCATATCTTTCAGCGCATCTAAAATCCCGGTCTCTGACAAATCATCTGTGAGGACAACTGTCCTTGCCGTATTCGCATTTCCCCAACGCCCTTTGTGGTTATCCTGATTATTGGCGGGTGCTAAATGCCAGCCCTTATCCAATGCTTTCGTATATTCATTGTAGCTTGGGAAATATCCGCCTGATCCGATAGATCCTTCGCCGTTGCCGACTTCTACTAAGACCATTTTAGCGTCTCTTGCCGGTGTATAGTATGCAAAATCTGAAAATGTACCAAACGTCTTTCCAGGGTGGTTAAACTGTGAAAGATTTGCAAGCGGATCTGGATCAGCGGTCAGAATGTCATAATACGCCTTCATACCTGCATCATTTTTCTTGTCATTGAGCGCGGTATTGTTTCGGCTGACCAATCCTGCTGAGCCAAATGTATTGATGTGGCCGGGACCGCCGGACCATGTCATCTCGAAACCGGATAACGCCTTTCTGGAACTAGTTTCGTTAAACGCTCTCGTCTGCTCCCTGTATTCCTCCCATATTGCCCTGCTCCCAGGTGTCATTAGAGACGGGTCATTAAGCGCCTCTTTCGGATTAGGTGCATCTTTTGTATCAAAATAGTTGGAATGATCTGTAAATGATACAAATTGTACATTGTCTTCTTCCGGGATATTGGCAAGATAATTAAGACCATCTTTCACAGATCCTGAACCATCCGAATAGTTCGTATGACCATGAAGCTGCCCGAAATACGCTGTAAAAGAGGATTTACCTATGGTAAATTTCCAGCTTTCGGTATGAGACACTTTATCTCCCCGAACAACCGTCACCTGCGCATTATAAATGCCGTCTTCCAACACTTTGGGCAAAAAAGCATATGTTGCGCCGTCAGAGGCTGACTCTTTAAGACTCATAGGCTGGTCTGTATAAATAGCAGTGCCATTTGCCTTATTAAGAGTGAGGCTTACCGATGGGTTATTTCCAACATTCGCCATCTTGATGGAAATCTCAGGCGCTTTCACGTCTCCAGTCGCTTTATTTCTATCAGGAGTGACCGCCAGTACCTGCGGCTTGTCATTGATAGCGATCGTCACAATCCCACTCACTGTTTCCAGACCGGTTTTATCTTTTGCTTTGAATTTAATGTATAAGGCCTTCTGCCCTTTCGCAAAATTTTCTGCCGGAATAACAGCCTCATAGTTATTGGTATCCTGATTAAATGTCATGGACAGAGACTTTTCTTGTGCATCCTCAGATGGCCCGAAAAGAACCTCCACACTTGCCACGCCCACATTGTCCCTGACCTGGACGGATATGGGATACTCTTGTTCCGGTCTTGCATCAATATAGGTTCCTAAAGTAATAACCGGTGGTTTGTTGTCATTTTTCACATAATACACAGGAAAACCATTTTTCTCTTCTGTGCCGGTGTATAGCTGAATCGTCTGATTATATCTGCCTATCATGGCAGTCAGATCCACGGTTTCTCCTTCTTCGACACCTTCCGGATATGGAGCTGCCTGATAAATGTTAATTGTACCGGTTGCATCGGTGACCGGTGTACTGCCTGATGTATTCAGCTTGCCAAGCTTGACATCCTCTATCAGAACAACCCTGTTAATAAGTCCGCTTTTCTCTATATCAGCAGTACCAGCCATAGCTTTTATCTGACTGATGGTATACGTTACAGGCGGTATCGTTACCTCTTCCTGCTTAACAGCGATTTTTGCTTTATCTTTCGTGGATGTTATCTGAGGCATACCATAACGAATCTGGTAATCTCCCGAGATTTCCAGTATATCACCTACCCTGGCTCCATCAGGGGCTGCTCCATAAATATAGATACTGTACTGGCTGCCATCTATCTCGGACTGAAGCACCGGATTTCCATATGTTGTGGCCAGATATGACAGTTCTCCTGTAACAGTTACATCTTTTGTGTTTTGTCCTAATGCCAACACATCTTTAATCGTCATCACTTTGCCGGCTTCACGGATTGTATAGGAAAACTCAGCTATTTCACTGTCTTTAAGCCCTTCCTTAACTGCACGTACATAGTATGTAACCGGTTCATCAATCATCAGTCCGCTATCGCTTGAATAGGTTATCCATTCATCAGCATCCTTAGACTCCGTATTATACTCGATCACAGCATCTGATGTTTCCGTAGAAAACGTGAGCGGCGTATCTTTCAGTACCGGTCCGGCAGCTGGTGTTGCTGTAGGCGTCTTGCATTTCGTCTCTCCCGGCAAAGTCCCGCCGCCTTCCTCATAGGAACTGTTGTGCGGCTCAGGCTTTCCAATCTTAAAGTCAGCTTTATTGTTATCGGTATCCACTGCCGGGTCCTTGCGGATGGCTGCGGTAGAATTTGACATTGCACTGGTAGCTTCGGTCTCATATTCCTTCGCCGTGGTACTAATTCCTACTAAATCAACGAAATTCTCATCGTCTTTGCCAGTTAACCTCACACTGCTTTTGGACAATGCTGCTGCCCCGCCTGTTCCAGACATGTTGATACTTCCCTCAGCATCGGGTTCTGGAAGTTCTGGCGCATCTTTATTACTCCCATCTGCTTCCTTTATCAGGTAGTAGCCGCCAGCTTCGATGGTCCCTGAAAGGTTTGTTAACTGAATTTTTGAAGAACCAAACTCGTTGCCAGCTAACCACTGGATTGACCACCCATCTATGTCCACAGCTTCATCCGTAGGATTGTACAATTCAATAAAATCACTCTTCCATATGCAGCCATTATTGCCACCCCCACCGTATACCTGACTGATCACGATGTGGTCTGCCAGACTGCTGTCACTGAGTGTGGATTTATCTTCTACAGGATCCAACGCACTGGCTTCCTCTTTTACTTCGCCCGTATCGCCCTTATCTCCCTTATCTCCCTTATCGTCCGTATCTCCCTTATCTCCCTTATCTTCTTCCACCTTTTCGGGAATGTCTGCATCCGTGTCCTTGTCTGCCTCACTGGGGCTTGCTTTATTCTTTCCCCCACTGGAACTTTCTGCCTCATACTTGTTTGTCAGGTTCGAATCTGTCTTCATAGCAAAACCAGGTACGACTAGCAGATTCATACACAAGGCAACTGACAGAAACAAACTTAACAGCTTCCTTAAGTTCATAACTTTTCCTCTCCTTCCTTTTTTTGATACCACCTATTTAAACTTTATTATATAGAATTATAAATAAGTACCAATTCTAAAGATGTTTTTAATACAAAATATGTGAATATCGTCACTACTTCTTCAATTTTCTTTGCTTTTCATTCACCTGCATGACCGTCCTGTCCACCGTATTCTTCCTGCTGCACAGAAATGCACTTAGGAATGCTACCAACGGCACGGTCATAACAATACCGATAGAACCTGAGATCCCCTGTATAATCTCCAACGCCATCATGTCACTGTTAAAAATCTGCAGATACGGATAATCAAAGATTCTGAACAGTATCAACATATTGAGTGCCGAACCAGCAAATGCTAATATCAGCGTGTTTGCCATAGTTCCCATGGCATCCCTGCCTATATTGATACCCGACTGAATCAATTTTTGCCTGTTTAGCTCTGGATTCAGCTGATGTACCTCAAAAACTGCAGACGTAATAGTCATAGCCACATCCATAACTGCGCCAAGTGCAGCTATGAGTATGGCACTGATAAGCAAACCGCTGACATTTAAGCTTGTCCCACCTGTACGGAGGATCAATTCTTCTGCCTCCGACATATTAAAACCGTTTATTGGCGTAGCAACCGCCGTGAGAGCTGCGGCGGCACCTGCCATCGCTACGCCGCCCACACACCCAATGGTTGCACAGAACGTTTTCATTGAAAAGCCATTTAACAGTACCAATGAAATGGCTGTGGTAACAGCTGATATGACAATGGAAGACAAGATCGGATTGATGCCATGCCTTATCATGGGTATGAGCAAGAACCAGATATCCACAATAGCAAAAGCAAGCCCCAGTATAGCAGCTATTCCCTTTTTCCCCCCGAATACAGCTAAAAACAGCACGAATATCACTGTCAGTCCAAGCAATGCCGGACCCCTGTTATAGTTTGGTACGGATGCGATATATGTACGTCCATTGGCATCTATATCCAGCCTGGCAATTACTTTCGTACCTACTTTTAAGTCCACATTGTTGTATACACTCATATAATTAACTGCCGGCAATATCTTACCTCTGTCCTCACCGCTATCTATCTGCAGATAGACTTCCTGCACGCCTATACGCAGCCCCTCTGTCCAGTCTTCTGCTTTCGCCTCGTCACTGATGAGTTTAGTCACATGGGCCCTGGCAAATTTTATCTGGCTTGCCGCCGTTGGCACATCACCTGGCAATGGCTGATTGATCCATATAAGAATTGCAATAAATACTACGAAAAAAAGAAAGGAAGCGATGAGTTTTATACAGAATGTTTTTTGATTTTTCATTTTTACAGTACGCCTTTCTGCGAAAGGCACCAATGTGGTTACAACCCCTGCACCCTTCGTCCTGTTTTTATACTTAAGTTGCATTACCGACACACCGCAAAGCCCGTAAAGGCGATAGCATGTCCAAAATCATTCGCAAATACAGCTTTGGAAGTGAAAACTACGTTAAGTTCTGGAAATATAGCATTCAATATTATTCTATTCCGGTTTCAACTACTTAAGTACTCCTTATGGATAAAATGATTGGCATAAATTATAACTCTACATGAAAAGGACTCTGCAATAAATTGGCACACAACAATTGTCAAAAAAAAAAGCAGGTCAGAATGTCTGCAAATATAGACATTTCTGACCTGCAAAGGCAACAGAGTATATTAAAGGACCATGCACCAAAGGGGAATGGTCACAAGAGATAACAGGGTGGTAACTACCACACATTTTGTGGCAAAAATATAATCTCCATCATATTTGGACGCCAATATGGCGGTCGTGCTTCCTGCGGGCATTCCGGTCAAAAGGACGGATACTCCCGCCAAAAGGGGTTTTACATGGAAGGCCCGGCAACTTACGTAAACCAGAAGAGGAAGCAAGAACAGGCGTATAGCGGCATATTTTACAATCCCCCAATCTAATATGCTTCCTGGTTCCACCTCCGCCAGAATGGCACCGATCAAGACCATGGACACGGTGGTGGTACAGCCACCTACGCTTTTGATGGTGTTTTGAAGGAATGCAGGCAGAGGCAGCCGGGTGATCATAAGAAACAGACCAATATAGACCGCTATGATGCAGGGATGAGTCAAAACCTTTTTCACTACGGTTTTCCGGTCCGGGCTTTCCGTAAAATAAGAAACCCCGGCAGACCACATAACAATCCTTTGAGGGATCAGAAATATGGAAGCATACATGAGTCCTTCTGCCCCATAAACCCCTTCTGCAATGGGATTTCCCATAAAGCCCGCATTGGAACAGACCGTACCATACTGAAGCACTTTTTTGCGGCTTTCCGATTCCCTGTTATAGAAAACCTTTGCAAACATGAGGCAGCCAAACTGGATCAGGGAAGCGATGGTAAGGATCACAGCAAATCCCTTTAAAATTTCCAGATTAAACTCTATAAAAAATGAATTGATGATGTTGCAGGGAAGGATCAGATAAATCACAAGGTCCGTGAGAATGGCCTTTGCCCCCTCCGGCAGAATCCCTTTCTTTCTCAGTACAACACCAGCTGCTACCAGGAGAAACAGCATCCCCTGGAGATTTAAAAGACGACTATATTCCATTTCTAGCTCTCTTCTTTTGATTTCATATATTCATCCATGGCCAAAGCAACTGTCTTTGAGTAGGCAACTGCTTCTACCACGGTTCTTGCTCCCAGAACCACATCTCCGGAAGCGAATATGCCCGGAATGGTTGTCTGGCCTTTTTCATCTGTCATCAACAGACCATTCTGGCTGGCCAGTAAGCCCTTAGTGGTATTCACCAGCTTGCTTTTTGGTCCCTGGCTGATGGAAATGATGGTGGAATCTGCAAAAACTTGTTCCCGCTCTTCATCGACGCCGATCTGTTTTCCTTCCTCATCATATCGGATAGTTTCAAACACCGGACCATCATCCGTAATCTCTATGATCTGCTTCCCAAACTGGAAGTCAGCCCCATCAAGCTTAGCATAGGCTGTTTCATGTTCGCTTGCATTGCTGGATAAGCCTCTGGCATAAAGTGTTACCTTCCTGGCTCCATGGCGGATCACGGTCCTTGCCACATCCATGGCAGAATTCCCAACGCCAATGATGGCAACCGTCTCTCCCAGATCATAGGCATCGGGATTTGCCAGATAATCGATGGCATAATGGACATTTCCCAAGGATTCCCCTTTTACGCCCAGGGTTTTCGGCCTCCAGACTCCGGTTCCGATAAAGATGCTCTGATAGCCGTCACGGATGAGATCCTTGATTTCCAGAGCGGTTCCGATTGCCGTATTCGGGCGGATCTTCACACCGATTTCCAAAAGCTTCTTTTTGTAGCGATCTAAAATAGTCTTGGGAAGGCGGAATTCCGGTATCCCGTACTGGAGAACACCTCCCACCTTATCCTTGGCATCGAAAATTGTCACGCTGTAGCCTTCCTTGGTCAAAAGTAAGGCAATGGTGATTCCAGCCGGTCCTGCACCGATTACCGCCACTTTCTTCCCATTTTTCGGTTTGCACTCCACATTCATCTTGTTAAAGATGGTATCAGAAATATAATTTTCTATGCTGCTGATATGCACCGGCTGTCCTTTTCTACCCAGAATACAATGACCCTCGCACTGCTTTTCATGGTCGCATACAAGGGAACAAACCAGGGACATGGGATTGTTTTCAAACAGCATTTCCCCGGCTTTGTTTAAACCGCCTTCTTTAAAAGCCGCGATCATCTGGGGGATAGGGGTATGGACGGGACACCCCTGCCGGCACAATGGTTTTTTACAATTTAAGCATCTATTTGCTTCATCAATTACATGAACAGCCATAATTTATCTTCCTCTCTCTTTCTGTGGCATAACGCCGCCTGAATTCTATGAGCCGAAGGCACATCGAACGTTCTTCTCTTCTGGATTTTATCTTTGAATAGATCTGCATTTGCATATTGTATACAGTTTTATTTTTCACATCATATCATACTCAAATTAATAAAATCAATAGGCATCATTTATGTATAGAAAAAAATAAATTTTGTCAAAAATATATCGAATTATGGATGTTTTATTTACATTAAAAAAGAATCCGGCGGATACGGGTGGAAAAACATCTCCAAACTCCGCTATCCCGGATTCTCTATTTTTAGGATTATTTTCCCTCGTAGGTAATCATGGCTTCCACATCGTAGCCTGCAAGCTTGTCCCTGCCATTTAATCCTGCAAGCTCCATGATAAAGCAGATTTTCACCACTTCACCGCCAAGCTCCTCGACCAGTTTTATGATGGCTTCAATGGTGCCGCCTGTAGCGATCAAATCATCGATGATGACTACCTTTTGTCCTGGTTTAATAGAATCTTTATGGATCTCGATGGTCGCTGTGCCATATTCCAGCTCGTAATCAGCAGAAAGGACTTCCCTTGGAAGCTTTCCCTTCTTTCTCACCGGGATAAAGCTCTTATGCTCTGCATAGGCCACCGGAACTCCAAAGATGAAGCCTCTTGACTCCGGTCCCACTACAGAATCATATTCTACCCCTTTTAACATCTCCCTTATGCCATCCACCGCAATGGAAAGCCCGTCTGGATCCTCCAAAATGGTAGTAACATCCCGGAAAATGATTCCTTCCTCTGGAAAATCCGGAATGCTTGTGACATAATCTTCTAATTTTTTCATTGTCATACCTCGTATTATTTTAGTTTCTAACCCAGGTCCGGGGGTGTTCCCCTATCCTCTTGGATGTGCGCCTGTATAGGCACGGCGTAGATCTTCCCCCTGAGTGTAGTTCATATACATCTGTGTTGTAGCCATATCGGAATGGCCAAGCATGGCTTGTACCGCATGAATATCCGCTCCGTTGCGGAGCAGATGCGCCGCAAACGAGTGGCGAAGGGTATGAGGCGTAATGTCGGCCTTGATCCCCGCCTTATCTCCATAGAATTTTATAATCTTCCAAAATCCCTGACGGCTCATGGATTTTCCGTTGCAATTGGTAAACAGCCACTCAGATTCCTGATTCCTCAATAAATGTCCCCGGCCCCGCTCCATATAAGCGGAAAGAGCCAGCTTGGCTACTTTTCCAAAAGGAACCATACGTTCCTTATGTTCATCCCGGCAAGTGATATATCCAATGGACAGGTTCATGTCGGTCCTTTTTAGATGAATCAGCTCCGATACCCGGATTCCGGTAGCATAAAGCAGTTCCAGCATGGCACGGTCCCGAAGTTCTTTGGGAGACTCACCGTTTGGCTGGCTTAACAGGCTGTTCACTTCATCTACCGTTAATATGGTAGGCGCCTTTTTTTCCACCTTAGGCGCTTTTAACAGCTCTGCCGGATCCTTCCGGATCCGCCCTTCTTGGCATTCGAAATGAAAAAAAGCCTTCATGGAAGCCAGACAACGTGAAATGGTAGTGGTAGCCTTCCCCTCTTTTTCCAGGTGCAGGACATAGGAAGTCAGACTGGTCTTTGTCACCTTGTCCACTTCAGTGATTCCCTGCCGCTCTAAAAAAGAGGCCAGCTGCATCAAATCCCTCTGATAAGATACCTCTGTATTTTTTGAAGTTTTTTTTATCTCTCTTAAATAAATGATAAAATGATTAATATCTGCTACCATCTCAATATCCCCTGACCTTTCGGCTTTAAAAATGCCTTAAAATAAGGCTTCTTCCTAACATTATATAGACTATTTTCGATAAAATCAAACACATTTTTCCCACTATCAATACATTTTAGGGTTACTTTACATAACATGTACAAGATATTGGTAATGCATGACATTTTTTCGCAAGATATGGGGAATTGAATCAATTATTTTTTTTAATACTTTCTCGTTAAAGAACCATTTTTAAGAAAAATGGGTTGATCCAGGCCTCGCAGGCGCTCCCAAGGGCAACCAGAAACAAAAGGGTCAAAAAAGCCGGAATCCGAAACCGCCGTCCATTTTGCATTCCCCACAAAAGAAGGATGCTCCAAAGGAAAAGGTAACACACTCCCTGAGGCATGATTGTCATAAGGAACACAGGAAGTCCCATAAGTCCTTTTTGGACTGTTATGACGGAAAGGACAAATCCCATGGAAAAACCAATTCCAGCTGTCAGCAGGCAATACATTGGAACTGCATAGGCAGTCAGGCCGATAAGCCATGCGATCCAAACCTCAATCCCCCGCTGCCTTAAGACCTGATAAAAAAGCTGAATCCGTTCCCCTTTGTTCAGATTTATATTTCTGTCCAGAAGACTTAAATAATATCCTGCTTCCTCCATAAATAACGGGTACCAGAAATTTGCCATAACCGTACCGGCGATAAGCCCGACAAAAAAGCAAAGGAGATAGCGGTCCTCTGCCCTTATGTTTCGTTCCAGTGAAACATACATTCCCCCTGGTCCCGGACTTCTTCTCAAACGGTATCTAAGCGTACGAAATAAACTGGCCATCAAAAATCCCCCTACAGGTCTTGTCATAAACTCAAGGTTGAAAGACATCTTTTTTTCAACCTTATGCCTGAAAGGGGACATTTATTCTATATGCCGTTCTACAGTCTTTTTCCTACTTCACGCCGTACTTTCTTGCATATGCGAGGATTGCCGCAATGGTCTTCCCGTCGGTAATCTCCCCCCGGTAGATCTTTTGCTCTAAGTCACTTACCTCCCATTCCTCCACCTCAATGTATTCATCTTCATCCAGGTTCTGCTTGGAAGGCTCTAACTCCCTTGCAACAAAAATATCGATGGCTTCATCACAGAAAGCTACCGTTGTGTTGACGCTGAGCAAATACTCCAGTTTTTCCTTATCTGTCTTATAACCGGTCTCTTCCTCCAGTTCCCTGTGGGCACAGTCAAGCTTAGGTTCATCAGGGCTGTCAAGAGCTCCGGCTGGGATCTCTAAGGTATAGCGGTCTAAGGCATTGCGGTACTGGCGCACCATAAGCAGCTTCCCGCTTTTTGTTACAGGTACCACTGCCGCTGCTCCGTTATGATGAATGAAATCCCAGTGAGCCAGATGACCATTGGCATCCACAGTGTCCTCATATATCTTTAAAATATTTCCTTCATGCTTTAATTCTCTGTTAAGTCGTTTTACAGGCTTTTGTTCCATTGTTTTTCCTCCATGTCCGTAACTATAGTTTCTCGCACTTTTTAAAGCAGGCATCCGCCGCCTTTATAACCGCATTGCGGAATCCGAATTCCTCCAGGGCTGATACTCCCTCAATGGTAGTTCCTCCCGGAGAACATACCTTATCTTTTAAGACTCCCGGATGCTCCCCTGTTTCCAGGACCATCCTGGCACTGCCAAGGACTGTCTGAGCTGCCATCTCGTAGGCAGCATCCCTGGGAAGGCCATACTTCACCGCGCCGTCTGCCAAAGCCTCTATAAACATATATACATAAGCAGGAGAGCTCCCGCTGGCGCAGACTACCGCATTCATAAGTCGCTCTTCTACAATCCGCATCCTTCCCAGAGAACGGAAGATATCACCGATTGTCTCCTTCTCCTCCTGAGAAAAATCCTTCTCATCGTAGCAGACTCCTGTCATTCCCTCCCCAAGGAGAGCAGGGGTGTTGGGCATGGCACGGACCACCCGGGTCTTCTCTCCCAGCTTTTCTTTTAGCTGGGCCGTAGTGATACCTGGTGCTATGGAAATGATCACATGGTTCTCTGTCACTTCCTTACGGATATCAGACAGCACCGGGTCAAAGTACTGAGGCTTTACAGCCAGTACCACGTATTTTGCCTGACCCGCGCACTGGGCATTGCTTTCCCTATGAGTCACTCCCATCTCTGAACTGATCTGCGTGCACCGCTCTTTATTCACATCGGTAAAAATGATGTCTTCCTTTTCGTATGTCTTTAATAATCCCTTTAAGATTGCAAAACCCATATTTCCGATTCCGATGATTCCTATTTTCGCCATAATCTCTTCCTCCTGCTTTTGCTTTAACATCTGCAATGAATCATTGAATGTCAATCCTGGAAATCTTCCTGATTAACGGAAATGATCCGAACTCCCTTCTTTTGAAGGGCTGCATTTTCCTGCTCCTTAAATTCATGATCTGTTATGATTCCCGTATAATCAGCCAGACAGTTGATCCGGTTCATCCCCTGCCGGTTGAATTTGGAATCATCCACTGCCAGAAAAGACTGCCGGCATTGCTTTACGAGCTGTCGTTTTAAAAATGCTTTATCTGTGGTAGGCGTCAGAACATAATATTCCCCGCTTATGGCGGCTGCCCCGAAAAATCCCGTATCAAACCGGAAATCCTCTATCATCTGAGTGGTGTAATAGCCCAAGGTGCTTCCAGTTGACTTCTGGACATAACCACCGCACAGGATCAGTTCTGCCTTGCTGTTTTTCATGAGAAGGGCAATCTCTAGGTCGTTGGTAATGACCGTCATATTTTCCATGTCCATGATCCGTTTCGCAATCTCATAGGTGGTGGTTCCGGCATCCAGATATACGGTGGTTCCTTCTCTGATGAATTCCACACATTTTTCTGCGATCAGTACCTTCTGTCCATGATTTTTCACGCTTTTATCTGCATAGGCCACTTCAGTCTTGCTTACAGCTCCTCCGTGGCAGCGTTCGATCAGTCCCTCCTTCTGGAGCTTTTCCAAATCCCTGCGGATGGTCATAGGACTGACGTCTAGCTCTTTTGCCAATTCTTCAACCTGGACGCTTCCATCTTCCTGTATCATGTTCAGAATTTTAATCTGCCTTTCCGCCATCATCATGAACGATTCCTCCTGTCATGGAGCCTGTACCTGTTTCAGCATAAAAATCCCCTATGTATATCATAAATGATTACAGGAAAATACTCAATAGTGACATACTCCCACCACTTAGCACCACATTTGGGATCAGTCAAATGCTTATGCTAGAAGTGAGGGCTTCTTGCTCAAGTAACCTAACGGTTACAGTATCAACAAGCTATCCCCGTGCGCCCCACGGTTCCTTTTAGCCGTTTATGCCAATACTAATATTCCTTGTTTCTTGATATTGCGCGCAGCATTTACATCTCTGTCACATATGAAACCACATTCACATTGATACGTGCGTTCCGACAGAGACAATTCTTCTTTTACTTTTCCACAGCAAGAACAGGTTTTACTGCTCGGATACCATTTATCAATTTTTATCAGTTTTTTTCCCTGTTCAGACAGCTTGTAGTCTAGTAATGAAGTGAATATTCCCCAGCCAATATCATGAACGCTCTTTCCGAAATTCAAGCTCTGGGACATTCCCTGCATATTTAGGTCCTCAATACACACCGCATCGTAGACATTGGTTATCTGTCTTGACAGCTTATGTAAAAAGTCTTTTCGTTGATGTGATACCTTTTCATACAATCTGGCTACCTTGATTCGCTGTTTATTACGGTTGTTACTTCCGATCTGGCATTTAGACAACCTACTCTGTTCCTTACGTAACTGCTCCATACTTTGACGATAGTAGCGGGGATATGCCGCTGTCACTCCATCAGAAGAAACAAATAGCTCTTTCATAGAAAAATCCAGTCCTACAACAATCTTTGCCTTTACTGGCTGGATTACTTCCTCATATTCAAAAAGGACAGAAACAAAATACTTTCCTGTGGGAGTTTTCGATACGGTAGCGGACTTAATGCAAAAGTTTTCTGGAACAGGTCTATGCTGTTTCAACTTTACAAATCCGATTTTCGGAAGTTTAATACGTCCATCCTCTATACGAATACTGCCTCTTTGATTATTGGTTGTATAACTGTCCTGATGTCTATGTTTGCTTTTGAACTTAGGAAACCCTGATTTTGGAGAACGAAAGAAATTACGATATGCTGCTTGTAAATGGAGCTGAGCATTGGCAAGTGCCAGACTATCTACTTCTTTCAGCCATGGGAATTCTCCTTTATACTGCGCAGGCGTATTGCTCAGTTTTTTCCCTGTCTCATGATAATAGTCAATTTTATCACCCAGCATTTTATTATAGATAAATCTGACACAGCCAAAGGTCCTGGTCAGTAAATTCATTTGTTCTGCATTAGGATAAAGTCTGAATTTATAAGCTTTATTCACTCTTCTCACCCTGGCTTTCGATATACTGCTTAAGGACAGTTAAGGGAGCTCCACCAGCGGTTATCAGACAAAAGCTTTGACTCCAGAAATATTCGTTCCACAGTTTCTGACGAATTTCCGGAAATTCTTTCTTAATCAGTCGGCTGCTGGCACTTTTATAAGCATTGATGAACTTGCTGATTTCAGTTTTGGGATGGGCACGAAATAAAATATGGATATGGTCTGCATCATGATTCCATTCCATAAGTGTTATATGGTAGTTCGGTGCGATGTACTCAAAAATCTCCTTCGCACGAGACGATATAAGGTTATCAAAAACCCTACGTCTATATTTTACTACTAATATCAAATGATAATGCAGTAGAAATACCGAATGAGCATTGTTATCTAAAACCATAGTATCACCAGCCTTTCATTCTATTCGACTGATTATATTATATCGCAAAAATTGATTTGTAGCAAGAGATTATAGCGATTCTTCCCACCACCTTAGAGGTGGGGGAATTCTCGCTAATATATGTTAAATTTTATAGTTTAAAGGAATAATAATAAGACTTCCCCTTTTCTGTCAGCCGCCGGATATCTACCTTAAAGATATCACTGATGCAGCGATGAACTCTGTGGTCCGAAGCTTCCTCATAAGCGACCACCTTTCCATTTTCCATCACAGCCAGACGGTCTGAGTAATTAAGAGCCAGATTAAGATCATGCAAAACCAGCACAATGGTTTTTCCAAGCTTCCTGTTTAAACTGTTTATAAGCTCCATAATTTCATAGGAGACATTAATATCAAGATACGTTGTGGGTTCATCCAGAATCATAACCGGCGTATCCTGAGCCAGTACCATGGCAAGAAAGACACGCTGGCGCTCTCCTCCGGAAAGCTGGCGCATATTTTTACTTCGCAGAGACTGGCAGTATGTCATTTCCATGGCATATTCCGTCAGCCGTTTATCCTCGGCAGAAGAGAAACTGATTGGAGTCTGATGTGGATATCTTCCTGACATTACCGCATCTTCCACTGCCATATCCGGTATGTGGCTGCTTTGAAGCAGCACAGATACACTCCTGGCAAACTCCTTTCGTTTCATAACGCCGATCTCTTTATTCTCTAAAAATACCTTTCCCTTATCCGGATGCAACAAACGGGAAGAAAGTTTTATCACCGTGCTTTTTCCACATCCATTGGGCCCCACGATGGTGGTTATCTTACCTTTTTCAAACGTTAAATCCATCCCATGGATCAGCGGCTGCCTGTTATAAGAATAAGTCACATCCTCAAGCCTGATCATAATTTCCATCATTCCTTCCGCCTGTTTTTTAGAATCAGATAAAGAAAAAACGGTCCTCCCATCAAGGACATCAAAATACCCACCGGCAGCTCATAAGGCAGGAATAAGGTTCTGGCAAGCAGATCACACAAAATTACGAAGATACCACCTGTCAGAGCGCTTGCGGGTATGACATACCGGTTGTCCTGACCGATCATTAATTTCACCCCATGGGGAACCAGAAGGCCCACAAAACCGATCATCCCGGCAAAGCTGACCGCCGCGCCTGCAAGTATGGCTGCAATAGCCAAATAGGCACATCGGCAGGCATTTACATTCATTCCCAGGGTTTTTGCACTGTCTGCCCCAAGATTTAAAATGTTTAACCCCTTGGAGCAAAGCAATGCCAGAATAAAGCCTGCAGCTATAAAAACCGAAGGATAGACAAGTACATTTGAAGTAACAGAGGAAAGTCCTCCCACCAGAAAATTTCCTGCGCCTACGTAGGCATCGGGATATAAAATCATAATCGTATTCATTCCTGCGCTGAAGATACTGTTTACCGCAAAGCCTGTCAAAACCAACAGAACCCTTGACAATCTTCCGGTCATGGTAATGGCAAGAACCAGCATACAGGCAAGGAGGGCACCGGAAAACGCCGACAAAGGCAGGAGGAGCGGGTCTGTCGGAAGAAAAGCAGATGCCAGCAAAACAAAAAGTCCGGCTCCTGCATTCACGCCTATGATATTAGGACTTGCCAGAGGATTGTTTAACACAGACTGAATGATCGCACCAGATACTGCAAGCGCGCTTCCTGAAAGCAAGGCTGCTGTGACCCTTGGCAGGCGGACCGTAAGAAGAATCCGGTATAAAAAATCATCAGGCTCTCCTGCAAACAGGGTTGCTACGAGAACAGTTGGCCGGATGTTACTGGTTCCCAGGCATAATCCCATCAAAACCGAAACCGCAAGCCCCACAGTTGATAAAAGGATAAGCAGTCTCGCCTTATTATTTCTTTCCATATAGAATCTCCGAAAGGTATTGATAGCTTTCTGCCCATTTTTCATTGGGTTTATAAAGGAACTTTTCCTTTGGCAAAAGAATGTAACGGTTATTTTTAACGGCGGTAAGGCCATTCCATGCCGGATTCTTTTCAATGCTTTCCTTTAAATTCTTCATGGCAAGGGTATCGTCATTTCCCATGGGGATCACAAAAATATAATCCGGATCTTCTTTTACGATGCTCTCCATGTTAAACTCCTTTAACAGGCTCTGATTCTCGTCAGCTATGTTTTTACAACCTAGATCATTTAACATGTTTCCTGTCATGGTCTTAGAATTTTGCGCCACCGCTCCGCCGGAATAAGTAATGAGAAGTAAAACAGAGGGAGGCTCCTCAGCTTTTGCCCTGTCGAGGATTTCCTCAATCTTTGTTTTTACAGCCAGCCCATTTTTTTCATACAACTCTTCTCTTCCGGTTATTACCGTACAGGTCTTAAGCATGGACAGATAGTCATCAAAATATGTTACTTTAAAATAGGCGGCCGAAATGCCCGCTTGTTTTAAAACCTCTTTAAGCGCTGCATGCTCCTTTGTTTCTGATGACAATAGAACCAGATCCGGGTTTAAGGCTATGATTTTTTCTACATTGGGATTGTTATATTTCCCCACGGATACAGTTTCCTCCGAAAGCTCCAGTCCTCTTTCATCAAATGCATCATCCGTAACACCGGCCAGACTGCCTCCGGCTGACAGCCAGACTTCTGCAAAGCTCCCCATTAACGCCACCACACGCTCCGTTTTCCTGACCGTCACCTCCTGCCCAAGGGCATCGGTAAAGCAGTATCCCTCCGGCATGACGGCAGCGGGTTCCCCTGTCTTTTTGCCGCACCCGGCAAGCATATTTACTATCATAAAAAGCATCACTGCATATACCATGGATTTTTTCTTCAATTTATTAAGGCACCTTCTTTGCATAATTGTTTTCCGTAAGCGCAATAGCTGTCTTCTGCCATATAATCGCCGTCATGATAATATCCTGCCCGCGCACGGCAGCCTCCGCACTCTTCTTCGTAAATGCAGTCACGGCATGTCCCCTTGTATTTCCGGGTGCGCAGGGTTTTAAACAGGCTGCTGTTTTTCCATATTTCATCAAACGGTTCTTTGCGGATATCTCCTGCTTCCTCAACCATATAGGCACAGGGGCGGACCTTTCCAACAGGGCTTACCACGCAGTAGGAAAGTCCGGCCAGGCAGCCTCTGGTAAAACGGGTTTCAACTTCCATCTCCTTTGCCACTCTTGTAAATTGAGGGGCACAGGTGGGTTTGATATCAATGGGAACTTCCTTCTGCTTCTTCATGATAGTCTGCAGAAGCCTTTCGTACTCCATGACTTTCAGCGAGGTTTCTTCTAAATATCTTCCTCTTCCAACCGGAATCAGAAAAAACAGGTAATTGGCTACAGCGCCTGATTTCACGCTGAAGTCAATAATATCTTCCACTTCTTCCTGATTCCAGTCCATGACCGTAGTATGTATCTGAAAGGGCAGGCCGGCTTTTTTACAATTTTCGATTCCCTCTAAAGTCAGCCGGTATGCATTTTCATCTCCTCTGAATCTGTTATGTTTTTGTTCATCCAGGCTGTCAAGGCTGATCCCCATGACTGCGGCTTTGCATTTCTTTAAATTCTTAGCCGCTTCCTCCGTAATCAGCATACCGTTGGTACCAAAAACAGGCCGAAGGCCCACATCGGCTGCATAGGATACCAGGGTATAGATATCCGGGCGCATTAACGGTTCCCCTCCGCTGAATATCATAATGCGAAAACCAGCCCTGGCGATTTCATCGATCAGCCTTTTGGCTTCTTCCGTTGTTAATTCATCTGCCTTTTTACTGCCGGCATCCTGGTAACAATGCTTGCACTTAAGATTACACTGGTTTGTTGTCATCCACGAAACGATCATATGCTTTCTCCTTGTACTATTCTTTAAACCATTTAATTCATCATAATTCCATCAGCTCTTTTTCATTCCATAATTTTTTGATTTTTACCGATTAAATTCTTTTAACCATTCATGGGAAACAGGTGTTATAATATGGTTTTTAATAAATAGTATCAATAACGGTTCCTCATGTGTTGTAATTACAACAACAAAATGGGAAATCATATGTTATGATAAACATATCGAATAACCCAGAATTTTATCGCATACAGAAAGGAAGAAAAATGGCACATTATATAAATATTACTGACACCATTTACGATATAACCGAAAAATTTCCTGAAACAATCGGACTGTTTGTTGCAAATGGTTTTGAGCAATTAAACAATCCAATCATGCGCAACACCCTTGGTAAGACGGTTACTCTTGAAATGGCCTTATCCATGAGAAAACTAAATCAGGAGCTTTTCATAGAAAAACTGGAAGAAACCATTAAGCAAAACCTTCCGGACCTCACTTCCGGACTTACCCCTACGAGAAAAGAAGAAGGCGGTGATATCCGCATTGAAGGAGTACTCCCCTGCCCCATTCGCCTTCCTCTTTTGGAAAAGTTTGAAGCCTGGATGGCTTCCCAAAAGGATTCCATGGACTATAAGGTGGACTACAATTTAAAATCTGCCAACCTTGGACTTGATGATGTTAAGGAACGGATCATCGCCGCAGACGGCAACGCTGATGCCTTATCCGATCTCTATCTTTCGGCTGGCTTTGACTTGTTTTTTGATAAAAACCTGATGGGACGTTACCGGGATTCCGGTACCTTTGAAGATATTTCTGATATGAAGCAAATAAACCCTGATTTTGACAATGACGCCATTTCTTTAAAGGATCCGAAAAACCAATATGCCATCATCGGCATTGTTCCTGCGGTTATTATGGTGAATACCGCTGTTTTAGGAGACCGTCCATTTCCTGAAAGCTGGGCGGATTTAATGAAACCTGAATTTGAAAACAGCGTCAGCATGCCAATGAAGGACTTGGACATGTTCAACGCATTTTTGCTGCACATCCACCGGTATTATGGGGATGAGGGCATTGAAAAAATGGGAAAGGCTCTTTTGCGCAGCATGCATCCGGCCCAGATGGTAAAATCCCATATATCAAAGGATGGAAACAAGGTTCCTGCCGTTACGATTTCCCCTTACTTTTTTGCCAGTATGGCAGATGAGAAAAGTCCCCTCCGGCCCGTATGGCCAAAGGATGGCGCGATCATCAGCCCGATTTTCCTTTTGGCAAGTACAAAGAACAAAGAGAAGGTCAAACCATTTGTGGACTTCCTGTATTCCAAAGAAATAGGTGAAATCCTTTCCTCTAACGGGAAATTTCCTTCTACCAATCCACTGGTAGACAACCACTTAAAACCAGATCAGAAATTCATGTGGCTTGGCTGGGATTATATTCACAGCCATGATATCGGAGAACTTATTAAGACTACAGAACAGCTGTTTTATCAGGCAGCGGAAAAGGAGGCTATATGAATCTGATTATTGTTTCAGGCCCCCCTTCCTCCGGGAAGACATCTGTGATATTAAAAACCATCGCCTCTTATCAGAGCAGAAACATAAAGGTAGGTGTTGTCAAATTTGACTGTCTTTATACGGATGATGATGCTGCCTATGAAAAAGCCGGTATACCGGTAAAAAAGGGACTTTCCGGTGCCCTATGCCCTGATCATTTCTTTGCTTCCAATATTGAGGAGGTGGTAAATTGGGGCAATGAGGAAAAGCTGGATTTACTCATCACAGAATCCGCCGGTCTTTGCAACCGCTGTTCCCCCTATTTAAAGGAAATCAAGGGAGTATGCGTCATTGACAATCTTTCCGGCATCAACACTCCGAAAAAGATCGGCCCCATGTTAAAATCCGCTGATTTTGTGGTGATTACAAAGGGGGATATCGTGTCCCAGGCGGAACGTGAGGTTTTCGCCTCCTGTGTAAGCTCCGTAAATCCCCGTGCCGTCACCATGCATGTAAACGGCTTAACCGGGCAGGGAGCCTACGAGCTTGGAAGCCTTCTCTATGATGAAAACCAGAACATCGAATCCGTCCAGGGCATGCAGCTTCGCTTCCCTATGCCTTCAGCTCTCTGCTCCTATTGTCTTGGAGAAACAAGGATCGGAGAAGCATTTCAGATGGGAAATGTTAAAAAAATCAATTTGGGGGCAGATAAGACATGATGGAATTAAGCTTAGACCAGCTTCTTAAAGAATATCCCTTTGTAAGCGCATACTTCGAGCAAAACAGGCTGGATATTGCAGGGTATGGAGATAAGACCTTCCGGGAATATTTAGAGCATTTTTCAGAGGAGGAATTAGAGGACCAGGCCATTGACAAGGAAAAACTCCTGTCCAATCTTCCTGTTTACTTAGAACAGATGAGTTCGTTTCTGGGTCTTGAAAAAAGCAACCGTGTCCTTTCCATGACAATCCTTGCGGGAAATGACAAATCCGGTAATCCGGAAGGCTTTACAGAACTAACGGTGGAAACATCCCAGATTATATCCATCGTAGGGCCTACGGGGTCCGGCAAAAGCCGCCTTTTGGCAGATATCGAATGGGCGGCCCAAAAGGATACGCCTACAGGCCGCAGCATTTTGATTAATGGAAAGAAGCCGGATAATAAATGGCGTTTCTCCTCCAACAACCGGCTGGTGGCACAGTTATCCCAGAACATGAATTTTGTTATGGACCTTACGGTAGAAGAATTTTTAAGGATGCATGCCGTAAGCCGTCTGGTGGAGAACCCCCAGACTGTTATTGAACAGATCATCCTGGCCGCCAATCATCTGGCAGGTGAAAAATTTGACTTAACTACTCCTGTCACCAGTTTAAGCGGAGGACAGTCCAGAGCCTTGATGATCGCAGATACTGCTATTTTAAGCTCTTCTCCCATTGTTCTTATCGATGAAATCGAAAATGCCGGAATTGACCGTAAAAAGGCTCTTGAGCTATTAATCTCCTCCGATAAGATCGTGTTAATGGCAACTCACGATCCTCTTCTTGCACTTATGGCAGACAAGCGGATCATCATTAAAAACGGCGGTATCAGCAAAGTCCTGGATACCAGCGAGGAAGAAAAGCTCTTGTTAGAGGAGCTTGAAAAGATGGATTTCCTGATACAGACTGCACGTCAGGAGCTGCGTAAGGGAAGTACCTTGTCTGCGAAAACCCTGGACATGGGACTATAATACTATTTAAAGAAAAAAGAATCCTGTTTGTCAGCGGATGTGTTAAGACTTCCGCCGGCAAACAGGATTTTTGCTTATCCTATCGTATTACTTATTTACAGGAATAAATCCTCACTTCAAAGATCCCTGCTTCCTTGCTTCCATATGTAGAAATGGGACTGATCCGGATGGCGTCTCCTACCGTTCCGTCAATGAAAAGCTGCTGTAGCCTCTGTCCATGGGACTGGGCGGCCATATGCTCCACAACTTCCCCTTCCAGAAGGATATCCACTTCATATTCTTTTAAAAGCTCCGACGGCGGCCCGGATTTCTGTCTGGATAGCACGCCCTGGTTTATGGAAGGAGTAATCTCCCTGCTTAAATTGGAATCCAGTACCAGACGTATTTCCCGGATAGGCGTCTTCCCTGGCAGGGATAGAAGCAGGGAAGGGCGGTCTTCTATGGCGGCACGCCAGCAGTTTGATTCTTCATCCACCGTTCTTGCCACTCCGTTTACCGCCTTTTCCGGCTCACATCCCGGAATATGGTGGGTCGCTGTCACCACTGCCTGCCTGGCGAAATCATCAGGATCCTGGTTGGCAGCAAAGGGAATATAGCAGTTATCCTTTAAAAGCTCCTGCTGCAGTTCCCCCACATAATCAAGGATTTCCCGAGGCCCTATATT
>Ga0213825_1000292_pt1 | contig 37899 bp, 35 predicted proteins | sample MC6MC0900MG_FD_179896 | JGI IMG/M metagenome (GOLD analysis project Ga0213825, IMG submission 179896) | Enriched soil aggregate microbial communities from Iowa State University, Ames, United States - MC6-MC0900-MG | ecosystem: Environmental > Terrestrial > Soil > Unclassified | place: USA: Iowa...
TATTATCTGGAAAAGAAAACAGCAGCTACTTTGACGGGTAAGGCTTCCCGTATGAGAATGCTTATTGAGGATAAGAGTGTGACCGTCCCGTTAACTTGTTTCTGCGGAATTGTTGCAGCGTTTGTATTGCTGATGTACATCATGGTTCCCTTTGGTGCCCTGTTTACTCTCTGGGGAAGAGACTACAGCTTAAGCCTTAAGTGGTTTCAATATATGTTTAAAACAAGCGGAATCAAGGCATTTAAGGACTCCTTCGTGCTGTCCTTAATCGCTGCGCCTCTCACGGCATTTCTTTCCATGGTCATTTCTTATCTTGTGGTTAAGAAGCGGTTTAAGGCAAAGGGCTTTATTGAATTTGTTTCCATGCTGGCCATGGCTGTTCCGGGAACGGTTCTTGGTATTGGATATATCCGGGGGTACGCAAACGGATTGTTCCGTTCCGGATTTATGAGCGGCCTTTATGGGACAGGGCTTATTCTGATCATTGTATTTATCGTCCGGAGCCTTCCCACCGGTACCAGAAGCGGGATATCTGCCCTGCGTCAGATTGATAAATCCATAGAGGAATCTGCTTATGACATGGGAGCCAATTCTGCCAGGGTGTTTATGTCCGTGACCCTTCCTCTTATTAAGGATTCTTTTTTCAGCGGTCTGGTAACGGCCTTTGTTCGCAGCATTACCGCCATTTCCGCCATTATCCTGCTGGTGACGCCAGATTTTCTGTTAATCACCTGCCAGATCAATGAACAGGCGGAAAAGGGAAATTACGGTGTGGCCTGTGCTTATGCAACCGTATTGATTCTCATTACTTATGGTGCGGTTCTCATCATGAATGCTATGATGAAGTTTTTCGGTGTCAGCAGAGTCGTGAAGGAAGTCCAGGATTAAGTTTAAGGAGGAATATAACATGGAAAAACAGAAAAAAGGCGTTCGGTTGGAACGCATTTCAAAGATATATATGGATCCAAAGACAGGTAAGGAGTTTTATGCGGTAAAGGATACCACTCTGGATATTGAACCGGGAACCTTTGTCACCTTATTGGGACCGTCAGGCTGCGGTAAGACGACTACCCTTCGTATGATTGCAGGATTTGAAAGCCCGGATGAAGGGGAAATTTATCTGGGAGGAGAGGCAATCAATCATTTGACTCCTAATAAAAGGGATACGGCCATGGTGTTTCAGAGCTATGCCCTTCTGCCTCATTACAATGTATTTGACAACGTGGCCTACGGTCTTAAGATCCGGAAGGTTCCAAAGGATGAGATCAGGGAACGGGTCATGAATATATTAAAGCTGGTGGAAATGGAAGGGATGGAGACCCGTATGACAAACCAGCTCTCCGGCGGGCAGCAGCAGCGTGTGGCATTAGCCAGAGCCCTGGTCATTGAACCGGGGGTCCTGCTTTTTGACGAGCCTTTAAGCAACTTAGATGCAAAGCTGAGGGTGACTATGAGGACTGAGATCCGAAAGATACAGCAGAAAGTCGGGATTACGGCGATCTATGTGACCCACGACCAGTCCGAAGCCATGAGTATTTCCGATAAGATCATCATTATGAGCAAAGGCAAGGTAGAGCAGATTGGAAGCCCCAGAGAGATCTATTATCATCCCGCTTCTAAATTTGTGGCTGATTTTATTGGAGAAGCCAACTTCTTAAAGGCAAAGGTTTTGTCAGAAGAAGGAGAAAAGGCTATGATCTCGGTGGCAGGTAAGGAGTTCCAGGTAAACAATTTTGCGGGTGCCCATACCGGAGAAGAGGCGACTTTGGTGATCAGGCCGGAGGGAGCGATCCTGGCTGAGCAAGGTATTTTAGAAGGACTGGTCACGTTATCCACCTTTATGGGGTCTTATCAGTACTATCAGATCATGGTGGGAGATATGGAAATCCAGATTACGGATTATAATCCGGTAAACCGTAGAATCTATGAAGTGGGTGAAAAAGCTTATCTGGATTTTGATCCAAAGGGTGTTTACATCCTGTAGCACTGTGTTAGAATAATAATAATAAGTTTGAAGGGCAGGAAACAGGGACGATGAAAAGCTGGACCTTACGTGCTGCGGCCCTATTGTGCATAGTCTGTCTGGCAGGCTGCGACCGCAGTTCCCAGATGGTGCCCGCAGAGTTTCACAAGGATGAGGAACTGGTGGTGTACTGTCCTCATCCGCTGGAATTTATTAATCCCATTGTTTCGGAATTTGAGGAACAGACAGGGATTAAGGTGGAGGTATGCACGGGAGGGACGGGAGAACTGCTAAACATGGTGGAGGACAGGAAGGAACCTAGATGCGATATTTTCTGGGGTGGCTCCCTGTCTACCACTATGGCCAAAAGCGAGCTGTTTGAGCCTTATATCAGTAAAAATGAATCTATGATCCAGGAAGATTACAAGAATAAGGAAGGAAACATGACCCGGTTTACCGATGTTCCTAGCCTTCTCATGGTGAACAACAATCTGGCCGGAGATATTTCCATAGAAGGATATGAGGATCTTCTAAAGCCTGAGCTTTTTGGAAAGATTGCCATGTGTGATCCTGCCACCTCATCCTCTGCGTTTGAGCATCTGATCAATATGCTTTACGCCATGGGAGGAGGAGAACCGGAGGCCGGCTGGGATTATGTGGAAGCTTTTTGTAAAAACCTGGATGGAAAGCTTCTTCAAAGCTCCTCCGAGGTATATCAGGGAGTGGCCGAGGGACGTTATACGGTAGGGCTTACCTTTGAAGAGGGGGCAGCTCACTACATTGCTTCCGGATATCCGGTCAGTGTGGTATATATGAAGGAGGGCGTCATATCCAAACCGGATGTAGTATGTATCATCAAGGGTTCCGGCCATATGGGATCAGCTGAGCAATTTGTTGATTTTGTGACGGGTAAGGATGCCCAGACGGTTATTTCTGAAAGTCTTGGAAGGCGTTCTGTAAGGACGGATGTAAATGAACCGGAGTATCTGCTGGATAAGCAGGCGATCCATATCATTTATGATGAGGAAGGCGTGGTAAAGGAGAACAAGATGGAATGGCTGAGACACTTTTCCGAGGTTTTTCAAAGCACCCTGAATTAGAATAGGGAGGGAGCATGAAAAAGGGACGATATTTCAAAGATGAGCTGCGCCGCCTGATCATGGGATATGCCATCATTCCGGCAGTAGGCTTTACCCTGATCTGTACCTTGGTCTTTCTTGCGGTCCTGCTCTATGGGAAAAAAAGCGGGAATGAGTCCCACAATGCTTTCGTGGCGGAGGAACTGGAGAGGGTTCTTACAGGGTATGAGGAGAAGCTTGATGCGCTTTCGGATTCTGACCTGCTTTTTGACAGGGATTCCGGTGCAGCCGGTCGGATGGCCGTGTTTGAGCAGTTTTACCGGATGTCCGAACAGTTGGGATATAAGGCTGATCTGTATGTTTTTGACGATGAGAAGCGGGTGCTTTTGTCCTCAAGAAAGGATATCCCGGAATACTTATCAGGCAGGGAGGATATCCGCTGGGGATTGTTCGGGGCCATGGATGGAAATCCGGGGGAAACCAGAGTGCGCTTAATGGAAGCCTGGAAAGGTTCGGACCGGGATATTGCCCTGGGTATGTCGGTCATGCGGGGAGATAAAAAAGCAGGATATTTAATCTTCACCATTAACAGCAGCCAGTTTAAACCGGCACTTGACCGGTCGGAAAGCCAAACCATCATTGCAGACCGGTTTGGCTGGGTTTATTTAAGCAGCAGTTATAATCTGGTGAGCAGCAGCAGCCAGGTGTTAAAGGTGCTTGAGACGGCAGGCAGGTTTCTGCCTTATGAAAAGAAGATGTATCTCATATCCGTTCACCCGGCATACCATAACATGTTTTTAATCTATTCTGTGACGGATATCCAGAATATCGTATTTTCCCTGGGGCTTAGCAGTGCTCTCATTATAACGGCCCTTGTGCTGATGACCATATGGGTGCTGATCAGCACGAAGAAGGTAACGGAACGGAAGACCAGGGATTTTTACCGTCTTCTTCATGTCATGGAAAAGGCCAGGAATGGGAATTTAGACGCTTCCATAGAAATAGAAAGTGAAAATGAATTCCGGATCATAGCCGATGCTTACCGGGAAACCATTGCCAGCTTAAAGCTGCAGATGGAGAATAACAGAAAGATGACGGAGCTGGTGGCAGCTTCCCAGAATAAGCAGCTGGAATCTCAGTTTAACCCTCATTTCCTGTTTAATACTCTGGAAAATATCCGGTATATGTGTATTATCCAGCCGGAGACAGCCGGGAAGATGGTGTTCAGCCTGTCAAATCTCCTTCGTTACAGCCTAGATGGCAGCAGGACGGAGGTTACCCTGGAAGAGGATTTAGAGCACCTGGAGAATTATTTAACGATCTTAAAATACCGGTTTAACCGCCGGTTTACCTATGTGATTGACGTGGAAGCAGAGGCGCTGTCCTGCAAGATCCCCAGGCTGGTGCTGCAGCCCATGATTGAAAATTCTGTAAAATACGGGTTTGGCAACCAGGAAAATTTAAGGGTGGAGCTTAAGGCATATATCCACGAAGAACGGCTGATCATGATCTGCAGGGATGACGGGATTGGAATGACTCCAGGGGTTTTAAGTGACATTCAGGCTCTATTGGAGCAGGAGGAAAATAACAAACGGCATTCCGGGCTTTATAATATACACAGGCGGTGCAGGATCCTTTACGGAAGGCCTTATGGAGTGGAGATACGCAGTGCAGAAGGGCTTGGCACGACACTGGTGGTGACCCTTCCGGCACAAAGGGAGGAATTATAATGTTACGGGTGATGATAGCGGAAGATGAGGATATTATCCGCAAGGGGCTTATTTATACCATGGATTGGATGGGTATGGACTGCGTAGTGGTGGCGGAGGCGGCAAATGGACAGGAGGGGCTTTCAAAGATTCTTGAACATAAGCCTGACGTAGTCCTTGCGGATATCTGCATGCCGTTTATGGACGGGATTGAGATGATAAAGGAAGCCTCTAAGAGCGTGAAGTTTAAAAGCATACTTCTGACAAGCTATGCGGAATTCGAATATGCAAGAAGGGCCATATCCGCCGGGGTCAGTGAGTACTTACTAAAGCCGGTGGATGAAGAGAAGCTCGCACTCCTTATGAAAAGGCTGGGAGAGGAAATTGCGAACAGCCGTCAGGTGGAGTATGTGATGGAACAGGCGGAATCAGACGCAGGGATCATGAATCTGGAATACTATATGCAGCTGGACCTTTCAGAAAATAAATATGTTTCAAAAGCGATCCAGGAGATTAAGTCAGGGTATGGGGATAAGCTGAGCGTGGAATCCATATCGGATATGCTGGGGGTCAGCGCCAGCTATTTAAGCAGGAAATTCAAAGAGGTGACCGGGCAGACCTTTTTGGACTTTTTAAATAAGTACCGGATTTCCCAGGCCATTATTCTGTTAAATACCGGACAATACCGGATCGGCGAGGTTTCCGATGCAACGGGGTTTACGGATTATAAGCATTTTTGTGCGGTATTTAAGAAATACACCTTGAAATCACCGTCAAAATTCATGAAAGGAATATAACTAAAAGCCCGGCAGCAAAAGCGGCCGGGCAATGATTGAATCGATAAGGTTAAAAATTTAACAATTCGGTAATATCATGAATGGTATGAGTTGCGGCTGTTGGCATGGGCTCCGGGGAGCGGCTAAAAAGACAGGAATCAATGCCGGCATTGACTGCGCCCTGTATGTCAGAGGATATGCTGTCACCTACCATGATGGTCTTTTCCTTTTCAAAGTTTGGGATATGATTAAAACAGTGCTGGAAAAAATAAAGGGATGGTTTTTCATATCCCACTTGTTCCGATATGAACATCCCTTCGAAAAGATGGAAGATACCGGCGTTTTTAAGACGCTGGATCTGGGTGGAATAAACGCCGTTTGATGCGGTGTATAGTTGTTTTCCCATCTGTTTCAGCTGGATTAAGGCTTCCTTTGCGCCAGGGATTAAATCGGAGTTGTTTCCAAGATGCCCACGGTAACGCCCTTCCGCCTCTTCTCCGTTAATTTCCATGTCATAAAGACGGAAAAATTCATGGAAGCGGGTATTAAGAAGTTCTTCTCTCCCTATCTTTTCCTGCTCTAATAAGTCCCATAAATGCCGGTTCATCTTTTTATATTGAGACAGCATTTCGTCATGAAATTCCAAATCGTAGGATTGGATCATCTTAATAAAGCCCTGCTCCTCGGCAGCGTCAAAATCCAACAGGGTATTGTCAATATCCAGTAAAAATATCTGATACATGTATTTATTCCTCCATCTTTAAATGTTTTTTGAAAAATTCATAACAGATCCCCAGCAGCGGAGCCAGGAGAAGAATGCTGATAACGGTTCCTTCTCTTATTTGCAGAGGGGTATGAGATAACAAGGTCAGGCCTAAAGTAATGATTAAGAATATCACATCAAAGCTCATGCGGACAGCGGTGAACTTCTTTTTGTACGCTTCACTAATGATAAGGCACATGCTCTCCAGAGGAAATTTTACAATTCCGATTGCAAGGACGGCTCCCAGGCTGATGGAAGCGATTATAATACCAATTAAATAAAGTATGATTCTGTAAAAATAACTTTCCACGGTAAAAAGAGAAAGTAATTGATACAGAAACAAGTTGATGATATATCCGTTTGCAATGGTTGCAATAATCTGTATCCCATCCTTATAATTTAAACGGGTACGTCTTAAAAGTAAATAAGAAATGAAGAACAGCGTATTAATCCCATTGAGTATGGTGCCAACCTTCATTTGAATGGTGTAAGATAATGTTACTGCCAATGCGTTTAAGACGCTTTGCCCGATAGCTGCCTTTAGCTGCAGCGATATTCCAAAGCCAAAGAATACAAAGGATATTATGGTTACGATCAGGTCGTTTCTTTTTTTTCTGCTCATTGTTTTCACCTCGGGATTATGATACCATAAAAGTAGATCTCTGACTATGAGAATTATCATATGGGTAATAAAGATTGAAGGAAAAGTATGGAAAAATATAATATAAATGAAATACCGGACAGCCTTGTGTCTGTCGGGGAGGAAAGGCATTTTCCAGCGGGGATGAATATCTTTCATGTAGATGAGAGAATCACCCATTGCTATCTGATTCTTTCAGGAATGGTGAAAATCTATATTGATCATGAAAACGGACGCCGGTCCATTCTTGATTTTGTGGGAAAGGGTGACTGGCTGGGAGAACTTTCCTTATTCCGCCAGGAAGATTATATCAAAGAAAATAAAGTGATAGAAGATGTGGTCTGTCTGGAGTTTGAACTGGACCGGTTAAAACAGATCTGCAAAGAGAAGGCAGAAGTATCCTTTTATTTTGCGTCTTCTATTTCCAATAAGCTGATGGTTAGGAGCTACCGGTTGAGTGAATACTTAAATTATTCACTGGAAAAGAGGCTCGCTTCCTTTATTCTTAAATATCAGCAGAATGGGAAATACACCATACCTCATACGGATGTTTCGGAGTATATGAATATCAGCTACCGCCATGTACTTTTTGTCATGAAGAAATTTTGTGATGACGGAATTCTTAAAAAGGATAAGGGGTACCGGATCATGGATTATGAAAGACTGGAAGAAATCTCTAACGGTTTTGTAGCATGAGGAAGAAGGGTGATATGTAGGAAGACAGTTATAAGGGAACCTGCCTGCCGGGTTCTCTATTTTGTATTTCAGGCCTTAAGATATGTATTGTTTCTTTTACATTTATTCGCTATAATTGGGGATACGGGTTTAAGCATAGGAAAGAGAAAAGAGGAAGAAAAAAGGTTGGGAATCAGATATAAAGAAGCAGAAGGTCCTGACAGCAGAGGGGATACAGGTAAGATTCCCTTTGATGATGGAAGCATATGCTCTTACAGGATCATAAAGTCAGACAGGCGTACCATGGCCTTGCAGGTTACGAAAGCGGGAGAGGTTCTTGTCAGGCTTCCAAGGCGCCTTCCCTTTCGGGCAGGGCATGAACTGGCACAGAAGAACAAAGACTGGATCTTTGCACAGGTGGAAAAGATCCGAAGAGCGTCAGAGAGAAAGAATGCTTTTCATTGGACGGAAGGAACATCTGTGCTTCTATACGGAAACAACCGGCTCCTGCATATAATGCCCGACAATAAGAAAAAGGCTTTTTGTGTACAGGATACAAAAGAGGGGCTGGTGGTTTCCGGACCGGTGGCGTCCTATGAGGAGGAAGCATTGGAATCAGCCGTTAAAGAGGCGGTGAAGCTTTGGTACAGACGGGAAGCTAGAGGATATTTAGAGGCAAAAGCATCCAGTTGGTCTGCTGTGATGAATGTGGGCTATGGGAAAATTGCTGTACGGGATCAGGCGACCAGGTGGGGAAGCTGCAGCGCCAGGGGGAATTTAAATTTTAACTGGAGGCTTGTGCTTCTTCCGGAAGAACTGGCCGATTATGTAGTAGTGCACGAACTGGCACACCGCATTCAAATGAACCATTCCCGGGCATTTTGGGAGATTGTAGAAAAAGAATTACCGGATTACCGGTTAAGGAGGAGAGAACTAAAGCGCTATGAAGGTGAAATTTATCAGAGATATTAAAATCAAGACAAAGCTCCTGCTATTAGGTGGAATTAGCATATTGGGACTGATTTTTATGGGAACAGAATCCGTAATAACAGCCAGGCAGATCAACGAAGCAAGTACTGAGATTTCCCAGTCATGGGTACCGGCCATCATCATTGCTGAGGAACTGAATACCAGGACATCAGACTATCGCATTAAGGAATATAACCACGTCATCACTGGTGACAGCAGGGATATGGACCGGCTGGAGGGTGAAATGACTCAGATCCGGGAAGATATCACCCGCGGATTTACGGATTATGAGCTTTATATCACCAATGAATCTGACAGGAAGCTCATGGAAGAGGCGGAAGGGGAATGGAATAAGTATTTGGAGTACAGCGACCGTCTGCTTGTCATAAGCCGCCAAAACCATACTCAGGAAGCTTTTGATATGATCATAGGGGATTCCAGACAGTTATTTGATGATGCCAGCGACGGGCTTTTAAAGGTTGCGGATTTTAATCGCAAAGGGGCCGAAGCGGCCAGCATTCAAGGGGATAATCTTTACGATCAGCTTGCGAAAATAAAAATCATTACGATCTGCTTAATCGGCGGGATCATTTCCCTCCTGGTGATTTATATAATAATTGCCATTGATAAGCCGGTAAAGGCTCTTGTAGAAGGGACCGGAAGGGTTGCAAACGGAGACTTAGAGGTATATCTTCCCTACCGTTCCAAAGACGAGATCGGAATTTTGACCAACTCCGTCAACCAGCTGATTAAGCGGCTTAAAAACATCATTGATGATGAGAAATATCTGTTTCGGGAGATCGGAAGTGAGAATTTTGAAGTAAAGTCAACTTGTGAGCATGCATACCGCGGTGATTTTGCACCCATCCTCTATTCCATTACCAGCTTAATGAGCCGGCTTGATGCGGCGAAAAAGCGAAAGGAAAGTGGAACAGAAGACTTGGCAGCAGAAAATGAAAAGGAAGAATTGGCCAAAAGAGCCGTTTGCAGGGAGATAACGAAACATGGCAGAAGAAAAATGGATGCTACAGACAAAAAGGGCTGATTTTGAAGAAATGGCAAGATGCCACCACATTACCCCGGTGACAGCAAGAATCATTAGAAACCGGGATGTGATGGGGCAGGAAGCGGTGGAGAAATACTTAAACGGCGGGTTAAAGGATCTATATAGCCCTCACCTTCTTAAGGATATGGACCGGACTGTGGCGATCCTTAGGGAAAAGAAAGAGCAGTTAAAGCCTATTAGGATCGTAGGGGATTATGATATTGACGGAGTCTGCTCCACTTATCTATTATACCAGGCTCTGTCCCAGGTTGGTGCTGTAGTGGACTATGAAATCCCGGACCGGTTGAAGGATGGCTATGGAATCAATGAATCCATTATCCGGGCAGCTGCTGCGGATGGCATTGATACCATACTCACCTGTGACAACGGAATCGCTGCGGTGGAGCAGATAAAGCTTGCTAAGGAGCTGGGGCTTACGGTTCTTATCACAGACCACCATGATATTATGAAGGAGGACGGCAGGGAGATTCTGCCTCCGGCAGATGCGGTGGTAAACCCGAAACAGGAGGAATGCCAATATCCATTTCCTGATATTTGCGGAGGAATGGTGGCCTATAAACTTGTTCAGGCTCTTTATGAGGCATTTCATGTGCCTATGGAGAAATGGCTGGAGATGGTGGAGTTCGCCGCCATTGCAACCGTGGGCGATGTGATGAAGCTTCAGGATGAGAACCGGATCATTGTTAAGGAAGGACTGAACCGGATCGGAAAGACAAAGAGCCTGGGGCTCTTAAAGCTTATTGAGAGGAACGATCTTGACAAGGATCAGATAAGCGCCTATCAGATCGGTTTTGTAATCGGCCCATGCTTAAATGCAGGAGGCCGCCTTCAGACAGCCAAGCTGGCCTTATCCCTTCTTCTTAGCCGGGAGGAGGAGGAAGCGGATCAAATGGCTCTGGAATTAAAAGCGTTAAATGACCAGCGTAAGGACATGACGAAACAGGGAACCAGCGAGGCAGTGGAACAGGTGGAAGCCCTTTATAGAGAGGATAAAGTTCTGGTGGTATATTTACCGGAGTGCCATGAATCCCTGGCAGGGATCATTGCCGGACGGCTGAGGGAATATTTCCAGAAACCTGCGTTTGTCCTGACGGATGGGGAAGAAAGTGTCAAAGGCTCCGGTCGTTCCATTGAAACTTACCATATGTTTGATGCTTTGGTAGAGGTAAAAGAACTGCTGCTGAAATTCGGCGGCCATCCGATGGCAGCCGGCTTATCCCTTCCCAAAGAGAATGTGGATAAATTCAGGAAATGTTTAAATGAACAGGCAAGGCTGACGGATGAGGATTTCATACGAAAGGTATGGATCGATGTTCCCATGCCTCTGGAGTACATAAATGAGCCATTAATTGAAGAGTTGGAGCTCTTAGAGCCATTTGGCCAGGGCAATGAAAAGCCTTTGTTTGCTCAGAAGGGGCTTAATATCCGAAGTGTCCGTGTTTTAGGGAAAAACAGAAATGCCGTAAAGTTTTCACTTGCCACGGACCAGGGGACGCCAATGGATGCCATGATGTTTGCTGACGGAGATTCCTTTTTGGAAGAGCTGGGAGACAGCCGGGTACTGGATGTAATCTATTATCCTGCGGTAAATGAATATAACGGGAATAAGAACCTGCAAATTGTAATAAGGAATTATAAGATTTCAAAGAGTCTTGCAAAATGATTCACTATGAATTAAACTTGTGACAGGAAGTGCAGCATTCAGTCGCAGTTCTAATACAAAACTGCGGTGATTAAATAAACATAAGGAAAGGCGAGGAAGTGGACATGGTAAATGAAGTAATGAAGCTTATCACCGACTATGACAAGGAAGTGGGAGAAGCCATTGAAAAGGAGTGCGCAAGACAGAGAAGAAATCTGGAATTGATCGCATCGGAAAATATTGTTTCAGAACCGGTTATGATGGCAATGGGTACTGTGCTTACCAACAAGTATGCAGAAGGTTATCCAGGAAAGCGTTATTATGGCGGCTGCGAGGATGTGGATATTGTTGAGACCATTGCCATAGAGCGTGCGAAAGAAATATTTGGCTGTGATTATGCCAACGTCCAGCCTCATTCCGGGGCTCAGGCTAACATGGCGGTTTTTCTTGCCATGCTAAAGCCAGGGGATACGGTCATGGGTATGGACTTAAACCATGGCGGTCATTTAACCCATGGAAGTCCCGTTAACTTTTCCGGCTTGTATTTTAATATTATCCCATATGGAGTAAATGATGAGGGCTATCTTGATTATGATGAGATGGAAAGGCTTGCCATCTTGCACAAACCCAAATTAATTGTTGCAGGTGCCAGTGCCTATGGAAGAGCCATTGATTTTAAGAGATTCCGGGAGGCAGCTGACAAGGCGGGGGCTTATCTTATGGTAGATATGGCACATATTGCAGGTCTTGTTGCTGCAGGAGTTCATGAAAGTCCTATCCCTTATGCGGATGTTGTGACTACGACCACTCATAAGACTCTACGGGGACCGAGAGGCGGAATGATTTTAGCAAATCAGGAAGCTGCGGATAAATTTAACTTCAATAAGGCTATTTTCCCCGGAACTCAGGGAGGGCCTTTGGAGCATGTGATCGCCGGTAAGGCCGTCTGCTTTGGTGAAGCTTTAAAGCCCGAGTTTAAGACCTATCAGGAGCAGGTGGTGAAAAACGCCAAGGCCCTGGCTGCTGCCTTGATCAAGCAGGGCTTTAACATTCTGACAGGCGGTACGGATAATCATCTGATGTTAATTGACTTAAGAGGGCTTGAGGTGACCGGTAAGGAACTGCAGAACCGCTGTGATGAGGTTTATATTACCCTGAACAAAAATGCAGTGCCAAACGATCCAAGAAGTCCATTTGTGACTTCCGGTGTCCGTGTGGGAACTCCGGCTGTTACCTCAAGAGGTTTAAAGGAAGAGGATATGGAAAAGATCGCAGAGTGCATCTGGTTGGCTGCTATGGATTTTGAAAATAAAGCTGATTACATTCGTGATGAAGTAACAAAGATCTGCGAGAAATATCCGCTGTATGAATAAAGGAATATAAAAAAGAGGCTGCGATGAGATAGGTTACATCGGATTTTGTGCAAGAAATGGATTATTATGCTCAGTATCTGATAAGAACTTTTTCATGGCAGTCTTTTTTATTTTTAACAATTATTTAATACTCCATCAGTAACAAATATATTATACTATAACGGGTTGAGCGCATTGCTCAACCAATATGGATCATACAAAGGAGAAACTATGGAAATAACCACCATCTTAGGAGTTATAGTCGGCGTTATCGCCGTTGTCGGCGCTATGATTTTTAAGCACATTAATTTTTCAGTTCTTATTAACCCAGCAGCCTTTTTTGTTATTATTGTCGGCACTGTTGCTACAATTTTGAATTCTTTTCCCAGCCAGAATATTAAAACCATCGGTTCGCTGTTTCGAGTCCTTTTTACAAAACAAAAAAGATCCTCTGAAGCAGAAATGATTGAATTAATGTATGAACTATCCAAACAAGCCCGCTCAGAGGGCCTTTTATCTCTGGAGGTTAAAGCAGAAGAACTACAAGACCCTTTTTTAAAAAAAGGCATTCGTTTGCTTGTTGACGGTGCTGGAGAAGAACTGATCGAGGAGATTTTGGAAACGGAAATCGCTGCAATGGAAAAAAGACATGAAATCAATGCCAGTATTTTTTCATCAGCAGGTACCTATGCTCCTACCCTGGGTGTTTTGGGCGCAGTATTCGGTTTGATTGCAGCGATGTCATCAATCAACGATACGGAACGAATGGCAGAAGCAATTGCTGCGGCATTTATTGCAACGATTCTCGGTATTTTCACCGGCTATGTTCTATGGAACCCATTCGCCAAAAAGCTTAAAGTAAAAAGCCAGCAGGAAGTCATGGCAAAAGAAATTATTATAAAAGGTGTATTATCCATGCATAATGGGGATTCCCCCTTTATACTTAGAGAAAAGTTACTTGCTGCCCTTCCGAAATCCATGCAGAAAAAAATAACTGAGCAGGACCATGCATCGGATCAGGGCAAAAAGGGATAAGGTGATCACGTATGTCAAAAAAGAGAGAGCATGTACACCAGGAAGAAGAAGCCGGCGAAGCATGGCTGTTGCCATATTCAGATCTAATGACCCTGCTGCTGGCAGTTTTTATTGTACTATTTGCTGTTAGTAAGATCGATGCCGAAAAAGCGCAGCAGATTTCCGAACAGTTTTCAGGAACAATGATGAATAAAGGCTATGAGACCGGGGGATCATCGGGAGCTGGTTCAAACGGAAACGGTGCACAGACAGGCGGTCCGTTAAATATTGAGACACAAAGCGAGCTGGAGAGTTTTATGGGAGAGTATGAACTCAGAAAGCTGGAAAATTTAAAAGCCGAACTAGATACTAAACTACATAATCAAGGCATGGATCAGTCCGTATCAACTATGATTGATATGCGCGGCCTTGTAATCAGGCTAAATAATGCCATATTCTTTGATTCTGGAAGTGCGGAAATTAAAAAACAAAGCGAGGATACTTTAGTTGAAGTAGCAGGTCTACTGAATACGATTGATAATTATATACGTGTTGAGGGGCATACCGACAACGTTCCGATTAGACGAAGTAACTATCCTTCGAACTGGGAATTATCTACAGCGAGAGCGGTCAATGTTGTAAAGCTTTTTATTGATAAATGTAATTTTTCGCCGGATAAGCTAATCGCTGTCGGCTATGGCGAATTTAAACCTGTGGCAGACAATGCGACAGCTGAAGGGAGAGCAAAAAACAGGCGTATTGATGTGATTGTCCTAAGTTCAAAATACGACAATCTGGAAGAACAGCTTGTGAAGTGAGAATGAAATTTACCCAATGTAAGATTATATAAAAAAACTGCGTGGCTATATGCCGCGCAGTTTTTTTAGGAGGAAATTAAATTATGCTGTTATGCCTGGTTCTTGAAAGATTCGCAGTCAGTGCATTCTTTTTTAGTGGGATTTTGTTCATGCGTTCCCACTTTAATTTTCTCCAGTGTGCAATAATCTTCGCTTTTTGCATGATAAGCGCAATTATCGATGGAGCATTGGATACATTCGTTTTTTCCGTTTACTAACATGGGTAAACCTCCTTGATTGATTATTACATCTATATTGTTGTCAAAATTAACGGAATTATTTTGGCAATTTTTTCTTAAAAGGAGTGTGTTATATTTTTGTTAAACAAAAAGATTTTTAGTTGACCAAAAAAATAATTTGTGCTAATCTTTTTTTCGTCAAAACAGTACAAAACTCGACTGTTTACTAATTATGGAGGTGTAGTATATGGATAATTCAAAGCAATACAATCTGATTTACCAGCTAGATGGCAGGCCACCATTAAAAGTTGCGGTTCCTTTAGGTCTTCAGCATGTTATGGCAATGTTCGTTGGAAACCTGGCCCCAATCTTTATCCTTACCGGTGCTATGAGCACACAGGATGCACCATTTCCTCCGGAATTACGGATCATGATGATTCAGTGCGCCATGTTCGTATCTGGACTTGCCACCCTTCTTCAGCTTTATCCACTGAAGCTGGGAATCATTCAGGTGGGAGCTCGCCTTCCCATCGTTATGGGAACTGCTTTTGCATTCGTTCCTACTATGCAGGGGCTAGGGGCAAAGCTGCTGGCGGAACAGATCGCTCCGGTTGAGGCCATGGGCTACGTATTGGGTGGTGTAATCGCAGGAAGCGTGATCGAACTGATCATGGGTATTTTCTTAAAACCGCTGAAAAGATTTTTCCCGCCGCTGGTAATCGGCTCGGTTCTCATTACCATTGGTATCAAATTGCTTTCTACTGGTGCTACATACTTTGTAGGAGGTGCAGGCGCAAAGGATATCGGCGCAGGAAAGTACTGGCTTGTCGGCGGCATCGTGCTTTTGGTCATAGTTCTGCTTAACCGTTTTGCGACCGGCATGTTGAAAGCGACTGCTATTTTAATCGGTATTATCATCGGCTACATTGTAGCTGCCCTTATGGGAATGGTTAACTTTGGAACTGTTACCAGTGCAGCATGGTTCAGCATTCCAATGCCATTTATGATTAAGCCGCTGTTCCGTTCTGACATCATTTTCCCATTCTTTGCGGTATACGTGGTTGCAGGTCTTGAGACCATGGGGAATGCAAATGGTATCACTATTTCCGCTTTTGGACGTGAAGCCACTGCGGAAGAGATTTCCGGCGGAATTATATCTGATGCGGTCAGCTGTGCGTTTGCAGGTATCTTCAATGTTCTTCCAAACACGGCTTTCGGCCAGAACGTTGGTATCATTGCGATGACTAAGGTTATTAACCGGTTCTGTATCGCTATCGGCGCCATAGTTCTGATAATTGCAGGCCTGTTCCCTAAAATCGGTGCAATTTTCAATGCTATGCCTAACTGCGTTATGGGTGGTGCGGTAATTACTGTTTTCGCCATGATTTTCTTAAATGGTGTTAAGATGATATTAAAAGAAGGTTTAGATGACAAAAATAGCCTGATCCTTGCCATTACTCTTGGCCTTGGGTTTGGTGTGGGGAGTTTAAGCGATTCAGTAAAGGAAAACTTCCCTGCAGTACTCCGCTTTATCTTTGCGGAGCCAGTGGCTGCAGTCTGTATCGTCAGTGTTCTGGCTTGTATCATTTTAAGACCGGAAGCTTCCAAAATAACAAAGAAGTAAACTGTATTTAAGCAATTATCATAGATAGAAAAACCCCGTTCGGATTAGAAGCCGGCCGGGGTTTTTCTTGGAGCCGGGAAGGAGTTATGGTATACTGTAAAAAAAGGGGAGGGAAAAGAATGAAGAAAAAAATAATGGTCACAGGTTCTGAGGGTTTCCTTGGAGGAAGAATTGCCGCATATTATGAAAATGATTATGATGTGATCCGGGTGGGACATAAGAGCCTCGACATCACGGATGAAAAAGCGGTGGCTGAATATATAAAGGATAAAAGCCCTGACACAGTAATCCATTGCGCTGCAATATCAAACACCAGGGTATGCGAGGAAAATCCTGCACTTTCTGAGGCAGTGAGCCGGAGAGGATCCGTCAACATTGCCAAAGCATGCAGGGAGATTGGCAGCAGGCTGCTATTTATGAGCTCGGATCAGATTTATGGGGGCAGCAGGCAAATGGCACCGAATAAGGAAACTGATATGATCCCTCTTATCAATGTTTATGGGGCTCACAAAAAGCAGGCAGAGGATGAGATTCTGGAGATTTTACCAGAGGGGATCTGCCTTCGCCTCACATGGATGTATGATTTTCCGGTCAGAGGCCTTAAAAGCAACTCAAACCTCCTGGCCAACTTATTAAGATCTATGGTACAGAACCGCCCGATTAAGCTTTCGGTTTCCGATTACCGCGGCATTACCTGGGTACAGGAAGTGGTGAAAAATATAGAGCCTGCCATGGACCTGCCTGGCGGAATTTATAATTTTGGCAGTGAAAGTACCCTTTCCGCTTATGAAATAGGAAGCAGAGTCTTTCAAATGCTTGATAAAAACGGTAACAGGGGGAACTTTGTGATCCCGAATGAAACAGTGGCCGGGGACAATCCCAGAAACTTAACCATGGATATGGGAAAGCTTAAGGCCTATGGGATCAGTTTTTCTGAAACAGTAACGGGATTTTCAAAATGCCTTGAGGAAAATCCTGAATATGTTTATGCCTTAATTGGAGAATCTATTGTCGAAATTTGACGAATTTTATAAAAAAACCTTAAAGCCATTGTCAAAACCGGAAGGAGTATGATATACTCTTTTCGGTTTTTCTAATATATAATATGATATTTATAAGATATACTAATTAATTGAGCAGTGTTTTACTGATAGATAAGGGAAAAACGGATAGCAGACAACGATGAAAGCTTGGGAGCCAGGAGGACAGTTCCAATGATTCGATTTAAAAATTATGTAAAAGCAGAAAACCTGGAGGAGGCCTTTGCACTGAATCAGAAGAAGAGCAGTGTAATAGGCGGAGGTATGATGTGGCTGAAGGTACAGAGCCGGGTGAAGATGACACTGGTGGATTTATCCGGGCTTGGGCTTAATGGGATTGAAGAAAAGGAAGATGAGTTTTCCATAGGTGCCATGTGTACCCTGCGCCAGCTGGAAACCCATGAAGGGCTGAACGCATGCTTTAACGGTGTTTTTAAAGAGTGCACCCGTTCCATTGTAGGAGTTCAGTTCCGTAACGGAGCAACCGTAGGTGGAAGCATATTCGGCAGGTTTGGATTTTCTGATATCATCACCTGTCTTTTGGCCCTTGATACCTATGTGGAGCTGTACAAGGGAGGCCTGGTTCCTTTGGAAGAATTTTGCCAGATGAAGAGTAACAGAGATATCCTGGTCCGTATCCATATAAAAAAGGATGGAAGAAGAGCAGTTTATGCTTCCCAGCGTATGTCAAAAACAGATTTTCCTGTAATTGCCTGCTGTGCGGCCCAAAAAGCCGGAAAACTCTATGTCTCGGTGGGAGCAAGGCCAGCAAAGGCGGAGCTGGTTGTGCTTGAAGAAAACCAGGATTGTCTTAAAGAAGAACTTGCCAAAAGGGCATCGGAACGCTTCACCTATGGTACCAATATGAGGGGAAGCGGAGCCTATCGGAAGAATTTGGCTGAAATATATATAAAAAGGCTTTTAGAAGCGCTGGATCAGGAGGAACGGTAAATGGAGATCGAATTTACACTGAATGGAAAAATGACGTATGAGGAAATCGCAGATGATACCACTTTATTCCATCTCCTTAGAAGAAAGGGCTGCTATAGCGTAAAATGCGGATGCGAAACGGAAAACTGTGGACTGTGCACGGTGTTGGTCAATGGAAAATCAAGGCTATCCTGCTCTTTTTTAGCTGCAAGGGCTAATGGCTGTGAGGTGGTGACCTTAGAAGGCGTGGAAAAGGAAGCGAAACTGTTTGGTTCCTATCTGGCGGCAGAAGGTGCGGAGCAGTGCGGTTTCTGCAGTCCGGGACTTATTATGAATGTGCTGGCAATGGAAAGAGAAGAAATCCTTGATGATGAGGGAATAAAAGAATATCTGGCCGGGAATTTATGCCGGTGCAGCGGCTATATGGGACAGCTTCGGGCCATTAAGAAATATTTAAGCAGAGGAGAAAAAAGGGATGAATTATAAAATGCGTACGGTAAATACTTCTGTGGTAAAGAAGGATGCCATGGCCCTGGTAACCGGAAAGCCTGTGTATACCGATGACCTGGCTCCCGGAGACTGTCTCATCGTTAAGGTCCTAAGAAGCCCTCATGCCCATGCACTGATCAAGGAGATCCATAAGGAAAAGGCGGAAAAGGTGGCTGGAATTGCCTGTATCCTGACCTATAAGGATGTACCCCAGAAGAGATTTACCATGGCGGGACAGTCTTATCCGGAACCAAGTCCATATGACAGGCTGATTCTGGACCAGAGGATGCGCTTTGTGGGGGATGCGGCGGCCATTGTAGCCGGTGAGACGGAAGATGCGGTGGATCATGCCCTGCGGCTTTTGAAGGTGGAATATGAGGTTTTGGAACCTGTATTGGACTTTAAGCAGGCCAAGGATCATTCGGTTTTAATCCATCCGGAGGAGGACTGGCTGAGTCTCTGTCCGGTAGGTGCGGATAATAAAAGAAATTTATGTGCTGCCGGCAGAGAAGAGCATGGTAACGTTGACGAAGTATTAAAACAGTGTGATTATGTGGTGGAACAGGTTTACCATACAAAGGCCAACCAGCAGGCAATGATGGAGACCTTCCGGGCCTATTCTTATCTGGATGCTTATGGGCGCCTCAATATGGTGGCCTCCACACAGGTCACCTTTCATGTGAGAAGAATCCTGGCTCATGCCCTGGATATTCCCAAATCACGGATCCGTGTGATTAAGCCGCGGATCGGCGGCGGTTTCGGAGCAAAGCAGACGGTGGTGGCAGAGGTATATCCGGCAATCGTGACGATGAAGACCGGTAAGCCGGCCAAGATGATTTACAGCCGTTATGAGTCTCAGATCGCCTCTTCTCCCCGCCATGAGATGGAAGTTCATGTGAGAGTGGGAGCGGATAAGAACGGAATCCTTCAGGCAATCGACGTATATACTCTGTCAAATACAGGAGCTTACGGGGAACACGGCCCTACTACGGTAGGCTTATCCGGTCATAAGACTATACCACTTTACCGGACAGCCAAAGCTTTCCGTTTTGCATATGATGTAGTTTATACAAACTGCATGTCTTCAGGGGCTTACAGGGGATACGGGGCCACCCAGGGAATCTTTGCGGTGGAATCTGCGGTAAATGAGCTGGCGGAAAAGATCGGAATGGATTCTGTAAAATTAAGGGAATTAAACATGGTAAAGGAAGGCGACATCATGCCTGCCTATTATGGGGAAACTCTAAATAGCTGTGCCCTGGACCGGTGTATGGCCCGCGCCAAGGAGATGATCCGCTGGGATGAGAAATATCCCAGAGTTGACATGGGAAATGGAAAGGTGCGAGGCGTAGGTGTAGCTATGTCTATGCAGGGTTCCGGCATTTCCGGCCTGGATGTGGCTTCCGTGGAGCTGCGTCTGAATGATGACGGTTTTTACACACTTATGATCGGCGCTTCCGACATGGGAACAGGCTGTGATACGACCCTGGCCCAGGTTGCGGCTGATTGCCTGGAATGTGATTTAGATGAGATCGTGGTTCATGGTACGGATACGGATGTATCCCCTTATGATTCCGGTTCCTATGCTTCCAGTACCATGTACTTAACTGGAATGGCTGTGGTGAAGGCCAGTGAAGAAATGCGGGAAAAGATCTTAAAAAAAGGTGCCCAGTATCTTAACTGTCCGGAGGATTCCCTGGAATTTGACGGAAAGCGGGTCTACCAGCCATCGGGAGAGCTTGAAATATCCTTAAAAGATATAGGAAACAAAGTTATGTGCTTTAATGAAGACATGCTCACTGCCGGCGCCTGCCATACTTCTCCGGTATCTCCTCCACCTTTTATGGTGGGAATGGCTGAAGTTGAAGTGGATAAGGAGACCGGTGAGGTAGAGCTTTTGGATTATGTGGCGGTTGTGGACTGCGGAACAACCATTAATCCCAATCTGGCCAGGATCCAGACTGAGGGCGGAATCGCTCAGGGTATTGGTATGGCTATGTATGAAGAGATTACCTATTCCTCCAAGGGGCAGATGCTGCAGAATTCCTTAATGCAGTACAAGCTTCCAACCAGGCAGGATGTGGGTAATATCCGGGTGGAATTTGAAAGCAGTTATGAGCCTACCGGGCCTTTTGGGGCAAAGTCCATTGGTGAGATCGTGATCAATACACCATCTCCTGCCATAGCAGATGCAGTAGCCAATGCAGTAGGAGTGAGAGTAAGAGAATTGCCTGTTACAGCAGAAAAGGTGTATTGGGGAATGAATCGGTAATATATGCTTGAAGGAAGAAGAATAAAAAAGAGTGCTGGATGCTTGGATTCCGGCGCTCTTTTTTGATTTCATTTTTTTCTGGACATATCGATCATGTCTGTTGATAAAAACAATCATGTTGTGATATAAACAGATGATTGCATTGATAATGGCAAGGGTGTATGATTGGGAAAGAGAAAGGAGGGAGGGATCTATGGAAGCTTTGATAAGGGCGGAAAAGATCTGCAAGGATTATGATGCAGGTGAGGTCAAGGTCCAGGCATTAAAGCATGTGTCGTTTGAGATTCTCCGTGGGGAATTTATCGTGATACTGGGGCCGAGCGGGTCTGGGAAAAGCACCCTTTTAAATATATTAGGAGGGATAGAAACGGTTACCAGCGGAGCTGTTTATTACGATGGTACGCCACTCTCCTGGGGAGATTTAAAGAGCCTAACGGCCTATCGCCGGGCCCATGCCGGGTTTATCTTTCAGTTTTATAATTTGATGCCGGGACTGACTGCCCTGGAGAATGTGGAGCTGGCGGCAGAACTTTCCAAGGATCCTCTGGATCCGGAAACGCTGCTTGGGCAGGTGGGACTTTTAGACCGGGCAAATCATTTTCCAAGCAGGCTGTCAGGAGGGCAGCAGCAGAGGGTTGCCATTGCCAGGGCCTTGTGCAAGAATCCAGATATCCTTCTCTGTGATGAGCCTACGGGGGCATTGGACAGCAGCACAGGAAGCCAGATATTAAAGCTGCTGTCAGAGTTTAACAGACAGTATGAAAAGACGGTTCTTCTGATCACCCATAATGAAAATATTGCGGGGATTGCTGACCGGGTTTTTTATTTTAAGGATGGATGTCTGGAAAGGATTCGTGTAAATGAAAGACCCTTAAAGCCGGAGGAGGTGGTCTGGTAGTGAAAAGCTTCCGCAAGAATGTAGTCCGGTGCGCCAGGCAAAATCCAGGGTCTTTTATGGGGGCGGTTTTCATCATTGCCATCGGTATCTTTGTTTATGTGGCCATGATGGACACATTGAGAAACTTAGGAGACCAGGTACAGCGTTACTATGACAGCAGTGCCATAGCAGACGTATTCGCCCAGGTCTCAGGAATCTCTGAAGTAGAACTGGAACGGTTAAAGGAGATTCCGGGAATTGAAGAGGTATCCGGGAAAATGGCCGTTGATGTAAGACTGTTTGCCCCTTCCCAGACGGAAATCGTAACAGTACATCTGTTGTCTTATGATTCCTCAGATTCTTTAAACCGGCTGATGTTAAACGGGACGGGGACGAGAAGAGACAGCATTTATCTGGGGAACCGGATGGCCGGAATATATGGATACGAAAACGGAACACCTCTCACCCTTATGATTGATGGTAAAAGCGTGAGATTCGAGCTGGCCGGAACCTGTTACGGGCCGGAATATATATATGCCATTCCTCCCGGAGGTGCCATGATCCCCGATGGGGAGATTTATGACATTGCCTGCATAGAAAAAAACAGGATGGAAGAATTAACGGGGAAAAAGGATTCCATGAATGAGCTTGGATTTCGGCTGTCGAAAGGTTATAACTATGAAGACGTGCGATATCAGCTGATGGATCGTCTTACCGGATATGGCCTGATTTCTCTCACTTCCAAGGAAAAACAGGCTAGTTATAATATGGTAAAGGGAGAGATCAATGAACTGTATTCCATGGGGACGGTACTTCCCTTCCTGTTTATGTCGATTTCTGTGTTTATGCTATATGTTGTATTAAAAAAGATGATAGATAGGGATCAAAGTCTAATAGGCACCATGAAATCCTTTGGAATGAGAGACAGGGAATTGATTTTGGCATACCTTTATCAGGGTGTTGAGGTGGGTGTTCTAGGTGCCCTGGCCGGAAGTGTTCTGGCGGTTCCTTTTGGACGTTATATGTTTCTGATGTATGTGGACTTTTTTAATCTGCCGGACACGGTTTATTACAGCTATATGAGTACTAGAATAAGCGGCATGGGGATCGCAGTGGGAACCGGGCTCCTGGCGGTTTATTTAGGGGTCAGGGGAATCTTAAAGATCACTCCGGCTCAGGCCATGAGGGCAAAAACTCCTGCTTCTGCAGGGAATTTAAGGTTACCCGGTTTCTTGGCTTCCAGGCTTGGTGCTATGGAAAAAATGGGCCTGCGCTCCGTGGTGAGGAACCCTTTTCGCGGCTTTTTAATTATTTTAGCCATTGCATTTCCTTTTTCCATGTCTTCCGTGCTTTTTTCCTTTAAAGGGGTAGCGGATCAGATGTTTTTTGACCAGTTCAGCAAGGTGCAGACCTATGATATACAAATTTCCCTGGACCGCTATGTGTCTAGCATCCGCGGGAAATTGGCAGGGGAAGAAATCAGAGGAGTGGAGAAAAGCGAAGCAGTCATCCAGAAGGCAGTGGAATTAAAGCACGAAAACTTATCGGAATTTGCCTTGATTTACGGACTGAACCGAGAATCCAGCATGTGGAGGATTATGGATCTCTATGGCCGATTTTATGATCCGCCGGAGGATGGAATTATCATAAACAGCCGGATCGCAGAAAAACTCCATCTGAAGGAAGGGGATGTTATGGAAGTATCCGTTCCCGGCCTGACTGCGGAGGCGGTAAAGGTTCCGGTTAAAGCTGTCATAAAGGAGAGTCTTGGAGGCGGCTGTTATATATCGGCAAAGGGTTTTTCTCGTTTTTTTAATTCTGTTCCATTGGCTGGAACCATACTTTTAAAGGTGGAAAGTGGCAAGCTTAAGGACGTCCGGGAAGAGCTTTTAAAAACCAGCCGGGTGACTTGGCTGGTGGATACCGGGCGCATCACCCAAAGCTACCGGGACATGATGGGCAGCATGATGGCAATGATTCAGATGTTTTCCTTTATGGCTGTGGCGGCGGGAGGGATTCTTATTTATAATATTTCCATGATCAATATCAGGGAGCGGATCTCGGAGCTTGGAACGTTTATCATCATGGGTGGAACGGATAAGGAGATCGGAAGAATTCTCCTGTTTGAACAGGTGGTCTACTTCATTCTGGGAATTGCCTTAGGAGTGTTTGGGAGCCTTGGGGTAAAATACCTCATGGAGCATCTAGTCATATCGGATTCCTATACCATTGAACTGGCTATACGGCCATCCTGCTATGGGATAGCATTTCTTACCTGTCTTGCAATGGCAGGGGCTTCTTTGCTGGCCCAGACACGGTTTGTAAGAAGGATAAGACTCACGGATATTTTAAAGGAAAGGGAGTAAGCTTATGAAGATCCGAATGGATGGCAGAAAAAAGAAAATATGCTTTCTGGCTGCAGGAATTATCCTTGCACTGGTCATAGGGAGTAATGTAGTTAAAAGTTCCAAAGGGACCCCGGTGCAAACGGTAGCAGCTTCTTATGAAACGGTAGAAGACCGCTATACGGAGGAAGGGATCCTTACGGCCGGAGGGGAGTACCGCCTGGTTTCAGAGGTATCAGGTCCGGTAAAAGAGGTCATGGTTAAGGAGAATGATGGAGTAAAGGCTGGAGATATCCTGCTTACTATTGATGACAGGGATCTGTTGCACGAAAAGTCCCTTTGTGAAAGTGCTCTGGCAGGGTATCATGCCAAGTTGGAAGAGAGCCGGATCGGGCAGGTGATGACGTCTTCGCCTCAGGAATATCTGGATTCCATAAGATCGGAAGTGTTGGCAAAGGAGGCGGATTATCAGGCTGCAAAGACTCTTAATGACGCTTCCCAGTCCCTCTATTCTGCCGGCAGCATTTCCAGAATCGAATGGGAGAAAGACAGGGCTTCTTTTGAAAACGCATCCCTGGCATGGGAGCAGGCAAAGAGCCGATATGAGGAGAGCCGCCGGTTTTTAGAGAGCTTGAAGGCGGGAGGTATTGATGAAACAACCATTAACGGAAGGTTTTATGATAGTGTGGAGGAACAGCTAAGAGCCCAGATCAAATCCCAGGAAACGACGATAGAACAATTGAATGACAGGTTAAAAAAATGTGTGGTAGCTGCAGACAGAGATGGAGTCATTACATCCCTTCCGGTCAAGGATATGTCTTACATACAGGCAGGGGAAACTGCCGTGACGATCAGCGGACGGGGAAAGATCCAGGCAGAGTCTGATGTGCTTACAAGCATTGCGCCCTATCTTTCTCCGGGAGATAAGGTAACGGTGATCCTGCAGCTTAGGAATCAGGACCAAATGTACACTGGAACCATAAACCAGGTCTATGACTATGCGGCCAAAGGGACCTCAGCCCTGGGAATGGATGAATATAGGGTGCATGTGAAGATCGATATGGATGAGGACCAAACTCTGGAAGGAAAGGAAGGATACGGGGCCAACATCCGTTTTACCCTGTATCAGGGAGAACATAAGCTGGTGATCCCTTCAAGTGCTGTTTTTGAACTGAATGACCAAACGTATATCTATGTGATCAATAATGGAAAGGCAGAAAAACAGCCCGTGGAGGTAGAATACAGGACAGCATCCCAGGCTATCATAAAAGAAGGGCTGACAGAGGGGCAGAAAATCATTGACCATGTGGATTCAGAAGAAATCTATGAAGGGGCAAAGGTGTATGCAGGTTCATAAGGAAATAAAAGGGCGGCAGCATGGAAATTCCAATGCTGCCGCCTCATTATTTGAAATTATTTAATCTTATCGTAGCTGGATTCCTTGATGGTTCCGTCGCTGTTGGTCTTGTAGTATTTACCGTCGCCATCCTGAACGTTATTCTTGCTCTTTGCAAGCTTTCCGCTTGTACCGACTAAGTACTCTTTATCATTGTATTCTACTACTTTATATTTTTCATCTTTGTCAGCTTTGATCAGTCTTCCCTGTACGTAGATGCTGTCATCGGTGATAGAATTGTAGCCGGCTCCCTTGTTGCTTCCAGCCTTACGGAAGTTATAGGTGTATTTCTCGCCATCAATGTCAATGGTTGTCTTGCCGGTTGTCATAGCGCCTTCCTTAGGAGATGTACCGAAGTAGTAAACCTCTGCGGTATCATCAGCTGCAGGGAAATCGCTTTCTGTTTCAATCTCGCTGTAGGATGCGATGGTTCTACCTGATTCAAAGGTCAGCTTATAGAGACCCTGAAGCATTTCGCCCTTTTCGTTAAATGCGTAGCTTAAACCATTAATGGACTTAATCTGGCTTGTTGTCAGCTGTCCGTTGGTGGAAGCGTAGAACCAGTATTCGGTACCATCATCATAAGCTTCCGCATCAACCTCTTCACTTGGAACGGTCTTGAACCAGCCCTTTGCAAGCCAGCACTGTTCTGGGAGATTGTAATACTGGTTCGCAGAGCTTGCTGTTGACGGGGTGCCTGATTCATACCATTCGGATTCAGCGGCTCCGTTTTCATTGAAGAGGTATTTTAAACCGTTGATGGTCTTGGTAGTATCCTTTAATTTCTTGCCGTTGGTACCGAAATAGAACCAGTAAGCTCCGTTAAAGTTATCTTTTTCATTTTCAGAATCCTCAACTTCGATGGATTTCCAGCCGACAGCCTGAGCTCCGTCAGAGGAATCTCCTAAGTAATACATTCCATCTTTCCAAGCGTCGTCTCCGGTCTGGCGTGTGGATTCTTCATTAACCCAGCCAAACAGCATCCTTCCTTCGGAATCAAAGGCATAGTCATGGAATTGTCCGTCGGCAACCTTTATGGATTTAAAGGAAGTCTTATTAGAAGTAGGAGCTTTATAGGCTTTTCCGTTGCTTCCAAAGTAGTACCAGTAAGTATCAGGAGCATCTTCTTCATCCTGGTCGGCAGTAATTTCACGCCATTCATTTGTAACCATAGCGCCTGATGAATTTACATAATAGTAATTGTCATCGGATTCGATTAAGCTGCTGGTAGTCATCTCCCCGTCTTCGTTAAGATAGAACCAGTTATCTCCGGATTTGCGCCAGGATTCGGTAGTTACGTCTCCATTGGAGTCGTAGTATACCCAAGTGTCATTTTCCTGTGCCCAACCCTGTGCGGCGAAGGAGGTCATGGATGCACCTATGGTAAAAATCGCTGCAGCGCAGGGAATAAGCCATCTAAGTTTCTGTTTTCTCATGTTTGTTCTCCTTTCAATAAGAACCCTTTTTGTTAACTTTGTCAGCAGGTCTTGCTGATGGAATGACTTTAAACCATGGAGTAGGTCTAAGGTCAAGCGATGTAAAAAAGGCGTAAGAATGCGTAAGAAAAGCCGGAGAATTTAAGAAAACTGTAATCTCACCATATTCTGGAAGCTATTCCTGAGGCTGGAAATAGAGGGCCAAAAAGAGCAGAAAAATAAAAAAAGAGAGACAGGAATTCCTATCTCTCATGCAATAATCATACCACAAAATTGACTTTTTTTCAAGTCTTGTAATTCTGCTCTGTCTGGAGTAGACTTTGTATTTATCAGAAGATTGGAGGTTTATTATGGATGATGGGAAGTGGCTACAGACTGCAAACGACGGTTTTCAGATTGCCAGGGTAAAAGAGGCCAATGATTATACAAAAAAGTTTGGCCTGGTTTTAACGGATGAGGAGGCTTCTCTGCTGATCGGGGAGAGGAAAGATGCATTAAAGGAACAGGAACGGGTGGAGTTCGGGGAGGGTATCCTTCCGAAACTGATTTTTGCATTTTGTGATTCCCCGTATATTTATCAGGATAATTACGTGGATTCCCTGGGAAGACTTCAGGATATGTTCTACCTTTATAAAAATGAATCATTGGATGAAATTACTGATGATGAACTGATTGAATTCATGAAGAATCAATTTGACGGACCGTGCCAGGGTTCTCTTGATCATCTGGAGGACACTGGTTTGGAAGCTTTTGCCAGACGTATCCGCTCTGGATCAGATCTGTATGAGGAAGAAGACGATGAGTTTTGAGACAGAAGAGTTAATGCCAATCGTAGCGGAATTGGCAGATAAATATACGGGTAAGGAAAGTACCTCCATTACCTATGAAAAAGCGAGGCAGCTCATGGAAGCGGTTCTGTACTGTATCCATGAGTATGAAGAAGATGCAAAAAAAGGGCAGGAGCTTCTTGCTATAGATGGGAAGCCGGTGGCAAAAAGGGTCTATAGCCTGGGATATGAGACGGTGCTAAGGAACGTGAAGGAAACCCAGATTCTGTATAACAAAGTAATACTGGATTTTAAGTATTATGAAAACAGGTGTTATTACGATACGTTTGTTAAAGGAATCCCCTCTTTCTTTTTGTATTATGATCCCCGTTTCCAGCCTCAGAATCATCTTCTCACGCTGGATTATCCGGTTTTGTATCCGGTGTATCCTTTACAGGGAATTGATGCCATAAGCGCTTTTGTGAAATGTGTCAGCCTGGAACAGGTTTTCCTTGGAAAATTACCGGATGAATACGTTCTCCATGTACTGAGAGCCTATTCCCCGGACCATGGGGATCTGATCATCAACCTTACAGCCATTGTACTGCGGAATATTCTGGGCTGCCGGATGGCTGGTAAGAGGGTCAATATAAAGGAATATATCCCAGGGGAACTGGAACGGTTAATAGATTATGTAAATCAAAACAATGCGGATTCCTTGGAGCAGGAGATGAAAGGACTGGTTGATGAACTGGTTCAGTCCGGGTATGATGGACTGGAGGAATTGGGGGATTATCTAAAGGCCGATCTGCATGATTATTGCTTTGAACTGAAAAATGCTGTGAAGAACCAGTGCGTGGATTCCATTCTCGCCATAAACTGAAAAGCAGGGGAAAAACATTTGAATTTCCGGATACCTTAGAAGTACATTCTCGCATTTTATCGGCAAAAGGGCAGGCTTGTATTTTCCTTACCAGCCTGTCCTTATCATTTTCAATCATTGATTCATGTAGGGAATCCTTCACACCTCTATTTTAAAGATTATCCGATAAGAACCTTTCCATGGTGGCTGCAGCTTCCGCCTCGTCCTCTCCCTCAAATGTGACGGTGATTTCTTCTCCCTGCCTGATACCCAGGCTCATAATGCCGATAATGTTTGAAGCCTCTACCATTTTTTCGGGTTTTCCAATCATGGCTTTGCTTTTAAAATTCTTAGCCAGCTTTGTAAGTAACCCTGCCGGCCGGGCATGTATGCCTAATTCATCCTTGATCGTGTAGACGATGGTTTTCATATTGACTAGACCTCCTCGGTTTTTTTCGCGGTACTGCTCACCATCTCATTTTCGCCAGCCGTTCCAGACAATTGGGATTTGTTCTTCCGGTTTCCGGATCAACCAGTGATGTATAGAGGTGGGGAATAATGGTCGTAGCACCGCCATCGATGCAGGCACGTACAATTTCGTGCACATTTTCCATATCGATTCCGCCCGTTGGCTCGAATATGGTTATGCCCTCGTTTACCGCGGCACTTACCATGGCTTTCAGCTCATCAAGACGTTTTAAACCGCCGATGGGATAGAATTTAACCGATGGCAAGCCGATATCAGCTATAAGCTTAGCGGCAAGCTCAGCGCTTACAGGCTCTTTTTTCCGGGAGCTTATGGCTCCGGTAGCCATGTATACAATTCCAGGCTCGCCGGCAGGTTCAATCAATGAGTTTACTATGAACTCACTTTTATGAATCTCCTTAAGGCGTCCCATTGTGTAGCCTGCGGCAGGATAGACCTGATTGATATGGAACGGACATGTGCGGACCGATACATCTGCAACACGCTTCCACATAGCGGGATCGCCCCCGCCTAAGCCAACCGAAGCACGCACGCCCTTTGCCTTAAATTCTTCTACTCTGGCAACGGCTTCGTCGTCAGTGGCAAAGTTTTTAACCATCACTCCAACCAACGTGCGTTCCGGAGCAAAACAGCTGATTTCAACGGCGTTCTCCAAATCCTTTGCTAAAACGTTAAAATATATATTTATTGACATACGTTACCCCTCCAAAAGACAGCTCTTTATGCGGTCAATAATAATTTCCTCCTGTCCGTCAAACAGCGGACGGGGGTCAATGGACAGAATGTCCTGATTTACATAGTAGTCGCGCACATAAATCGCAGGGTCTCCTTGTTTTAACAGTTCATTAAGCTTCGCGGCATTCATGCCTGTTTCGGAACCCACATGGATTTCAGCGCGGTAAATTTCCCGTCCAGCTTCATCCTGCGCTACCCGGCACTTAAGTCCTTTTACCTGTGCAAGCTCATCACACATACGCTGCATGCGCTTTTTCTGGCCCTCTGGATTTCCCTGGGCAGGGTCATACATTTCAAGGGCTGTAACGAGGCCCATCATAGCTTCTTTTGAAACCTTCATTGCACGGCCAACACCTTTGTACTGCATTTTACATGCTGCAATATAAGAGGATTTGCCGGCAATCAGACCGGATGTCGGTCCGGATAAAGCCTTTCCTCCGCTGTATAATACCAAATCGGCGCCCATGGAAACATATTTGCATAGATCTTCTTCCGCAGCAGCATCGATGATAAGCGGCAGGTGATAATTTTTTGCAAGCTCCAGCATAGATTCGATGCTCTGCATGCCCTTTTGCACCGCATGATGGCTTTTTACATAGAGTAAAGCTGCGGTTTTTTCGTTGATCGCTGATTCTATGTTGTCACGTTCCACCTTATTTGAAAAGCCGGCTTCCACCGGAACTCCACCGCCCAAACGCAGCATCTGAGTTATGCTGCCTCCAAAATTAATGGACTGGCCCTTTTGGAGTATAATCTCATTTTTAAGGCCCCCGGTGTCAGGAATACGCTCGATAAGCCCCAGATTGCAGCCTGCAATGCAGGCTGCTGTGGCAATTACCAGGCCGCTGGCTGCCCCGCAGGTGGGACAGCCGTCTTCAGCCCCGGTTTTCTGAGCGATAACTCTACCGGCGTGATCCATTAGTTCTTCAATAACAACAAAATTACGGAGCGCGCTCCCCACGCTCTTTACAACGGACTCGCTAACTGCACTGGCGCCGAGTATGGTCATCTTACCGTTGGCATTTATAACCTCCCGAAGCCCGGACTTTAAGTATATGTTCATATCATCGCTCCTTTTCTTCTTTAAGCCGGTGGCAGCGGGAAGAAGATACCCATAATCATAGCACCGATAATTGCGCCGCCGGCGATAGGTTTTTTTAGGGCGTAAAGAACTCCGGCGCCTATGATGGAACCGATGCCGATGGGGACTGATGCACTGCATGCAGAGATAACAAGCAAAGGTCCAAGGAAACGTCCCGATGCATTACCGGCGCCCATCATTACATCTGCGCCAAAGGTAGAATTTGCCCGGCCAACCGTAAGTTTTTTTATAAGTACGACTACTGTGCCCACAATAACACCCAAAATCCCGCCGATGATCAGTGAGAGTGGGAAGTTGTTTAACGGAGCAGTTATGCCCGATGCCAGCATAATGGCCGGAACACCGATACCAATACCGGTCTGCAAAGCTCCGCCGATATCAAGGATGCCAACCAGCGAACCTTCCAGCACCCGAGCGAATAAAAAGCTTGCTCCAAAAGCCGCAGCCGCGCCCAGGGCAGTGCTGTCCTCCAGTCCTGCTTTCAGCATAGCAACAACTGATACATCGTTAAATGCGCCTACTCCATAGGTCACATACATATGTGTTCCGGCAAAGATAGCTGCTGCAAGAAAACCTACAAAGATCGGAAATGACCAGTCAGCATACCAGAAGTTTTCAAATCCAAAAAGTCCTTTTTTTCCATCTGCTTTCTTGTTTGTTTCAGACATTTAAATACTCCCTCCCTATTTCGTCATTCCAAATACGCCGTGTAAGTTTGTCAGCCAGCCGGGAACTTCAAGATTCATCTGTGTAATGAGCTTTAAATCCACGCCACGGAAGAATGCGCTAAGTGCAAACAGAATGAAGACTGCTGCAAGCAAAGCCTTTGTCACCTTGTTCCAGCCGCTGTCATCAACTCCCTTGCCTATAAGAATACCAAGTACTACACCCGGAACTGCGTTGCCCATGATGACCTGTGCAAGTCCGCCAAGGACAGTACCCCAGATACCGGAACGCCTGCCCGCATCCAAAGCAGCCAGCCAGAAAATTACCGGCATGACAGGGTTTATAAGCAGGTTGGCAGCAGGAACTAAAACCGCAATTGCGATGGTCTGAACTGAGGCTGGAACCGCAACGGCTGTGGTATTTAAAAATGCAACGATCACTGCGCCGATGACTCCGCCTGCCAGTGCCATCTTACGAGGGTCGTGAAGGGTTTCCTCCACATTTTTGTTTTTTATCATCAGGGCTGCAGCTGCCCAGTTCGGTATAATGCGGTGATCAATGTCCTGGGTAAGGGCACCTGCGCCCACGACGGATGCCCATGAATTGAAGAAAAATCCCAAACCAAACGAAAAGTGGGAGATAGGGTCGCCCTCGCAGGCATTTAGCTCTCCCAGAGTACGGAACGCTCCCATACCCTGCACGGACGGCGCATGGAACATACGTGCGGCACCAGCACCTATACCGATTCCAGCCAAACCACCGATGATAAGTGATTTGAAAAGTATTATCATTAACATAACATTCCTCCTGACTTTAAAGATCTTACCGGAAAATTGATTTGTTTGTTTTTTGCTTAAAGGGTATGCTTTCCATTTTTATACATACCACCCGTACCCGTACACGCAGCCGTAGAAAGTATTCAAAGCGTGTTCTCCTAAAAAACAGGAACAGAAAACGCTCTGTATACTGTATTTCATCGGCCTCTAAAACCTCTGCATCAAGCGGTTCTATGCGCAGCGGAGTGCCGCCAACCTCATTTTTTAAATTAGAAAACGCTGCGTTTAAGGCTTGCTCCTTTGTCTGGCCTCTGCCTTCGATTTGCAGAGTCATTTCCCTTTCTTCGGTTATTGGCTTTGTCACAATGATCTACCCCTTTATTTTTGTCATTTCTTCTGTCAGCCTGCGTCCCAGTTCTTCGATGTCCATGAACCCAAAGCCTAAAACACGCTTTCCGTTCCGAAGGGCCGTTATGCCCTCGTCAACCGAACGCATTCCGTGCTCCGCCGGATATCCGTATTTGGATTGGGCTGTGATCGCTCCGGCGCCTCCGCTTCCGCAGAAGGATATGCCGATATCCGCGTTTTCCTTTTTCATTACATCGCCTAGCCTCATGTCAGCGCCAACACCGGGAACAACCACTGCGCGGCCACCCGCCGATTCAACTCCCTTTGCCACGTTCTGACCCTTGCCCAAGCGGTCTCCGATAACTACTACAATTTGTTCCATAATCCTTTACCTCCTTTTTATGCTATATGCTTTCTTTGACTCCTTCAAAATGGATGGACAGCAGGTATTTTTCCTCGTCCGCAATTCCACCGACAACATCCACAATATTCTTAGACAGCATGATGGAATCGGCAGATACATCCCGAAACAACTCGGGGTCGATGTCGAGAATCTCGCCCGTTAAGCTGCGGTCAATCATTGCACATACATGGTTTACCAGTGACTTCCACCTGTAATCTTCAAATGGAATACCGTCCGTCCGGCATCTCTCTGCCAGCCATTCAATGACCGCCTGAGCTTTTTCGGGTTTTTTGCAAGCCTGTATGATTTGACGGATGTCATCATCCATTTTAAAATCAGAACTCATTGCCCCACACCTTCTTTCCCTTCATAATTGTGGCAACCGGCTCAAAATACCGGGTTACGCTTATAGTCTTGCCTTCGGAGTCCACGAGTTCCTTTGCCCCCTGATTTATTCTAAAAATTGTTAGGTCTGCAGGTTCTCCCAGCTTGATGGCGGCGGGAGAGAGCCCTAAGAATTTGCGGGGCAAATCTGTTACCCGGCGAACCAGATCCTCTACGGTAAAGCCATAGGGCAGGAATTTTGTCATTGTGTCCATAAGACTGCCAACCGGGCTTTCAAAATTTCTGCTGTATAAATCTGTGGATATTGTAAAATCAACCGGATAAATGCCCATGACCCGTGGAACCGTATCGGAAGAGAAGCTTGCTGAGCCGTGTCCTACGTCAAACCTTACTCCCCTGCTTGCGGCTGAAACAAATTCTCTGGGGTAATCCGGTACGCCGCCTGCCTTACCATGGAAGCAGTGGGTTACGATGTCTCCCCGGCGGAGCAAATCAAGAACTTCATGAAGCTTTGGCGGCTGGTTTCCTATATGTATCATAAGCGGAAGTCCCGATTTGTCGGAAAGCTCACGGGCATAGACGAGGGGATGGATTCCATTTTCCTTTACCACGGAACCGCTCATCCGGACCTTAAGACCTACAATGTGGCTTCCATGCTGTTTCTGAAAGCGCGAAAGCTCCTCCGGTGTCATTAAATCATCCATGTCAGCAAGCTCGCTTAATCCGCCGCAAAGGCCGCTGCGGGCGATGTTTAAAAAGAATCGGATATCAGTGCTGTTTCTGTTTATGATTTCCTTTTCAAAAAAGTCGAAATCCCTTACGCCGGTGCTTCCAGCGTCAACGACCGTGTGTACGCCTTGACGTATGCCGATTTGATCCGCAGGAATGGAAATAGGGGCATGGTTTTCAAAAATATGTACGTGGCTGTCTACAAAACCCGGCGCAGCATAGCAGCCGGCGGCATCAAATACCGGAATATCCCCGATCCTGTCCGGCATCCCTGCAAAGCGTCCGTCTAAGATGCATAAATCCCTCTTTTGGGTTTTGCCAGCTGAAGGATCGATTACCTCTGCATGTTTGATAATCATGGTATTTGTCATATGATCTCTCCTTGTTCCTTAAAGTAATAAGTGAGCGCCTGAATTTCATCAAGGGTTAAGAAAATGCCAACTTCAGACAGCCTGCTTTTTATGAGGCAGTCCAAAGGCCGTTCCTCTTTGGATTTGGCAGTAAACTGCTTGTCGAATACATAGCGGTTGGCAAGCAGCATGACATGTGCAAGAAAAGCGAGTTCCAGACCTTGCTTTACTGCGTAAACGGGATGTTCCTGAAGTACAGCATATATTTTTAAACCTACCAGAATGACTTCCTGGGAAACCTCCTCCTGCTTGTTGCTGTCCATGCTCAGGGTAACGGGCTGGTTGCTGTTGAGAATCTCGTTATCTTCCGTCCGGTCGTCAATAAGCTTACGGATGGACTCAATATCCGCCTTTGTAGGAAGGGGCTCCACAACTACCACAGGTACCGTTGCTTCAATGGGAAATATGCTTATGATAAAGTCAGGCTTCGAGTGCTCCACCACTTCGGTTACCTCTGAAAGAGAGCAGTGCTTTACGACTTCCAGGCGCCGGATCTCGGCTTCCAGCATTCTCTCTATAAGCTTTGCCGCTCCCCGTCCCGTAGCACATACGAATATGACCCTCATTTTCCGCCCGACCCCTAAATTCTTCTGTGCCACCAGAAAATGCAGCGCAAGATAGGATATAAAAGATTCATTGGGAAACAGGTACGCATCATCAATGTGATGCCTGCATACGGTCCTTATGCTCTTATAGAGATGGTAGTGATTTTTGATAATAAGGTCATGAAAGGGGTTTCGGTCGGTATCATTTTTTTCGGTTGAAAACATAAGGGAAAGGTCATGGCGCAGATGGTTTAAAAGTCTTGAATACAGCGTATTGTCTTCATAATACGGAAAGTTCTCCATAATGCTGACCTTCTGTATCAGGTCCACGCTTAACCCGGCAATATCTACCTGCATTTGCGTCTTCTGGTAACGTCCCTGTACATAATCGAATTCATCCTGCAATGTGGGAAGATTGTTTTTTTCATAAACCTCGCACCAATAAAGAGAAAGTCCGCTTTCATCCGTTAACGCCTCCTGCATGGAATCCCCAATGTATTTCTTTATGCGAACTCTGGACAGGCTGACCAGCAGGCGGGTTGCCATGATCACGATATTTTCCTCCAAAAGCACCGAGCCGTGGTCGCGGTATGCACGGATCATCACTTCCTCAACCACTTTATAATCTCCGGCAGAGACTCCGCTTAATTGTAAGGGTGGCGTTTCCTTTGAGATACCGTCTTTTATCCTGTCAATCATTTTGTAGATATCATAAACTGACATACTGTCGCGCAAAAGCTTCTCAGCCAGAGAACGCAGAGCGATTTCCGAGCCGTCTAAGCGGTAGCCAAGACGCACCTGCCTTTTAAAAAACAGTCCGCTGCCCTCAAGAAAAACATTCACATAGTCCATGTCGCTTAAGATTGTGCCGCGGCTTACATTAAGCTCTTCTGCAAGTCCGCCTGCTGTAATATAACCTTCGCGGAACAGAAGCTGCAGCAAAATATGCCTGACCCGGGTTTCCTGGCTAAGATGGATGTTTATTTTCTGCTGCTGTGAAAGCTCGGCAAGGGCATGTTCTCTCTGTTGTTTCATACAATTCACCCAAATGCCTTTGCCGGGGCTTGAACAATATTCGATGCCTTGTTTCTTAAAAAAGAACTTTATATTTTCCAAATCGTATTGTACGGTCCGGGAGCTTACCTGGAACTCGTCAGCCAAATCCTTGATTCGAATGCTGCCCTTGGCGGACAGTATTTTGCCTGCAACTTGAATTTCCCTGCTTGTAAACACCTGCATCCCCCTTTTCCAATCATGTTTCCTTCCTCCAAGTACCGTGCAAAACGACCGATTAATCTGGATAATTTCATAAATTAACCGTAAATATCACCATATACTGCTTATGTCATGTAGTATAGCAACATTATCGGGCAAAATAAAGAACAATTTGCTTCACTCTACTTAGTGCAGAGACTTGACAATTAGTATAAAATGTATAATTTATACGGAAGCTTTTTATATATGTTGCCATGTGTTATCGTAGAAGCCTGCCCTGGATATTTTCCTGTGCCAGACCGTTTCCAGGATTTTTACAATAAAAAAGATACCGGGAAGATCGTTCGATTCTTCCCGGTATCTTTTTTATATCGTCTCTGATGGATTTTCCCCTCTGCGCATATTTTTCTGGGCAGTGGAGAGCATCAGCTTGATTCGGTTTAACTGGTTTACTTCGCTTGCGCCGGGATCGTAATCCACGGCAATGATATTGGAATCAGGATAAGCTTTCCGCAGCTCCTTGATGACGCCCTTTCCAACGATGTGATTGGGGAGGCAGCCAAAAGGCTGGGTGCACACGATATTGTTGGTACCGCTGTGGATCAGCTCCAGCATCTCTCCGGTTAAAAACCAACCTTCGCCGGTCTGGTTTCCGATGGATACAAATTCCTTTGCCATATCCGCCAGATTTCCGATGTGGGCCGGGGCTGTGAAGTGTTTGCTCTTTAACAGCTCCTTCTTTGCAGTCCTGCGGAAATATTCCAACAGGGAGATTCCCATATTGGATAAAGCTGCGGTAGTTTTCTTACCGCCTAAATTCTGAGCCTTAAAGTTATTGTTGTAGAAACAGTATAAAAGGAAGTCCATCAGGTCCGGCATAACAGCTTCCGCGCCCTCTGATTCCAAAAGCTCTACAATGTGATTGTTGGCCAAAGGAGAAAACTTAACAAGGATTTCTCCTACGATTCCTACCTTGGGCTTCTGAACGGCATTTCTTGGAAGATTATCAAAATCTCTGATAATTCCCTTAATGTTACGGGAGAAGGTCATCATGTCCGGGGATTTCCTGGACAGGGATTCGATGCACTTTTCTTTCCATTTCTCATGAAGGGAATTGGCTGAGCCGGGTATCTTCTCATAAGGGCGGGTCGCATATAAAACTCTCATAAAGACGTCGCCGTATACGACTGCCTGCATAGCCTTTGTCAGCATAGGCAGGGTGATGGTAAATCCCGGGTTCGTCTCCATGTTGTTTGCATTGACGGAAATGACCGGTATATGGCCCATATCTGCTTTCTCCAGGGCGCGCCTGATGAAGCCGATATAATTGGAAGCCCGGCATCCACCTCCGGTCTGGCTCATGAACACCGCAGTGCGGTCTAAGTCATATTTGCCGGAAAGTAGTGCATCCATGAT
>Ga0213825_1000299_pt1 | contig 37633 bp, 29 predicted proteins | sample MC6MC0900MG_FD_179896 | JGI IMG/M metagenome (GOLD analysis project Ga0213825, IMG submission 179896) | Enriched soil aggregate microbial communities from Iowa State University, Ames, United States - MC6-MC0900-MG | ecosystem: Environmental > Terrestrial > Soil > Unclassified | place: USA: Iowa...
GTGCACCCCTTTCCATCTGCATAATCAAAAGCTTTTTGAATGAAAGAGGAATTATCGGGCTGATTAGATGCTACACCAAAATATCTTATGTCCAAATCGCTACCAGTAAAATCATGATAAAGTTTAATACTTCCGACTTCAATAACGCTGCCTCCATCATCGGGTCCTGGATCTGGATCTGTTGGTGGATTAACATAGTAGTAAATAATCAGCGCTGGGGTATCTCCTTTTTGGTAATAGCCTAGTAGTTGTACACCGTCATATGTTCCGGCTTGTAGTGCGGTAATTTCAGCAGCAGATAAAGCTTTCATATCCGCCATCGTCTCTTTAATTAAAAATTGATTTGCCATATTCTTTTATTTTTATGTGTAGAGCAAAAGTATGGCTGTGGACTGCGGTATATGAGGAAAAGAAGATGTATGTAAGCGGTATTTGGGAGATACCGAAAAGTCTTTTACGAACAATAGCGTGGTTGGTTGTGGGAAGACATAACCGATTTAATGAGTAATCTTAATCTAGGTAATGGAAATAGACAGCCCAACAAAAAAGCCTCCCTGATTAACCGTTAAGGGAGGCTGTACTGGTTCGACTCTAACTCGGAGCATATTTTAACCGGCTCTGGCTTTTTGATCTAACTCACTGCTCGTAAGATGATCTCTTGAAACAGATAAGTTGTGAAAACCTTTTGACTAGATTCCTTTGAGAACTACATTTAAATTGAATCACTAAACAGCTTGCTGCCCAGCGGTACGCTGACTATTCAATTCATCATTTTGTGAAGTCTTAATGGCATTTACTAAGGGCACAAGGTTTGTATTTATCCAAGCTGTTAGCCCAGCTACATCAGATGCTGTAGTGTTGCTTAGATCAGGCTGATTTATATTTGGCAGTGCTGCTGTTTGGCTAACTAGTCCTTTCAATAAAATAGAGGCCATATCATTAATACCTAGATTATTAAATATTTTAATATGGTCCCTCATTACTCCCGTTTGATACGCAATTTTATTGGAAGAAAGTACATTCTGCAGATTGTTATTTGCTATTATTATTTGTGGGTTTTTAGAAACTAGTGATGACTCTACTGTTATCGCATTATTAAGAATTATAGGATTTCTGTTGTCAGAAACCATAGATGCTTCAATTATAATATTATTTGAAGAACCGGACAATAACAATCCCGAAGTGGAACAGTTTATCACTTTTAGATTAGAAATGGTTGCACCATCTACATTGTGAAATACAGCACCGTAACTATATGCCGATTTTATTTCTACGTTCTGAATATTGACATCAGTACAATTTTGTGCTTGAAATCCCCTACTCGCCTGTGTTCCAGAAATTATGATATTGTCAATAGATAAACCATCAACTTTATCCGCTAAAAAGCCTGACAAATAGGTTTGAGGCAAATTTATATTATTTAGAGTAATAGATTTATGTCTTACATCCGCAGACGTCGCTGAGATAAATACTCCATAACCTGCATTACCTGCTGTTATCTTGTTGATAGAAACATTACTTATAATTAGATTTTCAGTTGGGAAACCTTGGTCTCCGCTCACAACGATCCCGGAACCAAAAGATTCGTCAATATTTACATTTTCTATTTTACAATTTTTAGTTGACCTTACCCTGATACTTCCGATATTTAAATTTCTAAGAGAACACTTATCTACGAACACATTTCTAATATGACATGCCTCAACAACGCCCGTTGTCTGATCATTTTTTATCAATGATACTACTGAATGACCTACATTACGGGCAAAGACTCCATCTACTATAATATTTCTAATTTCGTCAGATCCAGTAGAACTTTCGATGTTAATAACAATATAACCGCAATTGTTAGATTTTACATTTGTTATATACCAATCCTCGCCTTCAAAAATTCCGAGGTCTGATTGTCCTATGTTTTCGAACTCAATATCGTTTATATTTACATTAACGGCTTTCCCCCAACTGGTAATACCATACCCACCACTAAAAACAGGAAGGATTGTTTTGGCATTGCTTACTTTAACTCTTTCAATCAACACGTTGGATATGTTATTTGTGAGATTTATACCACTTGACCGTGACGCCAATATATTTTCTGCATTCGCATCTATTCCAATATCAGTTAATTCGAAGTTTCCGTTATGAACGTTTATTACATAGTGTTCCTTGAACGGGTCGTTGTCATTCGTTGCCGATAAGGGATTAAGGCACAAAATTGTACTATGTCTTCCTAATCCCTTTATTTTAGTGTTAAAGGGCGGTATAAAGCCTTTATCAAGGTAAAATTTACCCTGGGGAATGATTGTAGCGGTATCATTTTTTGACGAGATATTTAAAGCTTTCAGTAGTATTGAATTAATTGAATTATTGGCATTCAAACCAAAATACCTTAGGTCAATATCTCTACCTATAAAATCATGTACTAATTTAATACTGCCAGCACTTATTACACTTCCGCCATCGTCTGGTCCAGGGTCGGCGGCATTTTGAAGATCATTGTAATAATAAATTATCGGCGCAGGTGTATCCCCTTTTTCATAATAGCCTAACAACTGTACTCCTGCATAGATTGGATTGTCCCCTTTCAACCCATCGATTTCACTTACGGACAGCTCTTTCATCTTCGCCATCGTCTCTTTAATTAAAAATTGATTTGCCATATTCTTTTGTTTTTATGTGTATAGCAAAAGTATGGCTGCTATGGAGGCTATCCGAGGAAAACAAGCGGTATGTAAGCGGTATGGGAGAGATACCGAAAAGTAGGAAACACTGACCATTTTTGATAGTATGATTTTAAAAAAACAAATGCGGTATCTTTTAGAATACCGCATTTGTTAACTTGTATTTTTGTTATATAGTAAAAAACACCTAACTGGCTAATATACCTGCATTTCTGAGTTTTGTTTTTAGGTCTCTCAATTCCGTTAAGATTGCCTGCACCTCTGATTGGCTGTAGGACGCACTTGGTGCGGTTGCTGAGTCGGTTGAAGCTATTGATTGTCTAACTATACCTGCTAAAGTTGTAGATGCTGTAAAACCAAACGGTTGCCAACCATTTGTATTTGTCCCCCCCGTCTTAACATAAACCATTGTATCTGAAGGTCTATTTCTAATATAAATACTACCTAAAGAGGCAAAAGCAAAATTAATTGGTTCAATATCACCATAGAAAACACCTCTAATATCAGCAATGTTAAAGGCAGATAAATTAGTTGTTACCCTAATATAGTCATAAAAATAACCTGTACACTTTAAATTAATTCTGTTAGTGTAATCCCCTATAGCTGTGGGCAAATAATATTTACCGATAGGCATACGTATATTAGAAAAATTCAGTTCTATAAATGTAGTTGGGGTAGGTATAGATAGTCCAACAAATGTCACCAAACTTTGTAAGTCATTCTCGACAATAAGATCTCTAAATGTCACCTTTGTTATAAGACTTGAATTATTAATTTCTAGTACTTTTGAAGTGGTTATTAGAGTAGATCCGTCTGTAGTCTCTTTGTATGACAAATTACAGTTTTCAAAAAGTATGTCCCCAAAAGGTATTGACGCATGCATCCTAATAAGATTATGGGCACTTGTGTTCCTAAATTGACCGTTGATTTTCGTATCTTTCACAACCAATTTATTTATGGAGTTTAATTGAAAAATAGGCAATGTAGGGTTAATACTATTTGCCGAGTCTAAACCTGTGATTGAGCAGTCTTGGTTGAATGTTATGTTAGGGTGTACTCCAACAGTTCCACTACCTACAGAATATGTTTCAAACATACAGTTTATAAATTTACAATTATTAAAATTAACATTACTTCTAAAGAGAATATGACAGTTCTCGAAAATTGTATTATTAAAATTAATAACAGCTTTACTTAACCTTAAATCTGAAATAGAAGCATAACTGAGATAACTATCTATTAAAATCACCTGCTTATTATTCATATTAATGTAAGAATTGTTGATATTGGTTGTAAAACTGTTAAATATAGATCCTGATGTAAATGCAGATGTGCTGTCTAATGTGTAGGTTAAATTATCAAAAGTGATTGTTTTGTTAAAATCAGTCTCACTAGAAGGTATTGCAGATGCAATGATTGTTGTCCTATTTCTAAAGCTGACATTTCTAACAGTTGTATTTTTACTAACAATACCTACATAGTTAAACGGAGTAGTGGTATCTCGTACCGAAAGGTCTTTGAAGTTATCTAAAGTAAGGTCATCAATATCTGCAAGCTTAGTTGTTGCATAATCAAGAACTCCTTGACCATTAGTGGAGGAATCTTTAATATTAACATTTCTGATCTTAGCTCCCTCTAAGTCCCATTCAGAAGATACATCACAGAACGCACCATTAGGGTAGTCTATATGAATATTAGACATCGTTATTGTGTCTCCAACAATATCTATAAAACTACCAGTACTTTTAGAAGAGACTTTCAGATCCTCCATTACAACATTATTTGTTAAAATGAATTTACCAAATGACCAAAAAGTAACATTAGATGTTCCTTGAAAGTGAGTGTTACCTTTAAAAGTTAGCCCCGAACCTTTAAAAAATGAGAAAAATTCTCCATTTCCTGCTCCAGATACTATCTCGGAGTTAAGTACAGATACATTTGTAAAATTAGACACTCTTAAATATGAAGCAGACATCATTTCATAGGCCAATTGCTCAGTTCCTAGCCCAGTTACATAAGAACCTACAATACCTTTAAATTTAAAACCAGCCAGTTCCACATTAGAACAATTGTCAAAATCCAACTGAGGTACCCTATCTATTTTATTCTTAGCTTGTTTTACAGTAAAGTTAGGGTTGTCATGTACTAAATTTTGTATTTTAAAGTTTGTGCAATTTTTAAAGAGAATGCCTACGGGGGATAGTCCTGTAGTGTCATCAGAGTATGTGATGGTTTTACCTGAATCAAACAAATAAGCCCCTTCTTCAAATAGTAGAGTGAAATTCGATTTATCAGTAATAGTAATTTTGGAAGAGTATTTAACTTTCCCCTTGTTAATAACTATAGTATTACCTTCCCCTAAAATATTCAATAAATTTTGGAACTGAGGCGTACTATCTGTACCATCGGACTTCACACCAAAATAGCTTGACTGTAAATATCCGTTGAAATAATACTCAAACTTTAAACCCTCGACTTCAATTATAGAGCCTTCATTATCTGCATCACTTGTTGAGCTTAAATAGTATTCAATAGGAGCTGGAGTGTCCCCTTTTTCATAATAGCCTAACAACTGTACTCCTGCATAGATTGGATTGTCCCCTTGCAATCCAGCAATTTCAGTAGCGGATAAAGCTTTCATATCCGCCATCGTCTCTTTAATTAAAAATTGGTTTGCCATATTCTTTTGTTTTTATGTGTATAGCAAAAGTAGGTTGGTAGCAGTGGCTATCTGAGTAAAACTAGGTGTATCTAAGCGGTATGTGGGAGATACCGAAAAGTTTGGCATGGTGTAGGTATTTGACAGTTTGATGTTTTACAAAAAATGCGGTATAAAAAAATACCGCATCCATTTTTATTATCAAAAATAACTAAGTTGCGAGAATACCTGCCTCTCTTAACCTCATTTTCAAATCACGCAATTCCTGAAGGATGCCTTGTACCTCCGTAAGTGAATAAGTTGGAGAAGACACAATCGCTGTGTCTTCTAAAGCGACCACTTGATTTACAAGTCCTTTTACAGTTGGTGAGGCCAGAAAATAGTTTGCAAGTGGCACCCATTCCGTATTTGTATCATTTCCCGATGCTTTGGTATAGATGGATGCATGTAAACCACCATTGGATCTCTTAAAAATATCCCCGATACTACCCGGGACTACTCCATTTGGATCATTTGAGCCATACCGTTCTGTTCCTAGACTTGCTAATCGACTAAATACAGCGTTTACCCCCGCTGTTCCAGCTTCGCAGCACACCCAACCTGATGGCTGTCCCCGCAGACCTGTATTGTTGAAGATTAAATCGCCGACATTCCAATCCAAAGCACTTGGCTCAGTATTTTTAAAGCCGATTTTTCTAACTTGAGAATTAACTCTTGTACAGATTAATCCTGATAATTCAATTGGGCTGAACAGAGAAGCATTATTATTTGAAAAAATAATATTTTCCATGGAATTACCCACTTTATAAATATCGAAATTAGTGCAACCAGAGACATCGTTACCCTCTACTATGCAAGGCAAGGAGCCAATAACGATACCTCTATAAAATCCGCCTCTAATTATATTGTTCCTAAACGTACTTTGGCCAGTGCCTCCCCCTCCAATGGATAAACATACGTTATCTGATGTCCCGTTAATATCGTCATGCTCTATATAATTATTCAAAAAATTGTGTCCCTCACCTTGAAGAGAGAAATACAATCCTTTAACCTTAGTAATAGTGTTGCCCGAAACATTTATATTGTTTGGTTTATTGGCAGCACTAAAAGAAAAAGCATAATCAAAATTATGTATAGTATTACTACTTATCTCACACTGATTTGCTGAGTAAAGATTGACTCCAGAGTTTCCAATCAACCCTTCAGACTTCACCACATTGTCATTAAAGCGAACTCTATGGCCTTGAATACTCACGCATGACCCTGTATTTGGTTTAGATTTTATACAGGTATTGCCAATAATAATGATGTCCTCAACAAGATCAGATGCATTGAAGATATAGATTTCCAAACCGCGGCCTGACACCGAACTACCATTATTTCGACACGTATTACCAGATATCTGAATATCTTTATTAAAAACGGTTTGTCCAAGTTCCGAATAAACTCGAATACCATATTCATTGTTATTTTCGAAAATATTGTTTAAGATTTTCACATTAGAGGATCTGGTTACGTTAACTCCCCTCGCTCTTGTGTCAGAAAATTCAACACCTTCAATTGAATATCCGTTGTTACTGGAGTTATTGTTTACAACTCTAGCCATATTACATAAATCAAAATCTATTCCATAAAGAATATTATTGGTCAATGTACAATTTTGGATATCCACAAATGAGCACGATAAAAATCTCACTCCATGTTGGGATGCTTCAGACACACCGATATTATGCAACTGTATATTTTCGCAATTTTGAAAATACAAGCCATGTTTCCCTCCGGAGCTTATATAGTTTCCCTTGAATTTAACTGACTCAATAGTGATGTTAACTTGATTTTGAACCAATATAAAAGAATTTGACTCTGTAAAATGAAGGATACCTGTACCTTGTACTATGGTGTTGGACTTCATAGCTAGAGGTATCGTATTGACGACACGGAAAGCTATCTCATCAATTGTCACACTTCTTGAACTATTCAAACAATTCTGAATAAAAGGATAGTTATCAAGTAAATTTGCAGACGCGCCAAAGTATCTAATATCTACCGCTCCATTAAATTGGTGTCTTAGCTTTGTACCCTGTACTTCGATAACACTTCCTCCATCATCTGGTCCAGGATCAGGATCTGTTAATGGATTAACACAGTAGTAAATAATCGGTGCCGGGGTATCCCCTTTTTGATAATAGCCTAATAGTTCTACGCCTGCATAGATTGGATTGTTTCCTTTCAATCCATCGATTTCAGTTGAGGATAGATTGCGCATAGCCTCCATCGTCTCCTTAATTAAAAATTGATTTGCCATATTCTTTTGTTTTTATGTGTATAGCAAAAGTATGATTGCTACGGAAGCTGGTCGAGGAAAACAAGGTGTATGTAAGCGGTATGCGGGAGATACCGAAAAGTCTGTAAGGGACTACCACGCGAATGGGGTATGGGAGATGCTTAGTAAAGCAAAAAAGTTTCCCTTGATGTAAAGGGAAACTTTTGGAATGGATTACGTTTATGAAACCAGATTTATCGTTTGACTACTCCACTCATTGTCCGTGACCTTTGTTACCAATGTATTTATATTATAAAAGAATATAGTCGTTCCTATTGGATAAGATGTCGAAGGGTATGTCGAGTTTAAATAGATTTTGTCTACGACAACATTGCTGGTGGAGTAAATGGCGTTATTGTATCCTATAATTTCCCAGTAATTTCCTGTTGATATTATCAATAGATAGCTGCCTCTATGGTGCAATTTTATCATATTTTGTATGCCAATCTTATTGCCGGAGACCGGATTTATGGATACCGTATTAGTCGAGAGATCACCTTTCATGATTCTGAATATTTTACCTCGATGTAAAGTAACGTCAGGCAAATTCACAATTCTATTGACAAGGGTAGCATCCACTATTACTGTATCATAAGCCTGTGTCAATGTTACATCAGTATTTAAATTCGAGACATTTTGTAAACTCAAATCTAACCATGATGATCCTAACCACCACACCGGTTTCCCAATAGTGGTATCATAGTACGAAAAGCCTCTATTGGATGCTGATAAAGTAGGTCTATTTATTGTAGCTCCAAATATAATGGGTTGCATTGGATACCATCCTTGATTTGGCGAATTGTTATATTTTACAAATACAGAAGTATCCGGTGTGGTTCCGATTTTATTTGTATACAGATCGCCTAGCTTTCCTCCAATGCTACCGTTTGGATTCCCATCAGCCGTTAATTTAGCAACCGGGAATACAACAGATCGGTGCGACGGTATGGAGATTATTTGTGGGGAATCCGAGTGAAAGTCATTAAAGACTATATCTCCCTCTAAATTACGAGGTTTTAACACAAGTGGTTTGGTCGTACCTGAAATAGGATTATATATTTTCCATGAATGGAATACGATATTCGAATAGCTCCCAGCTACAGTAGCGGGATCATCTCCAATAGTACATTCGTAAGCAATCTCCTCATCTGTCAGTTTTCTTCTATCAATAAAACCCGTAATATTTAAATTGGATACTTTATGTGAGGCGGCAGCTGTCTTTACAAACAATCCTGTCGTATATTTTGCATTGACCGATTTAATATCAATATTTAAGTTTTTAATCTCGACATCACCGGATTTATCATACCCATAAATTGCAACAGTATTTCTGATCTTTCCAACTAGGGGCAACTGAACGGGTTTATCGGTACCAATATCAGTAATCTGTATATCGAGGTTATCACAACCATATAATGTTGTCCCTACACCATGGATAGAGATCAATACCCCTGCAACATCATAATTTTTGCCAATCACCTTGATAGATGAATTATTGACAGCCGCAGCATAAATACAACGATGGACATCTAGCGCTTCCACATTAAATGTACAGAAATCTCCAGACTTCCACAGAGCAATAGGATAACCTGTATTGATTGATTTGACGTTCAACGACGATTTCGTGAGGTTGCCTTTATCTTCATTGAATTCTCCGCTATAAATACCGTAGGCTACTCCTTCGGTATTTAAATTGACTGACATGTCCGAACAACCATCTTGAAGCTTGATTACTACCCATCCCAGTCGATATTGTACAGCAACGTTTTGTATTTTACCTTTAAAGGTTAGGTCTATTTTACAATTTCTACAGTTGCTTAGTGTCAAAAATGTGTTGTCAATATTAGAACGACGCGTTTTTCCGACCGCGTTGGATGTTGGCGTAGCAGCTAGTGTGTATGAAAAGGAATTAATATCAATATAGTTAATTACATAGAGTCCATTATAGCTCGGCTCGCTAAAATCTGTTAAGACAACCTGCAGCTTATCGACAAATCCATGTGGCACGGCCGTTGTAATAGTAGCTGTATTGTTGACAAAAGTAGCGGATGCCGTTATTAAATCGTTAGCGAAATCATCGTTCAAAAAATAAGCTCCCTCTTCGGATAAAATTTCGATTCCTTCCAAATCAATAAACTCAGTGGAAGCCTGATTTGTTATTTTGTAGATTCCCTTTTCTATAATTAGTTTAGTACACTTGCTCTCTTTGATCAAGGCCAAGGCTTTCTTTACACAAAGACTATCATCAGCTACTCCATCTGCTAAAGCACCAAAATAAGAGAAATACAATGTTTGGAAGTTGTGAACCAGTTTTCTATCCTGCACTTCAATTATACTTCCTCCGTCATCCATACCAGGGTCTTCATTGATTAGAGCTAGATAATAAACAATCGGTGCTGGGGTATCCCCTTTTTCATAATAACCTAATAACTGAACTCCCTCATAAGTTCCGTTTTGTAAAGCTGTAATTTCCGCAGCTGATAAGCCTCGCATAGCTGCCATAGTTTCCTTAACTAAAAATTGATTTGCCATATTCTTTTGTTTTTATGTGTATAGCAAAAGTATGACAGTGGTGGTGGCTATCTGAGGAAAACAAGAGGTATGTAAGCGGTATGTGGGAGATACCGAAAAGTCTGGTGAGCTAGGATAACTATAGATAAAAGGCTCCCCTCTTTTAAAAGGGAAGCCTTGGAGCTCTATTTAAGATGGACGTTTCGTAATATTTAACTAATAAGAGGATGCTTGATATGTTCTTCTCAATAGCAACATCCTCGCTGGTTGCTTATTTCTCTATACCTACGATTGGTGGTTTGATATCGGGATTCTTTTAAACCGGAGCCTTTTATGGCCTATAATTATGAGAATCTAATACCGTTAAATACACTACATATCCTCTAGCCGTTGTTCTATTAAATTTAGAGTTAAATATAAGGCCATTGACGTTGTTACTAATAGACAATCCCTCATAAAAAGAAGTAGTTTTTGTTACCAACACGGCCGACATATTTTCCCCAGTAATGGAAGTATTAAAATTATCAATTCTGTTATAATGTTCTACAATGATAGTTCCTGATGCATCGTTAGTGCCGAATGACCCCGCAGATATATTGATGCTCTTCACTTTGGCTTTCACCCCACCGACATAAATAAACGAACCTGGCGGAGGTTCACTTCCTGCTCCAGAATTATAATTTAGTATCGTACCATTTATCATCCAACCACCTTCTTCGATGGAAAGTGTATTATAAATCGTAGAATTTGATCCAAATTTTCGAATAGTAAAATCTTGGGAAAAGACATAAAAGTCACCAGGAGCTACTGCTGTAATATTTATCCTATCGATGGTATTGTTATAATATGGTAAAAAAGGCACTTCCCAAGACAGATTTAATCCGGACGATGATGGAACTATCGAATTCCACTGGAAACAGATTTTATCACCTTTTTCGCCTACATATATCATGTTATTTTTTAAAATGGAGAGAGGTGTCAATGTTCCGGTTTCTATTATTTTATTAACGTTAATGCAGGTCGGCCCTTTTAGTTTTATTAGATTGGAAAATGGAACCTGCGAACCGCTGACATTAAAATATATACTACCAAATGAATTTGGAGAAGCTCCTTTTATAACGAATATGAACTCATTTCTAACACATGCTCTGTCTATGTAGATTAATGGTGGTTGAAATTCAGTATCGTTTTTATACACGATGTTTAACTTGGAATTTTTTACAATTGATGCGTTCGCCAATGTTTTTGTAACCGCTCCTGCTGGCCTCTGCTCAATTGTTAGATTGATTTCAGCAAGATCAGCACGTAAATCTATAAATTTCCGATCTCCACCCTCCATTTTTAGATCTGCATTTATTTTAACAGGGAGTTCCACACCAGAAGTACCTCTATCTACCCTAATAGCTCCCCAGTCATAATATCCAAATACGAAATCTTTAATATTCCAAGCTATATTATCATATAAGGATCTATCAGATGTGCCGATAATATCCAAAACGCCTTCCATCCTATTCGAATTCACTCCATTGACAATAACACAGCCTGTCCCATTGACAACCTTAATGGTATGACCATCAAAATGTGGAGAAAACACTTGTCCCTCATAAGTAAGGGAAGATCCCTTATATACAGAAAGAACGCCACTATCAACTATATTACTTGCCTGAAAATTCGCATGTCCGTTCATATAGATAAGATGCGGAGGGCCATAAACTAAATATGATTTTTGGGATTGCCTACCAGCCGCAATATCATTGATTATAAGATAATCTTGAACGATATCAAAATTTTTTCTTGTCGCTAGAATACCAAGACAATAATCATCGAATATACCCTTATTTACACGGCATCTTGAATGATGAACGGAGATTCCGATATTAATTACATTATCCGCCGTAACACCTGAACAATTAAAATTATTGATATCAACATCTGAATTATAGGTAAAAATATGACTTGAGAAATGATAGCTGTGTAATCCCAAATTCCATTTGTTATTTTCGTCTATGGCCTGTTGACCAAAATCACCAGTATATATAAATTTTGGATTATTGAAAATTACTTTATAATCTCGATTATCTAGAATTATAAACGCAGGATAATAAGATTGAAGAACATCTATGCCATAACTAATACAGCCTTTTGAAGTAAAATCAATTCTTTTGTCACCTTTCACCACAATAGAGGTAGAGGTTTTATAAGGAAGGAAATCTATTTCAGAAACGACTATTTTAAATATATCATCAATTTCTATATCTGAGTTTTTATCTATGCATATTTGCAAATTTTGATAATTATCAATTAAATCAGGACTAGCACCATAAAAACGCGGATTGACTCTACCAACAAATTTATGTTCTAACGTAATCCCGCCAACGTGTACAATACCTCCGCCGTCATCTGCCTCCAAAGTGTCACTTTGATAATAATGTATTGGAAATGGGGTATCCCCTTTCTCGTAATAGCCTAACAGTTTGACTCCTGTATAAACTCCGTCTTGTAATCCATCGACTTCATCTGCAGAGAGCTCCTTTATTTCCTGCATGGTATTTTTAATTAAAAATTGATTTGCCATATTCTTTGTTTTTATGTGTATAGCAAAAGTATGGTTGTGGCAGTGGCTATCTAAGGAAAACTAGGTGTTTGTAAGCGGTATGTGGGAGATACCGAAAAGTCAGGTGTTTCTTGTTATTCATGGTAGTAAAAGACGAAGTCCTAAAACAAAGAAGCTTCCCTCTACCAATTAGAGGAAAGCTTTTTGACGAGCTTCTAATCGACTCTATTACAAACAAGTTGTTTGTCAATAGATAAACATGTTATCTGAAATAGCATTGATCATTTCCTAGAAAATAATAAGGGAATACTATACCTTAGATTTAATTCGCTTTTGATTAAAACCTCTTCTCACCTGAAAAAAATAAAAAAGGCTATATCCAAAAGTCTATAGTTTAGATTTGTACAATAAATCTAATCTTAAAGATCTTTCGTTAAATCTTCAGGAAGTGCTAACACATCTTGAAGAAACTGTTTAATTGTATTTTTTAGTTCTCCACTCTGAATATCCAACCACATTTTATCTTCAACCTCATAATTCCTATAGAGAACCTTATACAACGGCCACCATGGTGAAACCGAAAATTGACTTTTCAAATAAGCAGCTATATTAGGAACATATTCCCGATCTGGATATTCATTATAATGTTCGTTTGTTTTAATTAATCCGCAGAGCATTCCTTCGGTTTCAAAGGTAAACTTAGCATGGAACTTCCTGAAGTTTGGAAGTTCAAAATGATTATGTTCCGCAACAAACGGGAGATTTAGTTCATCAGCTACTTCGTGCATCTGCTTATAAAAGTCGTCCATCAACAATTCCTTGACTGCGGCTAGATCTTGAGCGACAGTAAATGCTGTGCGGATATTTTCTGCACTACTTTTTATGTACTTAACTACATCATTTTGTTCAATCATATTTGTTCCAATAAAATATTCTCTTAATTTTAATTCAAAGTCTCTAATAAATGAACGTACACGATCATTGTCTGTGTGCATGGCAAAACGATGTACAAGGTCTACCATATGCGTTTCATAATTGATCTGCTTTAATTTACCATCGGCAAGGTTGTCCTCATAATCTTCACCGGCACTTTCTTTACTGAGGATTTTACCCTGTGGTGCGAGATAGAGTAAATGGTAATCATCAGTTTTACAATAGGTTTTCAAATGTCGTATATAATCGGCCACCTGAAAGGGTTGATCCTTGGTCCAGGGATAGATTTTATTCTCGATGCCAATAACTCTTTTAAAATCGTCATAGGAGATAACAATATCCACACGACGATGATCGTCCGTATGCTCTTCGAGCATAACGCATACCTTTGAAACATCAGTGTACCGAAATGACAATTCAAAATACTCAACAAACATGCGGAGATAAAGATCGCCCTGTTCATGTGAAGCATGCGGATCTAATAAAAATGCAATTATCTCTGATACTTTATTCTCGTTCCACTTCACAAAATCCAGTGGATTAAAGTCCAGTGTCAACGCCTTTCTATAAGCTTCTTTTAACTTGGACTGAAGCTCATTTTTGACTTTTACTTCTCGAAAGAAATTTTCAATATTAGAATTCACCATATATACTTTTTAATGCGAATAGTTATAATGGGTTGCTAGCAACCGATAAAATCATGCTGTTGTTTAATGATTATCAATTTTCCTTCGCCAGATTACTTCTGGTTAATATTATAGCTTTATCTTTTATATCTAGAGAGGCTAACGCCCATATCCAAATATACATTTTTATTGTAAATTAATAAATTAAAAGCATAAATATTAAATAATTGCATTGATAAAGGTAATTCCATATCAGTTATGGGTATTACGGTAACCCATACCTAACAAACTTTGACTAGTCACTAGCCGAAAATCATTACCTTTAAACTACCATGCTGCAAGTAACCTGTGCGATAATAGAACACGCTAAAAAAATACTGATCTGCCAACGGTCGGCTTCGATGAAGCTTCCATTGAAATGGGAATTTCCGGGAGGAAAGATCGAAACCGGAGAATCGAAAGAAGACTGCCTACGCAGAGAGATCAAGGAGGAGATCAATATTGATATCACCATACGCGAAGCGCTCACAATGGTTGAGCACTATGCTGACTTTTCGCTGCGGCTCTACCCTTTTGTATGCAGCCTACAATCTGGAGAAGTAAAAGCGCTGGAGCATGCCCAGGCAATATGGGTAGCGATAGATCAACTGCTTGATTACGACTGGGCAGAAGCTGACCTGTCTATTGTAAACGAGTATATCGCTTACGCTACATCAATTAAATAATAGCAGCTATCTGCGTACATAGAAGCCCTAAAACAAAAGAGCCTCCCTCCTAACCGGAGGAGGGAAGCAATTTGGCAATTTTGTTGGTTTAACTAACCGCAAACCGACGTGTGGTTCTTCAATACCTAAAGATAAACATGCTATCTGAAATAACTATTGATCATTTCATATAAAACGTTGTTCAAAACACTAAAACTTTAATCATCATCCAGATTCTTAACGAATAAACAGAGGTCATTATGTTGCTAAAATCCCCACTGTTCTTAATTTGGTCTTTAAATCCCGAAGTTCAGACAGTATGGACTGGATTTCCATCTGGGTATATGCGGAAGATGGATTACCTGCGTTATCAGGAGAAATTGCGGCTTGGCTTACAACTCCTTTTGTGGTAGATGAGGCATTAGGAACTGCAGATCTAAAAGCAAATCCATCCCAGATCATAAGTGTATTCGTATCAGTATTAAACCAGTCATAGGAACGCAGTGATCCCTGATCCAATAAAGGCATATTGGCTGTTCCACCTATATTCTGAAAATCATTGAGCATATAATTTTTTAGTGTTTTAAGATGATTGCCCATGTAACTGGTCTTTCGATTGAGTGAACTTAAAATACTTTGTTTCGTGTAGAATAGAGTAAAGCTTTTTTATTGGCAATCTACATCATTAACCGCATTTCGAAATAAAAATGCCACCTTATTTAATATCAGGCGGCATTTTTAAATTGTCAACGCTTAATAATTATATTTCAGTAACAGCTATTTCCTTAAGCGGAGATACCACCATCGATGGTAAAACTGCTTCCAGTAATATATCCTGCTTCATCCCCTACCAAGAAATTAACTAGCGCTGCGATCTCCTCTGGCTGTGCAAAACGCTTTAAAGGTATCGCGTTCATATAATGTTGTCGGACAGCCTCGTCTGCTTTTTGTAGCATATCTGTATCTGTCGCTCCGGGCTCTACGCTATTGACCGTAATTTGTCGAGGTGCTAAGTCCCAAGCCAATCCTCTCGTATATGCAGAAATAGCAGCTTTGGTCGCAACATAATCTGATAAACCTGGCCCTCCGATCCGGATACCGCCAACGGAGGCTATATTTACAATACGCCCGCCATCTGGCATATACTTTTGCGCAGTACGCACGGCTTCGGTCACCGAACGGATATTTACATCGATTTGGCGATCGTATTCGTGCGATCTTTCGTCAGACGTTTCGATAGTACCTCCCACCGATAAAGCAGCATTGTTCACCAGTATATCTATCTTCTGAAATAGAATTACAGCATCTTCAATTGCTTTGCCAACTGCCCCCTTCCGTGAACCATCTGCTTTGATTGCGAATGCTTTGCCACCATTTTGATTTATCTCATCTACAATCTGCTGCGCTACCTGATCAGAATTTAGGTAGGTAAAAGCAACTGTAGCACCTTCTTTTGCTAGACGCTCCACGATGGCACGTCCCATACCACGTGTTCCCCCGGTAACGAACGCCACTTTTTCATTTAATTTTGACATCTTATTTGAATTTAATTTTTTATTCCAATTTTATTAAACGGATATATCTGGGCAGTAAAATGGCCCTTAGGAAATGTCCAGCTTTAGCCTTTTTAATTTGACCTCACGAATTTTCCATTGCCCGTCAACGTATTCATAATGGTTGTAATAGAAGCCAAATCCGTGAAATTTCTTAAATGGACTTTCTTTGTCTGCATCAAAATAGATCCGATCTTCCATGGCCACTATAGCCTTAGCCTGTGTCTCTCCGATCAACTCTATCTCCGCATGATGAATTTGATGAATGGAAACTGCTTCCTCAATTGTTTTACATGCTTCAATGAATTGATCACTGCTATGAAATTCATATGAGATAGATCCATCAACCGCATAAAAAGTTAATGTTGGCTGCTGTGAAAATAATCCCTTTAGCTGATCCCAATTTTTCTGGTCGACAAATCGGCAGTATTTGGCTTGTAAATCTTTAATTGCGTCTACAGCCAGTATATAGTTTATATTCGTTATATCTTTCATATCCGAAATTCTTGTGTTTAGAGAACCTTGATAATCACTTTTCCTGTGGTATGATTGCTTTCTATCGCCGAATGCGCCAATGGGATTTCATCGAGTCCAAATCGCTTGGATATGTGAGGCACTAATTTTTGTTCTTCCAACAATCGGGCAAGTGCTTTCATATCTTGTCCATTTGATACTACGTTATTGTAAAATGCATTAATATTGCGCTGAACAGCCAAATCTGCCCACTTACTGTCTACGATATGATCCCAGAGGCTAAGCAAGGTTGCACCATCCTTAAGCGCCTGCATAGATTTAGCAATATGCTCATCACGTAGTCCTTCGATGACATAATCAACCGAAGACAGGATGTCAAGAAAATTGGTAGTCTGATAATCTATAAACTCATCGGCTCCCAATCCCAAGACGAACTCTCTTTTAGCGCCTGATGCCAATGCGATAACATAGGCCCCAAAATATTTAGCGAGCTGAACTGCGAAATGGCCTACACCGCCGCCGACTGCTGTTATAAATACCCGGTCACCAGGCTTGATCCTGAACTTATTCAACGGCTGCCACACCGTTAATGCAGCCATTGGTACTGCGGCGGCTTCTTCATAGCTGATATTCGCTGGCTTGAGCGCGATATCATTAATACTTGCCACCACGTACTCGGCGTAGCCTTTGGCATGTCCTGGTGTCGTATAGGTCGGAAAATTCAACAAACCAAATACCGCATCACCTACTTTGAAATGTGCTGTATCCGCTCCTATCTCCACGATCTCCCCAGAGATATCCCATCCAAGGATCTTCGGTGATTCTCCATTGAAAATATAATCCAATCGACTATCCTGCCTAGCATAAACATCAGTCGGATTGATGCCTATGGCATGAACTTTTATAAGAACCTCTCCATTTCCGGGATGTGGTATAGGGAGATCTGCCATCATCAATTGTTCTGTGCCTCCCTGGGATTTTAAAATAACTGCTTTCATTGTGCAATCAAAATTTATTTATAGCACAAAGTTACTATGCTCATTACTGGAATATGGAGTTACTATCACCGATGATACCCACTGGCTACAAACCCACCTTAAACACTTTGATCAATAGGGGCACAAATTGCTTAAATGAACTAAAAAACTTAATTTAGTACCACAGATATTAGGTTACATATAATGGCTGAAAGTGCAAAAACTAAAATAGATAAAGATGATGTACAGGCGTTACAGGATACCATCTATGTGATTGGTGGTAAATGGAAGCTACCGATCATCTATTCAATTTGTTGTGGCAACAAGCGATTTACTGATATTGAGCGCAGTATTCCGGGTATCACAACAAGAATGCTTTCCCGAAATCTGAAAGAGCTCGAGGACAATATGCTGATTACCCGAAAAGTAGACCCTGACTTCACGACTATCATTGAATATGAGTTTACCGAACACGCCAAAGCCTATGGCAACTTGATATTGCAAATGATTGATTGGGGTAAGCAACATAAACAACTCATCATTAAAGAGAACAGGTTGCAAAAACAAAAAACACCAATTTTCTAAATAAAGATCTGCAGATCCTATGCTTCCAAAGGAAGAAATTTATTCGAACATAGAATTGTTGATGAATATAATTGATGACGCATTGAAAAAAGCAAAATCACTTGTGGCAAAATAAAACTGGAGTTATAATAGATTAAGTACAAACTCCTTCCCTATTTCATGATGAAAAAAAACGCTATAGAAATTTAGCCATGAGCAGTATAAAAAACTTTTTAGAACTACCAGCCGACAAACAAATTGGAGAAACACAACATTTCTTCTTGATCCGAGATGGCTTTCCAGTTAGCCCTGGTCATACATTAATTATTAGCAAAGCGCTTCGTGAGGATTATTTCAAGCTCACTAATGATGAAAAAGCTGACTTAGATAATGCGATCGGCCTAGCCCGATCCTTGGTAGAATCTGAGTTCACCCCCGATGGCTACAACATCGGCATGAGCTGCGGTGAATCTGCCGGACAAACGGTGTTCCATTTTCATTGCCACTTGATTCCACGCTATGCTGGCGACATGGAAAATCCGAGAGGTGGTGTGCGGCATGTGATACCGACTAAAGGAAGTTATTAGATGAGGTGGTCATATATATTCTTGCATTGGGTAGGTACAATACTACTAGCTGCATTCTTACTTCCGACATTTGGAGTGTTTGACGACGATGTAATTTTTAAAGACCTTTGGCTTTTCCCTTATATATTGATCGGTAGTACAATTCTTTCACTACCTACTTTGTTCGCTTATGTAGTAGTATTTTTTCTATTGGATCATTACAAAGTCAATAGAAAATGGGTAAAACCGATTTTGATTTTATTTACAGTTATTGGTATCGGTTCGACATACTATCTATTAACTAAAACTACGAACCTAGGATTTGTATTGTCTTATTCCGCTATCGCAGTTGTTTGTGGGATAATATTTAAGGTTGAGAAGAAGTGATATGCTTGTCATCTGTTTGTGCAAGTAGATGCACCATATCAACTCTGAATCTTTCTTTATCAAAATCTTTCACCTCTTTGGGTAAACGATCCAAATTGAATAAAGATTCTAATATTTTGGCTTTAACTAGTTGTAAACTATTATGATCAGTTCCTATGACAAAATCTTCATACTCATCAGGCTCAATTACTATATTATCTATGAATAGTCTGTACATATGGTGTTGCTCGCCTGTAAATCTATTCTTAGTTGTTCTATCAGAAACATATAACGGCTTTTTCTTCTCGAAGAAATGTCCAAATCCTTCTGGAGCCAATACGCTGGTAAAACCTAATGTATAATTTAGAAGATCAGTACCATAATCCTTGTCTTTAAAACATTCTTTCAAATAGATCGAAAGATTCGTTAGGATGCTGCTCTTACTTCCTGATCTGGTGTCTATTGTTAAAGCGATATCAAAATGCATAGATAAGTTGCTTGATTTGTGACTCGCTGAATTTGCTCTCTTTCATTGTCCCTAATTTATAAAAAACTACATTTATATGCGTAGCGGTTTTTAGGGAAGATTACAATACCTTTGGCATACAGCGAAACAATCACGTTCTCCAAGCCGTCCTTAAAACTCTTTAAGAACTCCTTGTCGTTTAATAGTGAATCCTTGTCAATCATACTCTTATAAAGTTAAGTAAATAAAAAAATGCGAAGTCCTTTTCAACTCCGCATTTTTATAACTTACACACTTTATGAGACAGTGTCTCCATATCTAAAAATATCACATTTGTCCATTCATAATTTGAATGCTTTTTTTCTTTTGAAATAACTTATATCGACTTGTTATTAACCTAAATTCAGACATACTAAACTCTGTCATTACCTTATATAGATCAATAGACGAACTTTTACCAATTTCATATCGTTTATTAATAACTTCATAATTTATCTTGTTAGCTTCATGAGTCGCTTCAACAGCTTTAAGTTCCTCCTCAGCTGCTTGGTAATCCAAAGTAGCTTGAGTATGAATGTGTTTTCTATTCATTAACAATTTTTCTCTTTCATAAATCAAAGACTGTTTATTTAATTTTGCAGAATTAAGATTACTCTTCGTTTTAAATCCATCAAATATTGAAATAGACAGTGTAAAATTACCATATAAGGTTCTATTTTGGTTTAGTTGCTCCCAAAATGGAATTGTCTGCCCATTAAAAATATTCTGACGTTGAGAAGAATAATTAGTTCCATAACTACCATTAAAAGTCAATTTGGGATAAAGGGAAGATTTAGCTATTTTAATTTTTAAGTCTTGAAGAGTTAGTAACCTATCGATACTTACAATATAGAGATCCAGATTCGTATCAAAAGTATTTACTAAGAATTCATAGTCTTCTTCTTTAGGCGATTCGAGTTCAATTTCCTCGGATTCAGTTAGATTAAGAATCTCTTTCAATTTTAATATTGCGATTTCAAACGCATTTTTTATAGTCACCAAATTAAGATTGTCATTAGCAAACTTGACTTTCGCTTGTGCCATGTCCATTAATGTATGTTTTCCAATTTTCACCAACATCTCTTCATGTTTAATTTGTTCAGTAGAAAGTAAAAGCTGACTTTGAGCAGCCTTTAAGAGATCTCTATTAACTAATACCTGAGAATAAAAAGAAAGCAACTGTAGTTCAAGCTCTTGCAGTAACTTCTTATTATCAAGTTTCGTAATTTCAAAATTAACTTTCTCAGCCTCTATCAATTGTCGATTTTGTCCTCCCTGATAAACGACAAGACTTGTATTTAAACTTCCAGTTGCATAGCTTGACCATTGATTTCCCGTTATTAATTTCCCTGAAACTGGATCAAAAACAAGCCCCATGGTATGTTGGTTATTTGACCCAAAAGTCAAATTTGGATATATATTAGATTTCGCGAGATCAATATTATTCTTAGCAATCAATTCCTTTAATAACCCCTGCTTTAAATCAATATTGTTATTGATCAATATTTCTTTTGCATCTTCCCACGTCAAATGTCTTTGAGAGAATCCCGACAATGGAATCACTAAAAAGAAAATCAATAATACATTTATTAATACTTTCATTTTGAATAACCAATATACTTGAGATTATCAAAGAAACGTTCAATTAATCTCCTATCCCTAGTAATAATCTCGGCAGTTCCCTTTGCTTCAAATCTAAAATTTAGTGAGGTCCCATAATTAGTATTTAAACCTTCGGGAAAAGCCAATGTCACAAGATAGGAATCCGAGGTTTTACCATTACCTAAATTTACCGGGCTTGATATCAATGACATACTGTTAACCCGAGCCTCGACATAACCATATTCCATATATGGATAATCTGCCATCTTTACAATAACTTTCTGCCCTATTTGCACTTTACCAGCTCCTTGAACAGGCAGCACAACCTTCCCCAAAACACTACTTTTGTCTGGAATTATTGAAAAAATAGGTTCTCCAGTCTGGACAAATTGGTTATTGTTCCAAAACTTAAGAAATTGTACCTTTCCTGATATTGGAGATATAAGAGTATATTGTTTTTCCCAATTGTTGATTTTATCAATCAAATTATTATACGCAGTCAATAACTCCAAATTCAACTGCAGTTCTTTTTCAATCCGAGCGATTTTGTTCTGCTGAATTGAATTATTTGTATTACTTATTTGTTCTCTTATAGAACTTGAATTTCGAACGGAACTTTTAAATTGGTCCTCTGCCATTAGATGAGTCATTTTTGACTGTTCATACTCTGCTTGACTAATAAATCTTTTTACTAATAATAAAGAATCTCGTCTTAAAAAAGCATCTGACAATCTCAGACTTTCACGATTTAAATTTTCCTTTTCCTGCAAAGTTTTTAGTGCGGTATCCTGTTCTACAAGTATTTTTGAAAGTGCTCCTGCATGTTGGTCATACATCTTGTGATCCTGATAATCAGAAATCTGGCTTAAGCTAGTCAAAAATGACAAATAAGGAAGTGTTAATTCTCCCAAATGTAAATTCTTTGGAAGTTGGTTGTATACCGCACGTGCATTTTTCAACGGCAAAACTATTAAATCCATTTGATTCTTAATCTCTTTGACTTCACTAGGTTTTACAGCACCGTCTATCCATGCAAGTAAGCCTCCTGCTTCAACACTATCTTGTGACTGAATATGATTTAACTTTAAATTCCCATTTTGTATCGCTACAATCTGTAATGGAGCTTGTTCTGCAGATATTGTTACATCGCCCACAACAATATCCGGATATTTAATCACACTGCCGAAAAACACTAATAAAATTATAATCAGCCAGACTAACAACGTCGTATTTCGTGCAAAGGTATTTGGCATACGTTGAATTATATCATCAACCTCCTCAGTCTGCTTTCTTATTCCGACAACTTTATCATCTTCCATGCTTAATTTACTATTATTTCCATATTAGATTGGCTTTCTACCAATTGAAAATATCTTCCTTTTCTATTCATTAGCTGTTGATGATTTCCAACTTCGACTACCTGCCCTTCTTTCATAACTATTATCTGGTCAGCTTTCCGAATTGTGCTTAAACGATGTGCAACAACAATAACGGTTTTATCATGAAATACATCATCAAGCGCAGTAGTAATCTTTTGTTCGTTAATAGTATCCAAAGCATTAGTTGCTTCGTCAAAGAATAAAAAATCTGGATTTTTGTAAAGAGCTCTGGCAATCAGTACTCGTTGCTTTTGTCCGCCACTCAACCCCCTACCACTTTCACCCATCTTTGTCTGATAACTTAAAGGCAATTGCTCAATTTCAAATTTTATATTCGCCGCCGTTACTGCTTTTTTCAGTCTCTCATTATCTACCTTTTCATCACCTAAAATAATATTATTTAAAACCGTATCATTAAATATCTTACCATCTTGCATTACAACCCCACAACAATCTCTCCATTGACGGATACCTATATTATTAATATTCATACCTCCAATCATAATGTCGCCATAGCTGGGCTTGTATAAACGAAGTAATAATTTTAACAAAGTAGATTTTCCAGAACCACTATCACCAACTATAGCAGTTACCTTCCCTTCTGGAATTATTATATTAATATTCTTAAGAATAATTGGAGACGCATTGCTATATTGAAAGGACACATTTTTGACCACAATATCACGGCTACCGACAAGTTCCATATCATTATTCCCCATATCCTCATCCTCTTCCTTTAAAGTTTGGATCTCATTTAATCTTAAAAAACTAATCTGTGCAAATTGAAAGGAAATCATAAACATTATAAATTGTTGAACAGGCGCGTTCAACATTCCAATAATAAATTGAGTAGAAATCATTACACCGAAAGTTATATCACCGGATATAACAGCTTTGGCACAAAAAAAAGTAATTAAAAGATTTTTTACACTATCAATGAAACTCGCACCAAGATTTTGAATATTATTGATCCCAAGTATTCTCAGATTCACCTTAAATAATCTAGCTTGGATATTCTCCCATTTCCAACGCTTTGCTTGTTCGAAATTATTTAATTTAATATCTTGAATACCTCCGATAGTCTCGACCCAATAACTCTGATTTTTCGACGTCAGTTCAAAATAATCCCAGTCCAGCTTTTTTCTTACTCCAATAAACAACGTAACCCATAAAATATATAAAAAACTACCCGTTATAAAAATATAAAATATAATAGAATTATAGTGCAGCAATATCACACTGAATATAATAAATGTCAATGTTGAAAAAACAAGATTGAGCGAGTTGTTCGTTATAAAACTCCTTATACGTTCATGATCATTAGCTCGTTGCAAAATGTCTCCAACCATTTTATTCTCAAAGAATGAAACCGGCAATTTCATTAGCTTTATTAGGTAATCTGATATCAATGCAATGTTAATACGCGAGGACATATGCTGTAAAATCCAATCTCTCACAGCCGAACTCAGAGTAATACATACAATCAACATCAAGTTAGCAATTAATACTATATTAATAAAATTCACATCTTTAGACTGGATTCCAACATCAATAACAGCTTTCGAAATAAAAGGTAATACTGCTTGCATTAGAGTTATCAGAAGCATAACTACACCTAGATAAAAAAAACTTTTTCTGTATGGATAAAAATATCCTAGAATATTTTCGAGATTACGTCCCCTCTCTGTCTTTTCCCCTTCTTGACGTTGTTTAAAATCAGCCATTGGCTCTAACAAAAGCCCTATACCTTTTGTTCTATTTTCATTAGAAAGCCATCTCCCTTCAAATTCTTCAGTATTATATTTTATCTTTCCCTTTAAAGGATCAGCTATACAAAATTGCGTACCACCATTTCTCTTTGTGACAACATTGTACAGAACCACAAAATGATTACTATCCCAGTGCATTATAAGTGGTAGAGGTACTCGCTCAATAAGATCGTTAATACTACATCTGATCGCTAGTGTTCTTAAACCAATAGCTTCCGCACCATGAGAAATACCAGCGAGAGAAACTCCTTCTCGTGTATTACCACATAAATCCCTTAAATATTGGAGGGAATAGTATTTACCATAATATTTAGCTATCATCTTTAACGAAGCTGGTCCGCAGTCCATCAAATCAAGTTGACGATCTATAGGAAAAGGTTTAATGGTCATGTTTTGATATTCAAAGTCTAAAGTTATTTAATTTATAAACATAAAACAATAACTAAACTTCCAGACTTGTAATATTATATATTCATAAACAGTACCGTCCTAAACGTGATTTAAAAAGTGGTGGTGAATATAAACGTATTTTCTCAGATTCTCTCGCTTATCGACCGCGAGTGTTTCAACTTTTTGGTACGTAAGCATGATTCAGACAAGCACCACAAAGGGATCAACAGCTGGACGCATTTGGTAAGCATGCTTTTCTGCCATTTATCGTCTGCAGATTCGGTTAGAGACATCAGCAACGGTTTGCGGAGCACGACGGGCAATATGCATCACATGGGTATCAGCAGGGTGCCCAGCAAGTCCAATCTATCCTACATGAATGCGCATCGTGAGCACTTATTGTTTCGTGACCTGTATATGCGATTATTGGACACACTCTGGCAGAAGCAGACGCATCTTCGCTCAGAACTGCGCATGCTGAAACGCAAAGTGCTGTTGATGGATGCCACGGTGATCCCGCTTTGCCTGTCGGTGTTTGATTGGGCGAGGTTCCGAAGTACCAAAGGTGCGGTTAAGCTGCATACGATACTGAATTACGATGGTTGTATGCCCAGCTTTGTGCATATTACCGATGACAAAACACATGAATCCACAGTGGCAAAGGCCCTATCCTTTCCCAAAGGATGTGTGTTGGTGGTCGATCGGGGCTATGTCGATTACGCCTGGATGAACGTTTTGGACAGCAAGGGCTGCTTTTTCGTAACAAGGAGCAAATCCAATATGAAATATACGGTATTGAAGTCTTGGCAAAGCGATGAACTGAAAGAAGCTGAGGTAATTGAAGATCAAGTTGTTGCCTTGGAAGGCGTCTCAGCAGCTCGGTACGGAAATAAGAAGATGTGTCTTGTCCGGGTTTGGGACAGCATCAAAAATCTGGAATTTGAGTTCTTGACCAATCATTTTCAGTGGAAAGCGGCCACGGTAGCTGCACTTTACAAAGAGCGCTGGGAGATCGAAACGTTCGTTAAACACCTCAAGCAGCGGTTAAAGGTCTCCAGTTTTGTAGGCACCTCCGAGAATGCCGTTTACATCCAGATCTGGACAGCGCTGATAGGGATACTACTCTTCAGATGCATTCAAAAACGGGCGAATAGCTGGAACCTATCCAATCTGGTGAATTTCATAAGGCTGAATATCTTCGTGAAGATTGATCTGTGGAAATGGGCCGATGACCCATTTATTTCGGGTAAACCACCCGATCAAAATGGACAGTTTAACCTGTTCTGAAACGCAAAGGGAGGGTCAAATCCGAAAGTATCAACAAAATCTGTATGGAAACAACAGTAGATAGGGATTTTTATGGCCTTAAAATTTATTTAGGCCGGTACTGATTCATAAAAATAAAATTAATTTTATTTAGAAAAAAATTGTAAGAAGAACAATAAATAGCTATATTAGTTGTACGTTATAAACACTAATTTTATTTAAATGAGAATCAAAACGTTAACCGAAGCAAAGGATTCTTTTGAAGTTCTTGAAGACATCGATCAGATCCTTGGAGGAAAAGCCATTGATATGTCCGAGGGAACCTGGTATTATGATCCTACAAACATAGTCCAAACATTTGATGACAATATTTTTCTAAATGCTGGATATTTTCAACTAAATACCTCGTTAATTGATCTAGATGGGAATGCTGGCTATTTCAATACATTCAAATTTCAAGATAGCCAGGGAAATTTAGTAAATGTTGCACTAGGACTGGGCAGCACTACTGGGTATGATCCAGTAACTGGATATATGTTCATCAATCAGACAAATATTTCAAAAATGGGCGAAGATGAGAACAACTATTCTATATATTGTATAACTAGTGACGTTTTTTCAGGATACCTCAGCTTTAATGATAAAAGTAATAAAAGCCTATATTCAGCAAACGAATTCGTTTCATCAAATTCAGGATATACTTTGACTTCAGTTAATGCTCCTCCAACCGGAGGTAACTACACATATAGTTATGATACAACCAAGACAGTTTTAGTAGAGAACTATAAAGATGTTTACTTTGATAATATTTCGCCAAATTATATCGATGTATATAAATCACCGGTAATTAAAGAATTTTCATCAACAGTTCTCACTTCAACTTTAGTTCCATCAGAATCTGTTTTTGCTGATCTATCTGAATATTCTTATGGTTTACAATATTGGAAGGCACATACAACTTGGGCTAATGATCCAGATATTAATAAAAAGCCCTTTGAAAGTCCATTAAATAAAGAAATAAAAAAATTGTTACCAAATGTATACAGCAATAATAATACAAGCTCGTTAATTAGTAATTATTCTGATTTCGGGGCATTTTACCGTAATCTAGCCGATCAACTATATAATAACACTTCAAATAGCTATTTAAACAGCTTTAACTTATCTGAAAGAACAACAATTCTTCAAATGATTCAAATACTCTATCTTGACAGTGGTCAAAACTGGACAAAATTTGTTAACTATGTAGAAAAGTGGGATGGAAATAAAAAATTATACTAAATTACTAGAATTAAACAAATTGATAGTTATGGACTTAGAAAGTCAGAGAAAAATGCCTTTATTTTATATTGATTTTCTATTTCGGGTTAGTTTAAGCACTAAAAATGAGTTTTACAACCACCTAGCATATTCAAACCTAGAGAGTTGCATTCAAAGATGTAAAAATATAGATTATCCACTAGCTAATTTGATTATGAAATGGGAAAATCTAAAGATGGTTAATCTTTCGCTTACTTCCTTCTTTAATAAACATGACTTACAGGCATCAAAAATAGATTTCTCTAAGATAAAAAACCCATTTAATCTATCTTTAATAGTTGATTATATATCTTTAAGAAGAAAAAAAGGGATAGAGATATGGGACACTAGTAATCTATTGAAAATTTTCATTGAATCTTTAAATATTGATCAGGATAGCATCTCCAATAATGGTTATGCATCCACTTCATTTCTTTTTAAAAGAAATCTCCTAAAAAAAAAACATTTGGGGATTCGAGATTTGGATATTAACATAGAACAATCTCACAATGTTCTAGATTTTTGTGTAAATGTAAACAAAATATTATTTAAATATGATCTAGACGAATGGTGGATGGTAATCAAAGAAATCTCTAAAAACGTCTCCCAGAATAATTTACGTTTAATCTATTTAGATTATATTAAGAATGTTTTGAATATATTCAATAATAAACCTATTTATTGTGATATTAGCTCACCCATTAAAGAATTTCAAAATCTCGATTTCTTCTCGAAAATCATGTTATCAAATTACCTCACTATGGAGAGATTTAGAGAAAAACAGTCTTTCGAGTTATTTACTTAAACAATACACTCGTGAAAATATTCTATCTAGAAACTCCATCAATTGGCTACCACAATGGAATAGGTACTTACCTAAACAACCTCCTTTATGGAATAACCAGTATAAATTTTCAATGTAATCTTTACTATTTGAAAATTTCATTTAACGAAGATCAATGTAGTTTTCAAAAAGAAAAGATCAAAATAAATAATCAAAATATTACTTATATAAATCTAGTTATTAAAAAAAAAATAATGGTTCAAAACGGAGACTACCTGCTTTCAGAAAATGATTGTAGAAGTATTCTTTGTGTGATTTCCGAATACCTTAACGATGAAAAGATCATATTTCACCTAAATACAATTATCGAATACAAATTTGTATTAATTTTAAAAGAATATGGAATAAAAGTTGTCTATACACAGCACGTAGCATTATGGGAAATATTATACAATAATAATTTCTCAGATTTCCAAAAAGATGTAAAACTTCTTAAAACAGATGAATTACAAGATTACAAAGGCAATTTAAAATCTATCTGCATAGATAAAATTAATTGCAAAAGTTCAGATGCAACGATATGTTTAAACGAAAAAACAAAAGAAATATTATCAGAATACTATCATTTACCACAATCAAATATCTATGTAATTGCAAATGGGCTAAAGTCTTCCGAAAAGACAATTAAAAAAAAACGAATTGACATTTTGAGAAGATATGGCTTTGACCAAAACGAATATTTGATACTATTTGTTGGGAGATTAATTCCAGACAAAGGATTAGATGATTTAATTACTGTTTTTCAAAATATATCACCTAAATACCCAAATTTTAGATTACTCATTGCAGGAAGAGGAAATATTGAAAAATATTTACTAAAATATCAAAAGTCTTGCGGGAAAATAACTTTTTTTGGCCAAGTTTCTCAAGAAGTTCTAGGAGATTTACATGCGATTACTGATATAGGAATCTTACCGTCTAAAACTGAACAATCGAGCTTTGTCGTCTTAGAAATGATGAGAAATAAAACCCCCCTAATTGTTTCTGATATTTACGCATACTATTCTAATTTATATGATCAATGTTTTCTAAAGACAAAGGTTCATAACGGAAATATTGATTTAAATCACTTAGAGTCCAATATTTTGAAATTTTACCGAAATCCAATATTAGCTAAGCAATATGCAGATACAGCATTTAAAAGTTATTCAATGAACTTCCAAGCGACTAAAATGGCCCTACATACTACTAACATCTATAATGATATTATTTAATAGGATTATTGTAAGTGTCCTTGACTTTCTCGTAATAACCTAACAACTCTACTCCTGCATAACAGCCGCTCTGTAATAGTGTAATTTCACAAATAGATAGACCTCTCATATCTGCCATTGTGTTTTTAATTAAAAATTGATTTGTCATATTCTTTTGTTTTTATGTGTAGAGCAAAAGTATGGGTGTGGTCGTAGTGATCCGAGGAAAACAAGGTGTATGTAAGCGGTATGTGGGAGAAACCGAAAAGTTTATATTTTCGCGATTGAAAATAGTATGATATTGAACAGAAAAAGCAGTATTCTAATGAAATACCGCTTTTTCACTTTGGCTTAATCAATCGCAACTACGTCGATAAAACCCCTGCATTTCTTAACTTTGTTTTTAGATCCCGAAGCTCTGTCAAAAGGCTTTGCATCTCTCCTTGGGCATACGTTGCCCCGGGTACGCTAGCTGAATCCAAACTGGCTACTGCCTGTTTCACTAGACCAGCCTCCGAGGTGTTTGCTACAACTGGTATCTTTGCTATTGTATGCCATTTATTCCCTTTAAATATAACTTCCAATAGCTGTCCTTCGAAACTCAGGGTAACAGCGGTGGCCCCATCTATCATATGTCCTGGAGCGGGACTTATAACTACGGTATTTGATGAACTATCGATCTTTTTAATCAGAAGCGAGCGTCCATCCTTACTTGTCGTCGGTAAAGTAATGGTTCTATTTCCTAATGCAGCGTCCAATAAAACCACATCGAAGTTGTCTGTAAAAGTTGGAATATTTGCGCTTACTACTGCAATATTTCTTTTTATATTGGTGTTAAATAAAGCATTAGACCACGACGCATCATTTGTTTGGTACCAAACACCGTTATAACATAAAAACTCCAATTCCATTAGGCTCCCTGCGGTGTTGGCTGAAAGTGCGGTGATTGTATTTTGAGATAGTTTATAAAATGTTTCTGAAAATGCGATGGTTTTATAGTTAGGGCCTCCAGCTGTTAACAACACAATTCTCATTTTGGTATTATTGATATTGTTGACAGGTGCATTGATCACTGTCGGAGAATCAACAATCCTAAGAAAGATGGCTTCATTATCTCCTTTACTATTATCTGGTGTTATATTATTACCGCTAATATAATTTAAGGGCATATTTCTCTTGTATTTATCAGCCAACCCTCCTCCTACACAAGCGACCCTTCCGTTGTCGATAGAAGCAATAAACTGTGCGTCGAAAGCTTTCGTTGAATTATCCAAAATAGTGGGACTTAATATGGTACAAGCGGGTGGTGTTGCAGATTGCTCATAATATCGAAATGCTGCTCCAGATTTATTATTGACGACGGTATTTATAAATTGTACATTATTCACATCGGTAGCATAATGTGCAGATAAACTATTGCAGTAAACAATTTCAAAAGTATCATTAGTAGAAGTAAAGCTTGGTGTATGGCCTGCATAGGTACTTGATGTACTGTACTGTAAAGCATACCCTTTGTTATTGATCGAATAGCAATTCTCTACACCAGTGAATCTGGCCCAGCCGGCAGCTCCAAAGTCACAGTCTTTCACTGTGATGCGCTTGAGCGGCCGTCTATTTGAAGCTACCAAAGCTTCAGCTACCAAATCCATACCTTTACCACTGATCCAGCGACATCCATCTATAAGAATATCTTCCATTTTATCAAAGTTTTGAGGAACCTGTTCATCGGAAAACTTCACCTCCAGATTATACGAATCGGGATCGATGGCCGTATCAAACGTAATATTTCTAAAGATACCCTTCGAACTATTGATTAGATAAACATCGTGGGTAGCTCCATTTGCTAAATTACCATTGTCTTTAAAAAGGATATTCTCAAATTCAAAATTATTGACAAAGCCGCTCACCCCTGTTAAAAAGTTATTATTAATTGTTCCGTTCGTCACTTTTAATCCAGTGCAATAGTAAACCATCAGCCCTGATCTCATTTTCGACAAGTGGAAATCTTCCAGTATAATATCCGTACATTTTTCGAAGTATAGACAGGAGCTTACTGCAGAAGAACCAGGTGTCGAGGGAGATATAAGCGATCCCTCAGCTATAAGTCCTTTGATTGTGATGTTCGCCGAATTGGCTGATGTAAATATTGCGTCCTTATCGGTTTGAACAGTTTTTTGTACAATACACTTGTTAAAGTATAATGTTGTATCAGAAGGTAGATTGATAACCGCCTTTGTGATGTACGTTGAGTTCACAGAAAACACCAAAGGTATTTTTCTAGCGGCTGAATAATTCACTGCCTTTTGGATACCTTCGGTCGCATCTGATAACCCTTGTTCAGTCGCACCAAAATACGATACATGTACATGATCCATAAAATGGTGGACAAGTTTAATTCCACTTATCGCTATAATACTCCCGCCATCGTCCGGTCCAGGATCAGAGCTCGTTGGAGCCAAGTAATAGATAATCGGCTCTGGAGTATCCCCTTTTTCGTAATAACCTAATAGTTGTACACCATCATAAGTTCCGGCCTGTAAAGCGGTAATTTCAGCAGCGGATAAAGCTTTCATATCCGCCATCGTCTCTTTAATTAAAAATTGATTTGCCATATTCTTTTGTTTTTATGTGTATAGCAAAAGTATGGCTGCTACGGAGGGTATGCGAGGAAAAGAGCGTGTTTGTAAGCGGTATGGGAGAGATACCGAAAAGTTTCTTCAGAGCCTTTGGAGGAATACGGTTACCAGTACCATATCGTCCGTTCCGCGGAAAACAATAAAATTGTTGTGTCCGGACAGCTCAAAAAAATATTGGAGGATGATAAAATAAACAGCATTGGTTTTAAGAAAGGATAAGAAAAAGTTCAGGCCAAAACATTATTGATAATGAATTTTTATTTAATAAGGAATAGAAAAGCTCCTTGGGGAGATTAAGGAAATTTTCTTTTCTATGGATTTATTTCCAAAGAAAAGATCAAATATGCATAGAAAGGACAGGACCATTTTTACCGGCTATTTACTCCTATAATAAGTATATTGCTGTTATTGATCCCTTGAAACAAACGTTGGAAAAATATGATCTTAAAGGCATGGATTTCTCGAGGGGTAAATAAAAAAAATAACACCTATCTAAAAGGCAAACGTGAATAAAACCCGAAGGTGGCACTTAATTCCGTTATTAAATTTCTTACATTAGCACTACACCTACATATCTCGAGTATTGAGCTATGCCTTAATTTCATAACAAAACAGGTGTCTCATATACCTCTTTGATTGATGTGGTGTTCTGATAGTTTCTATTGAAACTGTTTCCTTCGCCCCTCTGATTTAATACACTCGGGCTAAAGAAAATTGTAGAATCTAAAAATGGTTGTAAATGATTTTAAAAGACATATCAAGTTTAACAGATGCAAAAAAGCAGTTTATTATCCGCCTGACAGAAGATTTAAACAAAATAGAGAACGTACAGGCTATTGCATTGGGTGGTTCCCATGCAACTGGTCGGGCTAATACAAGCTCGGATATTGACATAGGAGTATATTATTACGAAAAAGAGCCCTTTTCGATCGAAATGATAAAAGAAATTGCCCGAAAATATGCTGTCAATGATGATCCTGTAGTAGTCGGTTTTTACGAATGGGGACCATGGGTAAATGGTGGAGCCTGGATATATACCGAAATAGGAAAAGTAGATATTCTATATCGCAATATCAATCAGATAGAAAACACCATTGCTGATGCGCAATTAGGAAAATGGGAAAACCACTACGAACAACAGCCGCCCTACGGATTTACTACGATGATCTATCTGGCAGAATGCGTATCCTACGTTCCGTTAATTGATCCAAAGCAAATATTACATCGCTTAAAACAAGCCTCAACTACCTATCCCCAAGCGTTAAAAGTAAGTGTTATCAATACAGCTCTTTGGTCTGCCGAGTTTACACTGGCTCATGCACATGGCTTTGCTATGCAAAAGGATATGTATAATCTGTTAGGTTGTTTTACACGTGCTCTAAAAAGCATCTTAGAGGCTTTATTTGCCTTGAATTCAATCTACCCTATCAGTGATAAACATGCCGTTCAATTGCTTTCAAATGCAGCAATCGTTCCAATGAATCTGGAAGAAAAAGTAAACGCTATTTTGGAAATTGATTCAACTGCAGTAGGGAAAAACGTTGTGTCTATCCAAAACTTATTTGCAGAAGTTGTAACGCTCACAAACGGCTTGTATCACTCAAAATTTAATTTTAAAGAAAAAATAGAATCCTCATACCGGATGCACCCACCCAACTTTTCAAATTTCCCGGTATTAGAGACCGGCAGATTGATTCTTCGCAGGCTTTCATTGAATGATGCTGAAGAAATCTATCAGCTACGTACAGACGTTGACGTTGCTGCACTGACAGGAAGGACACCCTGTGTAAATATCGAAGAGGCCATTGCATACATTAATAAGATTGATGGTATGATCAATAAAAATGAATGTATATTTTGGGCAGTATCTCAGCGGGAGAACCCTGCTTTGATCGGAGTAGCATGTCTCTGGAACTTTGATATAAAAAAAGGAACTGTAGAAATCGGATATGAATTGCTTGAAAAATTTCAGGGTAAAGGGATTATGGGAGAGGTTATTGTCCGGATACTCCAATACGCATTCGATGTAATGGGCGCTGAAACAATAATCGCATTCCCTTCAGGCGAAAACCCACCGTCCGTGAGACTGCTTCAAAAACTGGGATTTGAACTAGCTCCGGGGCATTTTAAAAATACGCACATCAATGTGCCAAATATGCTCACCTATATCTTATCCCGTTCAACATAGATGTTAGCCCGATCAGTATTACCCATATTTATTTATCAAATTGCCTCTATACTAATAAAAATATTGACCAATATATTAAACCGCCCATAAAGAGGCTCGAGCATAAGCCGTGAAACTTTCCATTTCACGGCTTGCTATTTTAAAATAATGATCAGGAAAGATTTCTGGATTCAATAATCAGGAAGTGAGCAATACGATCCTCGATTAGCCATTTACTATCAATAAGCACATATTTATCATCATATTTTACACTATAATCAGTTAAAACATTTTTTCCTTCCACCTCTCTGATCATCTTGATCTGAGTATGTAGACCATCACTTGTATCCGATGGTACGTTTATATCTGATGGAGAGGCTGAGCAAAGCAATATTTTATATTTCACATTACACTATGTTAATAATGCTCTTTTACACCTCTTCTGACCTGATGTCCCTCTTTGAAACCCATTAAGTATACAATTGGCAACTTTGCCTAGAAAAAAACTTTATTACAAATGGGAATAAAGTAAGCAAAATGGCATAAGGCTTATAGATTAAAAGTACTGATTATTAATTGTTTACAATTATGTGATATATGTGTGATACCAAGGTTTTGATGTTTCTTTTAATCCTACCCTACCTTTATAAACGATAAGTGATATCATTCACTATATCAAGGTTCTATATGCAAATATTTGTTAAAATAGATAGTGATTTAAAATAAAACTGGCCATAGATCACCCGAGCTTAAGTTACACATTGATCTTATATAAAATTGAAACAGGACAATCACCTAGTATATCAATATTTATAACCAAAGGTTAAATTATAGACCAAATAATATAAAACATAAAAAAAAGAACTGAAAAGATGATTTACATCAAACCTTTAGTCGAGCAATTGCAGATTGAGATGGAACAAGGCGTGGCTGCGGGCTCGCAAGGATCGGTCCAGCCGGGAGGTGGGTCCGGTGTAACTGAAAATGACTGGAATAATGGCGGAACAGAAACCCAGGATCCGAGTGGAGAATGGTGGAACTAATTACAATCAAAACCTTTAAGATGAAAAAGAAAACAAGATATCCAATTGCAAAGCTAACATTATCCCTAGTTGTACTCCTACTTTTGGCGGTCTCGTGTAATAAGAGCAAAAATGATAATACCATTGAAGCCGGAGTGAAATTGGCTTTAACCGAATCCGAATTTAGTGGTGACCTTGGAACAGCGACAAAAGCTTCCACAAGCGCTACGGCAACAAAAGCATTCAATGTGACAAAGGAAGTTCAGTCAGGACCATTTACCATCACGGCAGAACTTACTGAAAATACATCTACAGGCTCAGTACTCAAAGCATCCAGTACAAAGGCCGCCACTAAATTGCTTTCTTTGCGGGGGGCTGTAAAATATAGGATTGTCGCTTTTGAAACAGACGGTACGTTTGTTGACCAGGCTGTGGGTGATGCCTCAGATCCAAACCAAGTGTTTTTTGGAGATAAACTGCAAGTAGGACATAAATATAATTTTTATATTTTTTCGCTAGGCTCGACAACAGAAGTTCCTCCTGCTGTTCCCACAGATAAAAATATGTATCCAACAAGTGATCCAGAGACAGGGTTTACTTTAAATTTCCCATCTTTTGCGGAAAATAGTGGGGATTATATGTATGCTGTGGAAAAAGATGTGACAATACTTGGTGGCGGAGTACCTACACCTTTAACCACCCCTCTTCAACATATGTTTACACGGGTAACAATTCAGGTGGATGATAGCGACGCAGTAGGAACTTTTGGGCAAGCCGGATATCAAAAAGGAGGTTATGTTTCTGAAGTACCTGTGAATGGCAGCATCGATTATACGTTAGGGTCAGTGTACGCACCCATCGTAAACATGAGTACTGGCCAGGTGATCCCTGGTACGGGCAACCCAAATCCGCCAAATTACTATCCGTTGCCAAATTTAACAACAACAGGAAGAACTGTGATAGTTAATACACAAGGGCTGACAAATTTTCAACTTAGTATTGTTATAAACGCAGGGAGTATAAAAATTGGACATGATGTAAATACCAGTGATGCTTATTTTACTTTTTCAAATGCGGGCCAGGGGATGAAACCTGGCTATTCGTATACGTTAAAATTGCGCTTTAACAGTGATCGCTATGTAAATGCGGCAAATGAAACCAGAACTGCTAATGCCTCCGATGCCCTATATGCTGTGATCGGCGGTTACCGCTGGGACCGTTATAACCTAGGGGCCAGTCTGCTGAACCCAGCCTCCGGGAATTTAAACGGCCCGTCAACACAGGCTCTACACGGTAATTTTTACCAATGGGGACAACAAGCTGTTGTGGCAAATGCAATTACCAGTGGGGACGGCGCTATCGCGGGATGGAATAACAATGTTTATTTACCGGCAAATTCATGGAACAGTGGAACTGAGGCCAATCCTACAAAAGTCGCCGCCAATGATCCGTGTTCCTCTGGAGCAAGGTTACCAACAAGGTCAGAATATGATAAGCTAACTAGCCTTTCACTATCGACACAATCAGGTACCTGGGGCGATGTTTCGACCCTTGCTAATATGCCCGGATATGATGCTGCCATTACGTTCACCAGCAAAAAAAGCGGTGATATTAACTTAATATTTCCTGCTTCGGGAAGGCGCGAGCTAAACAGCGGTTCCTTATCATATAGAGGACGTGCAGGATATTACGCAACATCTACACAATCCCCTACTAATAGTAATTTTAGTAATTATTTTTCACTTAGAGCCGCTCCATTTACTCTGGGATCTATCAGTGCAGCGGACAAGCCGGTAGGCTACAATGTACGCTGTATCCAGGATAAATAAGATATTAGAATATAGCTTCTTCCTTCGAAGGAAGAAGCTATATCTTTAACATGTTATGATTAATATAGAACCGGCGAAAAAAAATGGAATGGGAAAATTGATTGACGTTGATTTAGCAAATCTTGTATCAAAAAGGATATTAGAAATCTGCGCTTTGACAGAATTGTCATTGGATAGGTTGGCCATCTTTACAGGGGTGTCTTATTCGACCTTAAGAAGCATTTCCAAAGCATCTTTATCT
>Ga0213825_1000300_pt1 | contig 37585 bp, 38 predicted proteins | sample MC6MC0900MG_FD_179896 | JGI IMG/M metagenome (GOLD analysis project Ga0213825, IMG submission 179896) | Enriched soil aggregate microbial communities from Iowa State University, Ames, United States - MC6-MC0900-MG | ecosystem: Environmental > Terrestrial > Soil > Unclassified | place: USA: Iowa...
TGGCCCTCGCATCGCCGCCAGCAGCAATGTAATCGCCAACCGGCAGAGCCTGAACGATTGGTTCCCCAGTTGGGTCGGTACGCCTGAGTATTTCTCTGGCCGCCTGTGCGCTACCCGCGACGAGCAAATTGCGGAAATCCGTCGCCAGGCCAAGGACGGCGTGGACCTGATCAAGATCGCTATGGACGGCCCGCACATGCGTCCCAACGGTGAACATATCGCTGCGTTCACCCAGGACGAGACCCGCGCCATGGTCGAGGAGATTCACCGCCTTGGAAAAAAGGTCGCCGTGCATGCCTATGGCCGCGAAGCGGTGCTGTATGCGGCGAAGGCGGGGGTGGACGTGATCTTCCACGGTTTTTTCCTGGACGATGCCTGCATCGAGGCAATACTCGAATCGGGTAGTCACCTCGCTCCGACCTTCACCATGCTCGCCAACAACGTCGAATTTGCCGAGGATTACGAGCCTTCGACCCGCTGTGGTTACGCTGCGATGCAGCGCCGTGTGATCGAGGTGGGTTGTCGCAACTTGCGCCGCGCCCGGGAAGCCGGTGTGCCGTTCATGACCGGCAGTGACAGCGGTTTCGCCATCACTCCCTACGGTGAATGGCACGCCCGTGAAATCGAGATTTTTGTCGACTGGTTGGGTTTCAGCCCTGCCCAGGCATTGCGCGCGGCAACCTCGGTTGCCGCGCGGATGATGCCCGCGGCGCAGCAGGTGGGCGCCATCGAGGTTGGCCGTCGCGCCGACTTCATCTGTGTTGATGGCTCCCCCCTGCAGAACGTCTCGATTCTTCAGGAGCGCGAGCGCATACGTGACGTGTACCTAGGCGGGTATCGCGTGGAGGCCCAGGTACCGGGCTACGATCCCTACAAGGTCAGTGACTTCAACACGGTGAAATGGGCCGAACTTCACACCCGGCAACGGGCCGTGGACATGGGCAAGCGCAGTGCACCTGAACCTGATCAAGAGGTAGGCCAGCATGAATAAGCTCACCCTGGAACTGGCGTCGCAGATGGTCGACACTGCGCTGGCAGAGGGCCGGCGGTTAGCCTTGCAGCCACTTTGTGTTGCGGTACTGGATGCCGGCGGTCACCTGCTGGCGCTCAAACGCGACGAGCGCGCCAGCCTGCTGCGACCGCAAATCGCGACGGGCAAGGCCGCCTCAGTGCTCGGCATGGGCTTTGGCGGCCGCGAACTTGCCCATCGTGCTGCCGCGCTTCCTGCCTTCTTCAATGCATTGAGTGCCCTGGCCGGCGGCAACATGGTTCCGGTGCCCGGCGGGGTGCTGGTGCGTAACGGGGCAGGGGAAGTGATCGGCGCTATCGGTATCAGCGGTGACAGCTCCGACAACGACGAACGCTGTGCGATTGCCGGCGTGCTGGGGGCAAACTTGATGCCCGACAGTGGTGCATGTTGATAGGAAAAAAGCCACTTTTGCCACTGCGGCTTGGGTGGCTTTTCTCATTTCATACGCTTATTTGGTGCGCTCAGCCTCGGATATCTGAAAAAGTTTCAGTCTCAAATCTGCCCGCGCCAATCCAAGCCCTAGATGCATGTGTTGTATTGCCGTTGGGAATTCAACGGATGCAGTTGTGGGCGATCCAGTTGATGAACCGGTCGGCGTACAAGAGGGAGGAAAGATCGGGAATGGGATGAACGCCCGCGTCACACAGGAAGCCCTAGCGACCAAAGTCAAGATCTCTGATAGCGGGCCGCAAGGTGCGGCTCGTCAGCTCACATTCGGAAAGAACAAAGTCTGTTTTTATGAAGCTGCTCGGCTCTCGCTGAGGATTGACAGGCGGCAGAAAGGTAACCAACCTGCGCGTGCTAATAAGAAGTAAATAATTCTCCGAGCCTCCTGCATAGCTGCCAATTCTCGGGTTGATTAGTTACGCGTCAGGCCGCAGCTTTTACGCACAATCAGCTTCGGTTTGAGTAAGAACTTCATGGCAGGGGCGTCTGGGTTCTTCAGGCGCTTCATGAGCATTTCGCTAGTAACCTCTCCAATACGCTCAGGCTCCAGGGCCACGGTGGTGAGGGGAGGGTTGCAGTATGCGGAGCTCGCGACCCCGTCACTCCCGATCAAAGCGATGTCCTCACCCGCCTTAAGTCCTCGGTTGCCCAGCTCGCTGAGCGCGCCAGTGGCAATCAGGTCGTTGTAGCAAACCACTCCTGTCGGCCGACGATCCATGTCGAGCAGGCGACTCATGCCGTCTTTGCCGCCAGCCAGGCTGATGGCAGTTTCGATCATCCAGTCCGGATTTGGGGTAATCCCGTTTTTCTCCAAGCACTCCATGTAGCCGTGCAAACGCTCCATGCTTACCGAATAGGTGCTGTTGCGCCCGACGAAGGCAATGTCCCGATGCCCGAGGTCAATCAAGTGCTGGGTGGCGAGTTGTATGCCGACGTAGTTGTCTGCCCCGACGAAGTCGGTCTCAGGTTGTCGGTCGCAGCAGCGATGAATACCAGACCGCCTACGGTAGTGATCGGGCCGCCGTTGCTTGGTACGCCGAAACGAACTGGCAGGCCGGTTGCCAAGCCGAACGGGCCGTTCGCACGAGCAGTACCCAGCGGGTTCTGCCACAGCACTTTATGGGTGTGCATATCGATGGCATTGATCATGCCGAATGGTGGTTCGTTGCGAACCGCCCCTGTTGGCGGTTTTTTCGCCTGGAATTCAAGTAAGTCGCATTCGGATCGAACGGTCTGGCCATGCCAGCCACCTCATCAGGAACGGCAGCTATCGCATTCAATGATTATGGTTGACATCAAAGGTTTGACTTTAATGATGATGATCATAATCATTGGGCTTATGGTTTCTGACTCTAAGGACGCTCGATGCAAAAGCCTGTACCTGGAACTACCGAATGTGTAGGTGCTCTCGATTCGACTGAACTGCCTGCTGATCAGTCATCTGTTGATGGCGGGGAAAAGGTTGCGCCTAGGGAAGTGGCCGAAGACGCCGCAGATGCGGGCGGCCTGATCTCCATACCAGGGCATCCACCTTTCAAGTGGAAAGGACTCATGCTCGAGCAGTGACGCTCATGGGGAATGGATGGGCCTGCCTCAGGGCGTCAATTTGTCCATGATCTGCTCACGGCACACGCTGAGCACTTCATCAGCAAGTGGTGAGTCGTCCGGACAAGCGCGAGACAGAATCAAGGCGCCGAGGGCGTGTGCGAAGGTGTCGATGATTTCCGCACGACTTGCTTTCGGTTCGTCATCCTTGCCCTGTAAAACCTCCAGCAACTTTTCAATCCCAGCCTCGTAAGCTGCTTTGATGTCATTGGACTGTCGAGCGGCGTCTCCGCCCAGTGCCGCTAGGGTGCAACCTTTCCCTTTCTCATCGCGGTGCTTGCGGGACAGGTAGAAATTGACGAAGTCGGCGAGTTCGATGCCCTGCATCTGCTCGACCGTCTTGTTGATTCCGCACGTCGCGGATTCACCTATCAAATCCGCCTTGGATTTGAAGTGTTTGTAAAAACCGCCGTGGGTGAAGCCGGCAGCTCCCATGAGGTCTGCAACACCCACGCCGTCGTAGCCGCGCTCACGGAATAGCGTGGAGGACGTTTCCACGATATGGGCCCGGTTAGCTTGTGCTTGGGCCTTGGTGACCTTCATTTCTCAGCTCTCTTCGCTATCAAGCCAACCAATATCATACATTGATGACGTTCATAATCAAAGTTGTTGACTGGATGGATGACGATCATCATCATTAGGCTATGTCTTCCACTGAGAGAGCAAAATGTCATGAGCTATACCCATCTCACCGTTCCGACCCGCACAGTAGAAGTAGGCGGCGACACCTTCACCTACCGACGCTGGGGTAATACTTCAGGTGTTCCCCTGGTCTTCATTGCCCACTTCCGTGGTGGGCTCGATCACTGGGATCCGATCATCACTGATGGTCTGGCTGCGGGTCGTGAAGTGATCCTGCTGAACGGTAGCGGTGTAGCGTCGTCGTCGGGAACACCGGCCACGACCATTGAGCAAATGGCGGATGACATTGCAGCGGCCATCAAGGCACTGGGGCTGACCCAAGTCGACCTGCTTGGCTTCTCCATCGGTGGTCTGCAAGTTCAGGAGGTGGCGCTTCGTCACCCCGAGTTGGTACGCAAGCTTTTGCTGCTCGGCACCGGACTGCGCGGTGGTGATCCAACCATGGCGGAGGGGGTGAGAGAGGCCGCTTCGAACCCCGTTCCGACCATCGAAAACTTCCTGTTCCTCTTCTTCGGTCGTTCGGAAGCAGCCAAGAAGGCGGGCCTGGCGTTCTGGGAGCGCCGCAACCAGCGCGCCGATCAAGACACCCCAAGCTCGATTGATGTCGCCATGGCACAGGGCGCTGCTTTTGCAGCCTATGTCCAGTCGGCACAGGGCGAGAACCGCTTCTCTTACCTCAACGAGCTCAAGCAGCCCACCTTGGTAGTCAATGGCGTCGACGACGTCATGATCCCTTCGATCAATTCGTGGAGCCTGGTGCAGAACATCCCGAATGCCCAGCTGCTGATCTACCCGGACTCCGGTCACGCCGCTCACTTCCAGTATCCCGAGCGCTTCCTGAAACACGCTCTCCAATTCTTGGAAGAGTAAGGCCACCCCCACCTGGGCTGCTGGGGGCGCGTAAGCGTCTTCAATAGCGGTGTGTTTGAAACCTAATTCGTAGTATCGGAATGTTGAGAATGGCTGAGAAATCCGTATTTGAGCCCTACACCCTTGGGGCAATCACCCTTTCCAACCGTATCGTGATGGCGCCGCTGACGCGCAACCGAGCGGAGGAGGGCCTGCTGCCGAGCCAGTTCGCCGCTACCTACTACAGCCAGCGCGCTTCTGCAGGGTTGTTGATCACTGAAGCTACCCAAGTTTCAAAGCAAGCTCAGGGCTACCAGAACACGCCCGGCATCTTCACCCAACAACAGGTGAGCGCTTGGCGCGAAGTGACCGATGCCGTCCATGCTGAGGGTGGTCGTATCTTCCTTCAGATCTGGCACGTTGGCCGGGTATCGCACGTCGTTTACCAGGACGGTCAACCGCCTGTAGCACCTTCTGCAATCCGAGCTGCTGCCAAGGTCTCCGTGAATAACGAACTTGTGGATGTCTCCGAGCCTCGTGCGCTTCGTATCGAAGAACTCCCAGGCATTGTCGAAGACTTCCGACAGTCTGCAGCTAACGCCATCAAGGCCGGCTTCGATGGGGTCGAGATCCATGCAGCCAACGGCTACCTGCTGGATCAATTCCTGAAGGACAGCGCGAACAAACGTACCGACGCTTATGGTGGTTCGGTAGCCAACCGGGCACGGCTCGTTCTGGAAATTGCCCAGGCGGTGGCATCAGAAATTGGCGCCGAGCGCACGGGCATCCGCATATCGCCTGTCTCTCCGTTCAATGATGTTTCCAGCACCAACGCTCAAGAGCAGTACGACTACTTGATCGACAAGCTCAATGAGCTTGGCCTGGTGTACCTCCACGTTATTGAAGGTGTGCCGGGTGGCCCACGTGATATTGCTCCGTTCGATTACGCCGGGCTGCGCAAGCGCTTCACCAACACCGTGATCGTCAACAACGGCTACGACGTGGAGCTCGCTTCCTCTCAATTGACGTCAGGTCAAGCAGATCTGTTTGCGATTGGTCGGCCCTTCATCGCAAACCCTGACTTGGTCGAGCGATTGAACTCCGGTGCTGCGTTGGCAAGCTTCGACCCCGCGACACTCTACGGCGGCGGTGCAGCGGGTTACATCGATTACCCCGCACTGGAAAACGCTTAAGCCCAGCGCGTCTATCTTCAATTCGAGATCATTGATATGACCCAGTACATCGCCGCACCCAACCAGACCCTCGAGATCGATGGTGTTGCCTTCGCTTACCGTGAGCTCGGGCGCAAAGGTGGCGTTCCCCTCATCCTCCTGAATCATTGGGGAGCCGTTCTCGACAACTTCGATCCACGCATCGTCGACGAGCTGGCTAAGCATCACCATGTAATCGCCACGGACTATCGCGGCATTGGTTTGTCTGGTGGTGTCGCGCCGCTTACCGTCGCAGAAATGGCCCGCGATTCCGTGGCGCTGATCAAGGCACTGGGCTTCGACAAGGTCGACCTCTTCGGCTTCTCGTTGGGTGGCTTCGTTGCTCAGGAGATCGCGATCACCCAGCCTGGCCTGGTGCGTAAACTGATCCTGACCGGCACCGGCCCTGCCGGGGGCAAGGACATTGACCAAGTCGCCGTGGTTTCCATGCCGCTGATCCAGAAGGCGATGTCCGAAGGAATTGATCCGAAGACCTATCTCTTCTTCACGTCGAGCGAGGCGAGCCAGCAGGCTGCTAATGCTTTTCTGAATGCCATGCTTGAACGCCAGAGCGACCGCGACCTTCCTGTCACTCAGGAAGTCTTCGGTCGCCAGCTTCAAGCCATTCAGGCCTGGGGGCAGCAAGCTCCACAGGACTTGTCTAGCCTGGATATTCCGGTGCTTATCGCCAACGGTGACCAAGACATCATGGTTCCGTCCGCACTTAGCAGCGATATGGCAGAGCGCATTTCTGGCTCTACGCTGGTTATCTACGAGGATGCTGGTCACGGAGGAATTTTCCAGAACCATGCTGACTTCTCTTCGAAAGCTCTCGCATTTCTTCGTGACTAAGACAACCGCAGCCAGGAGTCGGACAAATGAGTCAGCCTACTGCAATCGTGTTCGGTGTTGGCACTACCCGAGGTGTCGGTGGAGCGGTCTGTAAGCGTTTTGCCCAAGAGGGGTATCACGTCATTGTCACAGGCCGAACTTTGGAAAAGATCGAGGAAGTCGTTGCAGACATTCGGAGTTCCGGCATAGGGAGCGCCGAAGCGTTGCAGACTGATGTCACCGTCGAAGAGCAAGTCATCGCAGCGTTTGATCTTGCGATGTCTCCAGGCGCGGGCCGAGCCCCTGCCGACGTCGTGGTCTTCAATGCAGGCAACAACGCCCTGATCGATTTCACTCAGCTCAAGGCCAGCCAGTTCGAGGACTTTTGGCGAGTAGGCTGCTACTCCGGCTTCCTCGTTGGCAGAGAAGCAGCCAGGCGGCTGGTTCCTTTGGGTCGTGGCACCGTGATTTTTACCGGTGCTTCAGGAAGCTTGAGGGGCAAGCCTGGCTTTGCCCACTTTGCCGCCGCCAAGGCGGGATTGCGAATGATCTCCCAGAGCATGGCACGCGAGTATGGGCCTAAGGGCATTCATGTTGCTCACGTCGTGATCGATGGCGGGATCCTGGGTGACCGACTGCGAAATGTCGCCCCGGCCAGGGTGGAGAGCATCGGGTCAGAAGGGCTGTTGGGATACGAGGCGATTGCTGAGAACTACTGGACGTTGCATCGCCAGCCACGATCCGCCTGGACTCAAGAACTCGACCTTAGGCCGTTCAAAGAAAGTTGGTGATCGCCTGATCACCTGCACTTCGGGCACCTCTACATTTTGGAATTTTGAAGATATGAAAGCGTTTCTGATTGATCGCTACGGCAAAGACGTCGTTGGTGATATCACTGAAGTTCCAGAGCCAAAGGTGGGTGATTTCGATGTTCTCGTTGAGACCCACGCTGCAAGCGTGAACGTTCTTGATATCAAAATTCGGAAGGGCGAGTTCAAGTTGATGCTGCCTTTCAAGATGCCCCTGATCTTGGGTAACGATGTCGCTGGCATCGTGAAACGGATCGGTGGGAAAGTCAGCCGCTTCCAGGTGGGCGACGAGGTGTACGCACGTGTCGGCCAGGCGCGTATGGGCGGCCTTGCGGAATTCGTGGCCGTGAACGAAGCGGCAGTCTCGCCCAAGCCTACCAATCTGAGCATGGAGGAGGCGGCTTCGCTGCCGTTGGTGGCCCTCACAGCCTGGCAGGCTTTGGCGGAAATGGCCAAGGTTCAACCAGGGCAAAGGGTTCTGATTCATGCCGGTTCCGGTGGCGTCGGTAGCATCGCCATCCAAGTCGCCAAGCACCTGGGAGCATTCGTCGCAACAACCACGAGTACCGTCAATGTGCCGTGGGTTAAGGCGCTGGGTGCCGATGTGGTGATCGATTACAAGACCCAGCAGTTCGAATCACAGTTGAGTGATTACGATGTCGTGCTCAGTGGGCTGGGCGGTGATGTTCTCGAAAAATCCCTCCAGGTACTGAAGCCAGGTGGTCAGTTGATTTCCATCTCTGGCCCACCTACCCCTGAGTTTGCTGAGCAGCTTCGCCTTTCCTGGTTGTTCAAGCAGGTCGTGCGTTTGATCAGCCGTGGGATCAGGAAAAAATCTGAGCAGAAGGGCGTCAGCTACAAGTTTCTGTTCATGAGGGAGAGTGGTGCGCAACTGGCTGATCTGGCCAAGCTGGTTGAGGCTGGGATTATCAAGCCTGTAGTGGATCGCACCTTCCCATTGGATTCGACGCGTGATGCTCTGGCATACGTCGCGGAAGGCAGAGCCAAAGGTAAGGTAGTGGTGAAGGTGAGGTGATCACCTGGGCGCAAAGGGGAGCGAAAGCTCCCCTTTGTCGGCTAGTCGCTTGTCTCGTCATCCGAGGCTCGGCATCTCATTCTTCAGAGATTCACGTACCCAGTAGATTGGCTCAGAAGCCCCTCTCAGTCCGTAGTGACGAAGATGACTCAACCCCCCGAATGGTTAACCCTCTACCGCGTAGTGTCCTGATTTCGAACGGCGCTTGTAGGGCCTTAAGCACTTTTCTCAGATAATAAATTTGTACTTCTATGATCTTGGTACCGGGATTGAACTGGTATCCCCAAATTTCCTCATAGATCGTCGTTCGGCTCACGACGTTTCCTTGATGGCGAAGAAGCAATGTCAAAAGGCGGCAAGACGTGGCCTTGAGCGGAAAGTGAAGATCTTCGAATCTGACAGTCCGCGTGCTTGCATCCACGATGAGCTCACGTACGGGCGTCGTGAAAGCTTGCTGATCTTCAAGATGTCCTAGGTAGGAATTGCCTCCCACGCCTTTCTGGGAGCTTACGCTGGGCTCTAAAATAGCCATCTATCTGTTGGTCAAGCAGCTTGGTTGAAGAGCAGGGGAACGCCACATGCCTCACTCAATCGATGCATGTAATCGCGCACTTGATCTGGGAATTCAACGGTTCGAACGATGGAGAGCGATCGCAATACGGGCCAAAGCGTCACATCGTTGATGCCGATTGTTGTTCTGTCCTTTACCAGCGGAACAAGGTCGTTGATCAGAGGTTGCAGTTCCGCCACCAGCTTGGATGTGGCTCCACGCAAAGCCTCCAGATCCCCGAAGGCTTGTTCCTCCCGCAGCCGGTACGCCTCTCTTGCCATTGGCGTGTTGATTTCTGCGAAGTCTGCCTGGACGAAGCGTGGTATGAATAGCTTGAGTGCCGTGGGCCAGGCTTCTTTGATCCAAGCGTCCAAGGTTGGGTCTTGCGGCGCCACCAGTACTGTCGGGCCGATGCCATCGAGATATCGCACGATATCTAGGCTTTCCCCAATATGGCTGCCGTCTTCCTTCTGCAGGATCGGCACAGCCTTTTTTCCAATCAGGCGCAGGGGCGTTTCGGCATCGCTCTCCATGATGACCTGAAGCATCACCGGGAGACTCTTGAGTCCAACGATCATCCGAGCACGCGTGCAGAACGGGCAATGTTCGTAAAAATAGAGTTTCATCATTCAAATTTATCCGGATTACTACCGTTGGGCCTGGATGCTCAGAACTGTACTGAGCGTGTCAGTCCGCCATCCACGAGCAAGTTTGTGCCGGTGGTAAAGCTTGCAGCAGGGCTGGCCAGGAATACGACTGCTTTGGCTACTTCATCGGGTGTAGCCATGCGGCCCAACGGGTTTTCAGCTAGGCATTTCGCGAAGGTCTCGGGCTGGTCGCGCTCTATGTCACCCCATACGCCCTCAGGAAAATATACGTTTCCTGGGGAGACAGAGTTCACCCGAATACCTTCGCGCGCATGGCGTGCAGAAAGCGTTTTACCGTAGTGCAGCAAGGCTGCTTTCAATACGCCGTATGGCTCGGCGAACATATCGACTTCTCGGCCCGATACGCTGGAAATTAGGACAACCGATGCGGCTTGCGATTCACGCAGGGCGGGCAAGGCGGCTTTGACCATCGTCGCACTTCCCAGTAAATCGGTGTCGAAGGCTCGCCGCCATGTCTGCAAGTCATCTCCGCCAGCCAGAGCGCTCACGTTCGGCACGACGATATCGATTCCTCCAAGACGCTGCGCTGCATCCGTGACCCACGCCTGCACCTGGTCGGGCTGGGTGACATCAACGGCGGTACCGATGGCGTCATGACCGAGTGCTTGTTGCGTCGTTTGGACGCCTGCGGTACCCCGAGCACAGAATGCCACCTTGGCGCCCTCATCGAGAAACAACTTGGCAATTGCCCGCCCGATACCCCTGGAAGCTCCGCTAACCAGTACGCGTTTACCTTGCAAGCCCAAATCCATGATCAAACTCCTCTGTGAATCAGTGTCAAGACGGGGCCCAAGTGGGCCCCGTCAAGGCATTACTTACGCAGCTTGTATGCGATGATTTCATCGCTGGTGCCGGTTTCCATGAAGGCGTGGCCAGACGCTGAGACGAGCACATACTGCTCGCCATCAACCTCGTACGAGATCGGGTTGGCTTGGGCGCCCGCCGTCAATGCGTCTTCCCACAGCACCTCACCGGTAGCCGTGTCGATGGCTCTGAACAAGTTGTCAGTCGCCGCGCCGACGAAGGTGAGTCCACCTGCGGTGACCACCGTTCCGCCATTGTTCGGCAAGCCGATATTCAGTGGCAGATGCGACGGGATGCCGAAAGGCCCGTTGCGACGCGCGGTACCCAGCGGCTCGTCCCACACGGTCTTGCCGGTATCCAGGCTGATTGCACGAATTCCGCCATACGGTGGTGCCGAGCACGGTACGCCGGTGCCCCAGTTACGCCATCCCGCATTCACACTGATCGCGTAAGGCGCGTTGACCTGCGGATAGGTCGATGCTCCACCTTCGCCCTTGCCCGATTTGCTGCCAGCCTTGTTCAGCGAGGTCTCATCAACCTTTGGCGCATAGATAGGTTTGAGCCCCATCTTGTCTGCCTGTTCACGCGGTATGAGCTGGTTGAGGTTAGGAATGTCGTTGTAATTGGCGATTAGCAGTCGTCGAACTGGGTCGATCGCGACCGAACCCCAATCGGAGCCACCGTTGTAGCCTGGGTATTGAATCCAGGGACGATCCACCGATGGCGGCGTCAGGTAGCCTTCGTAGTTGGCCTGGCGGAACTGGATGCGGCACATCAACTGATCGAGTGGTGAGAAGCCCCACATGTCCGCTTCGGTTTTCGGCGCCTTGCGTAGAGTGTGCCACTCGGAGGTAGGTTGAGTATTAGCCAGGAATTGGGGTTCAACGGAGCCGCCTTTTGGTGCCTTGACTTCACCAATCGGAACCAGAGGCTCGCCAGTTGCGCGATCCAGGATGTAGATGTCACCCTGCTTCGTCGGCAGCAGCACTGCAGCCACTGGTTTTCCGTCCTTATCAGGGAAATCAAGAAGGGTTGGCTGACTGCCCAGATCATAATCCCACACATCATGGCGGATGGTCTGGAAGTGCCATACGTCCTTGCCCGTCTTCACGTCGACGGCCACCAGTGAGGTCGAATACTTGTTTTCTTCCTCGCTACGGTTGGAGCCGAAGTAATCAATTGAAGAGTTGCTGATCGGCAGGTAGACGTAGCCAAGCTGCTCATCGCCCACTGCAGCCGTCCACATATTCGGGGTGCCACGGGTGTAGGTGCTGCCTTCGGCTGGGCCATGAACGTTTTCAGGGTTACCCAGATCCCAAGCCCAGGCCATTTTCCCGGTGATCGCGTCGTAGCCGCGAATCACCCCAGAAGGTGCATCCTCGTCCTGACCGTCGCGAATTTGTGCTCCTGTGACCACCACGCCATTGACGATGGTAGGTGGCGCTGTAACCGCATACCAGCCGGGGACTTTTTTGCCCAGACCTTCCCAAAGATCTACGGTGCCGTTTTGCCCGAAGTCCTTGCAAGGCTCGCCCGTGCGCAGATCTACAGCTACCAGCCTCGCATCCAGTGTCGCTTCTACCACACGGCTGCGGCATTGTGCGGACTCAGGGATCTCTGGTGCGGTGTACACCGCCACGCCGCGGCATGCAGCTGCGTGAGGAATGGCCTGATCAGGAACTCCAGGGTCGTGACGCCAGTTTTCCTTGCCGGTTGCAGCATTGATCGAAATAAGGATGTTTTTGGCAGAGCACATCAGCAGGTCGTTGCCGACCTTGACCGGGGTTGTTTCAGGCGAGTAGCGACTGCCAGGATTCGGCAAATCCCTTGTGTGATACACAAATGCGCGCTCCAGATGCCCGACGTTTTCCGGGGTAATCTGCTTGAGTGGGCTGAAGCGCTGAGCGTTGTGATCGCCGCCATAGAATGGCCAATCGCTGCCGACCTGCGGCATCTGCTGAGCTTGAGCGAACTGCACCTGAAGCGCGCAAGAAACGGCGAGCGCCAGTGCGCTTCTGCATTTGACTGATAGGAACATGACAAACCTCTTTACGCAGCAGAGCGGGGGGCGCGACGCAGTGACGGCGACACGGCAAGGATCAACAACAGGATGACGGTGATTGCCACAAGACGTGGTACAAGCCCCCACCAGTTGAGTCCGACTTCCCATAAAGCCCAAATCAGCGTCAGGCCCCAGATCACGGCGAACAGGTACACAGCTGCTAATCGTTGCCTGCACAGCAGAACAGCGGTTACTACGCATCCCGCCCCAGTGAGGGCGTAATACCAGCTACCGCCCAAAGCCATCAGCCATACGCCTCCGCCAAAAAGGGCCATGCCAAATGCCCCCAGCGCCAGGGCTAACACTACGGTCGCCAGCCGCCATTTCCCGCTGTGACCAGCCGAGGCCCGGCCGTTGCTGCGGGATTCACTACTACGTTGATTCATGACGCCACTACTTCCTTCATTTGCTATTGATTCAGGCCGCGGCCTGTTTGCCGGAGGCTGTAAAGCCGATGGGCCGACGTGTGCAGAACATCGAGAGGACTGAGCCGATCACAAGTAATGCGCCGACGACGACAAAGGCCAAGGCGAAGCTGCCAGAGCCGGCCACCACGTAGCCAGTCACGATCGGTGCGAGCAGACCGAACAGATTGCCGACTGCAGTGATAAAGCCAGCTGCAGTGCCGACGTCGTCTTCCGAGCGCACCAGATCGTTGACCAGCGAGAGGTTCAGGGAAATCGCTGAGGCACAAGTGGCTAGCGAAAGCGTGATTACGAAAAGAATTGCCCAGGTATTGTCGATTGCAGGAACCAGGAAGATGACCGAAGACGCCAGCAAGACGCTGGCAACGACCATGCGCCTCTGTCCCGATTCTGCGGCCCCTGGGCGCATCACTTTGTCACTCAAACGACCAATGACGATGGCAAGCACTGCAGCGCCCAGATACGGAATCGCAGTGTAGATACCGCTCGACATCACCGTCAGACCTTTCTCGGCTTGCAGATAGCTTGGCAACCAGGTCAGGAAGAAGTAGGTGGCATAGACCGCACATCCATGGGACAAGGCGATGGCCCACATGCAGCTAGAACGAGCGAGGCCTTTCAGACCAAGGGAAACAGTCCGGGCAGGGTCTGCACTGGAAGACACGCTGCCAGCGGCAATTTCTGCACGTTCGGCATCCCCCAGCCACGGCGCTTTAGCGGGATGGCTGTACCACTTCAACCAGGCAGCCAGCCAGACGAAGCCCAATGCACCGGCCACGACAAATGCGATGCGCCAGCCGAATGTACTGATCAGCCAGCCGAAACCAATGGCACCAATGGCCGGCCCAACCAGGCTGCCGCTGTGGAAGACCGCTGTGGCCATACCGCGCTCTTTAAGCGGCATCCATTCGCGAATGACCCGGGCACCGGCGGGGTAGGTGGTAGCTTCCCCCATGCCCATGATCAGCCTGCAACTGAGCAACGAGATGAAACCAGTCGACAATGCAGTGCAGGCCGTTGCAACCGACCAAACACCGATCCCATAACCATTAACCTTCTTGGGGCCGAAGCGGCCCACCAGATAGCCCATGGGGATGAGCGCGAGGAAATAGAGCCACACGAACGATGAGAAGAGGTATCCCATCGCAACTGGCGAGATATCGAATTCTTCCTTGAGGACTTTGGATGCGACTGAGAGCGAGACCCGGTCGACGTAGTTGATCAAGGTCAGGGTGAAGAGAAACGCATAGATCCATACACGTTTTTTCTTCAGGAGACTGGTGCCTTTTTGCATCGCCATCACCTTTGTACTTATTGGGACGATCCAGAGGAGTATCGGGCTGTACGGCACGAGCCCGCTCAACGAGCCCAGGCAGAAGGGCGTTCAACGTGAGCGGGTAGCACCGTATGGTCAGAGAATGGTCAGCCTAGCCAGCGCTGAATGTTGGCGACCATGACGTCTTTGGAGATGCCGTAGCGGTCGTGCAATGTCGGCAGTGCGCCTGCATCCAGGAACTGATCGGGCAGCGCAACGTGACGTACTTCAGGCTGTACGCGGGCCTGCAACAACGCCATGGCGATGGCCTCACCCAGGCCGCCGATTTGAGTGTGGTTTTCCGCAATGACCACCAGACGGCCTTCGCGCCGGCATTGCTCCAGGATGGTCTGGACATCGAGCGGCTTAATTGTCGGAACGTGCAAAACGGCGGTGTCCACTTTGTGCTTGGCCAGTTCGTCTGCGACTTCCAGAGCACGCATCGTCATAAGGCCGGAGGAAATGACCAGCACATCGTTGCCATCTCGTAGGAGCTGGGCTTTACCGAGTTCGAATCGGTAATCGTACTCGTCGAGAATCAGCGGTACCCGCCCACGAGGCAGGCGCATATAGACAGGGCCGTCGTGCTCGGCGATCGCGGCCACGCACTGCTCGGTTTCCAATGCATCGCAAGGATCGATAACCATCATCTGCGGAATCGCGCGCATCATTGCCAGATCCTCTGTAGCCTGATGGCTCGGGCCGTACCCAGTCGTCAAGCCCGGCAGCGCTGCGCAGATTTTGACGTTCAGGTTTTCCTCAGCGATCACTTGATGAATGAAGTCATAAGCGCGTCGGGTGGCGAAAACCGCGTAGGTGGTGGCGAAAGGCACGAAGCCTTCCTTGGCCATGCCGCCGGCAGCAGCCATGAGCAACTGCTCAGCCATGCCCATCTGCAGGAAACGCTCTGGATAGCGCTGGGCGAAAATGTGCAAGTCAGTGTACTTGGCCAAATCTGCAGTCATGCCGACAATGCGTGGGTTCTTTTGGCCTGCCTTTATCAAGGCGTGGCCGAACGGTGCTGACGTGGTGCGCTGACCCTCGCTTGCGATAGAGGCGATCATGGACGAAGTGGTGAGTTTCGGCTTTGTAGAGGAGGCGGCGTTCATTGTGGGCTCCGGGTCGCATAGATCTCGTCGAGGTCTGTAAGTGCTTGCTGCCACTCCTCGGGCTCGACCCTGATGAAGTGGTTCTTGTCCCGCTGCTCCAGGAAAGGCACACCCTTACCCATTAGCGTGTCGAACAGGATCACGCGAGGTTTGTCCCCCGTAAAACCGCGAGCAATGTCGAACGCCTCGATCACGGTTTGCAGGTCGTTGCCATCTACACGCTGTACATGCCAGCCAAACGCTGCCCATTTATCGACCAGGGGTTCGAACTGGAGGATGTCATGGGAGGGGCCATCAGCCTGCTGGCGGTTGATGTCTACCAAGTTGATCAGGTTGCCCAACTGATGATGCGAGGCCGACATTGCTGCTTCCCACACCGCCCCCTCATCCAGTTCTCCGTCGGACATCGAGTTGTAGACGAAGGCATCGTTGCCCTTCATGCGCAGAGCAAGAGCTTGGCCTACCGCGATCGCCAAGCCTTGACCGAGTGAACCACCCGAGATCTCCATGCCGGGCGTATAGGTCGCCATCCCGGACATCGGCAGTCGGCTGTCGTCGGAGCCGTAGGTTTCTAGCTCTTCTTCTGGAAGAACCCCTGCTTCCAAGAGGGCGGCGTATAGCGCAATGGCGTAATGCCCGTGTGACAGTAGGAAGCGGTCACGACCTTCCCATTCCGGGTCATCAGCACGAATATTCATGGCGTGGCAGTAGGCGACAGCAAGCACGTCGGCCCAGCCCAGCGCCTGGCCCACATAGCCTTGGCCTTGAACCTCTCCCATGCGCAAGGCGAAACGCCGAATACGCCACGCGTGTTCCGACATCCTGGCCAAAAGCGGGTGGTGAATCTCGGTCATATTGTTCTCCATTGGTGACCAGCGATCCGGGTTTACTGACGCAACCTATTCATCAGTCAGCAACCGTATTGGGTAATGCCCTGATATTCATGTAAAAATAGTGGCTCGACAAAAGGTTTAAATTCGTCAACTAATGAACTGGATTCATCAATGAAGCTTTTGAAACGGGTGCCTCTCCCTGCCCTCAGAGTTTTTGAAGCAGCGGGTCGTACCTGCTCTTTTGTCGAGGCAGCAAAGGAGCTCGATCTTTCCCCGAGCGCGGTCAGCCATGCGATTCGCAAACTGGAAGCGGCCGCAGGACTTACCCTCTTCACGCGGAACACGCGCCACACATCCCTGACGCTAGAAGGCGCCATGCTGCTGGATCACGTTCAGCGCGGGTTTGAAGAAATGAGTCGAGGCCTTGCGATCGCGACCAACGAGCCTGCGGTACCTCTACGTCTGCACACGGCGCCCACCTTCGCCAGCCAGTGGTTGGTGCCGCGGTTAGCGAGTTTCCTAGAAGACCACCCAGGAATTGATCTGCGTATTTCAGCTAGCACAGACTATGCGCTGTTCGATAACGATGATTTCGACCTGGACATCGTCTACGGTGAGCCCAGACCGTCGCCTCATGAGAAGACGCCGCTGCGCATCGAGGAGTTAACACCGCTGTGCAGCCCGGAGGTAGCCAAGCATCTGCGCACCCCTCAGGATTTATATTCTCAGTTCCTAATCCAAAGCGACGGTCAGTCCGTCCAGTGGAGAGGCTGGTTTGCAGCGAATGGAATGCAGCCACCGAGTAACTACGGCTTGGCGTTTGACCGGAGCTCTATGGGCATAGCTGCTGCTGCAGGAGGTCTGGGCGTAGTACTTGAATCTGATTTGTTAGCCGAGCAGGAATTGGCGAGCGGTCGCTTGGTCAGTCCGCTTCGCCATGTCAGCAATAGCGTTCGGTACGTTGGTCACTACCTAGTGCATCCACGCCGACCTAGGCAGCCCCATGCAGTTTCTCAGTTTAAGCAGTGGATGTTTAAAGCACTATCGGCTCAAGCAATTTGAGCTGCCGAAGCCCAAGGCGTTGACGCTGGAGAATCAGACGGTGTGCACTGGCTTCTTGGAAATCCCCGCCAGCGGAGTCAAGCTAAGGCGATGAAGGAAAGGCAAGCACCCTGGCTCGGCTGCTGCGGCAGCTATGCTCGTCGTCTCTAGTAGTGGGAAATGTGATGCAGCACCTCGATCACTTATCGTTGCACCTGTTCGTAATCATTTGCGAAGAAGGCACTATCGCCCGAGCCAGCGAGCGTGCATACATGGCGCCCTCCGCTGTCAGCAAGAGAATCTCGGACATTGAGGCGCGCTTTGGTATTACTCTGCTCAAACGCAGTAAGCGTGGCGTCGAACCTACCCCGGCGGGTGTCGCACTTTTGCGCCATGCACGAGGACTGACCCGCGCCATCGAATCTCTGCAAAGCGAACTGAGTGAATACGCGGACGGCGCACGCGGGCATGTGCGTGTGCTAGCCAATGTCTCGTCGATCATGGAGTTCCTTCCCGAGGAATTATCGGACTTCATGCTCGACAATCCGTTGATTCAGGCGGATATCGAAGAACGCTTCAGTCCGGATGTGGTGCGCGGGGTAGCGGAGGGCAATGCAGACCTGGGCATCTGCCGCAAGTCGATGGCCGTTGGCGACCTGGAGTTCGTGCCGTACCGGCAGGATCATCTGGCCGTGGTAGTTGGCGCCGATCACCCGCTGGCCGGGCGGGGCAGTATCGCGTTCGAAGAGACGCTGGATTACGAGCATCTGGGTTTGTCGGCATTCGCCACGCTCAATACCTTCATGCGCAACAGCGCTGAGGCGGCGGGCAAGGAATTGCGTTTTCGCTCGTACGTGTCGTCCTTTGACGCGGCCTATCGTCTGGTGCAGTTCGGCCTGGGCCTCGCAGTGTTCCCGCAGGAGGCGGTGGCGCGCTATGCGCAGCTGTTCGACCTGAGAGTGATCCCGCTGACCGATGACTGGGCGCTTGGCGAGTTCGTTATTTGCATGCGCGACCGGCATGCCTTGAGCCTGTCTGCGCGTCGCTTGCTCGACCATTTGCTACTGCGTGCGCCGGCTTGGCAAACACAGAGCTGATCCATCGCGGCTGACGATGGATCAGCCCGTGAAACACGTCTTTTCTGCCTGTCGTCCTGCTCTTAGTCTGGCCCCACGCTTCAGACAGAGAGACCGCGATGACAACAATAACAATCAACGAAGTCGGCATGCGCGATGGCCTGCAAAGCCTCCACACGGTAATGCCGACTGCCGCCAAGCTGCGCTGGATCGATCGCGCCTATGCCGCTGGCGTGCGCCATATGGAAGTCGCCTCATTCGTGCCGGCCCGGCTGCTGCCGCAGATGGCCGATGCCAGACAGGTGGTGAGCCATGCCCTGACGTACCCCGATCTGCTGGTAACGGTGCTAGCACCCAACCTGCGTGGTGCGCAGGATGCGCTGGAGTCAGGCGCCCAGCGTATCGTCGCGCCGGTATCCGTCAGCACCGCCCACAGCCTGGCCAACGTGCGCCGTACGCCGCAGGAAATGGTCGAGGAACTGGGGCGCATGTGCCAACTGCGCAACGAGCTGGGGCGTCACGATGTGCAGATGATCGCCGGCATGTCGGTGGCCTTTGGCTGCACCCGCCAGGGCGATGTGCCATTGGCTGACCTGTGCGAGCTGACCCGCCAGGTGATCGAGGTGGGCTGCGACCTGGTCTCGCTGGGCGACACCACCGGCTACGCCAACCCCGCTCAGGTGGCTACTGTGATCCAGGCCGTTCGCTCCATTGCCGGCGAGCGACTACGTGCCGCGCACTTCCACGATACCCGTGGCCTGGCCCTGGCCAACAGCCTGGTGGCGGTGCAGCAGGGTATTCGCGAGCTGGATGCATCGCTTGCCGGCCTTGGCGGTTGCCCGTTCGCACCAGGTGCGTCGGGCAATACGGTGACCGAAGACCTTGTGTTCATGCTGCAGAGCATGGGTTTTGACACTGGTATCGACCTGCCAGCGCTGATCGCTTCCCGCCAGCTGCTGCGCGAGGCGCTGCCGGATGAACCGCTTTACGGCGCTATTGCCCGCGCCGGCCTGCCGCTCAACTACCGAGGGAACGCGTAATGTCCAGACTCCCCTTGGACGGCATTCGTGTCGTCGAGATTTCGCACATGGTCATGGGCCCCACCTGCGGCATGATCCTGGGTGACCTGGGTGCCGAAGTGATCAAGATCGAACCCACCCGCGGGGACGGCACTCGCCGCTTGCTCGGGGCGGGGGCGGGGTTCTTCCGCACCTTCAACCGCAACAAGCAGTGCATCGCCGTCGACCTCGACACCCTCCAGGGCCGTGAGGCGGTGCTGACGCTGATCGACAGCGCCGACGTATTCATCGAGAACTTCAAACCCGGGCGCATGCACACACTGGGCTTCGACTACGCCACGCTGCGCCAGCGTAATCCACGGTTGATCTATGCCTCGCACAAGGGCTTCCTCAGTGGCCCGTACGACAACCGCCTAGCCTTGGACGAAGTGGTGCAGATGATGGCCGGCCTGGCCTACATGACCGGGCCGGTAGGCCGCCCCTTGCGCGCCGGCAGTTCGGTAAACGACATCATGGGCGGCATGTTCGGCGCCATTGGTGTACTGGCCGCGCTCAACGAGCGCAACACCACGAGTGTCGGCCGCGAAGTGCAGAGTGCACTATACGAAAACTGCGTGTTGCTCGCGGCCCAGCACATGCAGCAGTACGTGGTGACCGGTCAGGCAGCGGCGCCGATGCCCAACCGCATCAGTGCCTGGGCGATCTACGACGTGTTCACCTTCGCGGGCGGCGAGCAGATGTTCGTCGCTGCCACGGGTGAAGGCCAGTGGCAGGCCCTGTGCCAGTTGCTGGGCCAGACCGCCTTGCTCGACGACCCGACCTTGGCGACCAATAATGACCGGGTATTGCAGCGGCCGCGGCTGCTGGCGCATTTGGCCGAGGTGTTCGCCAATCTCGATGCCCAGCAATTGGCTACGGAACTGGAGGCGAACAGTATTCCGTTCGCGCCGATCCGCCGCCCAGAAGAACTGTTCGACGACCCGCACCTGCTCCAGAGCGGTGGCATGGCGAACCTGCTGCTGGAAGATGGCAGCAGCACGCCGATGCCCTTGCTTCCGCTGTCGCTGGATGGCCAGCGCCTGCAGCCGCGCCGGCCGATCCCGCGGATTGGCGAACACACGCACAAGGTCATGCGCGAGCTGGGCTATAGCGATGAACGGATCGCCGAGCTGTGTGCGGCGGGCGTGCTGAAGACCGACGACCCGGCCCAGGGAGTGCACTGAATGGCCATCTATCGATACGACACACTGACCCCGACCCTTCACCCGGAAACCTTCATCGCCGAGGACGCCACGGTAATCGGCGATGTCACCCTGGAGCAGGGCGTGAGCGTGTGGCCGCAGGCAGTGTTGCGCGGTGACAACGAGCCGATCCGCATCGGCCAGCACAGCAATGTTCAGGAAGGGGCGGTGCTGCATGCCGACCCAGGGTTTGCCCTGACCGTGGGTTGCAACGTCACCATCGGCCATCAGGCCATGCTGCACGGCTGCAGCATCGGCGATGGCGCGCTGGTCGGGATCCAGGCGGTGGTGCTCAATGGCGCGGTGATCGGCCGCAACTGCCTGGTCGGAGCCGGCGCCATCGTCACCGAAGGCAAGGTGTTCCCAGACAACTCGCTGATTCTCGGCGCGCCGGCCAAGGTGGTGCGTGAGCTGAGCCCCGAAGCTGTCGCCGGCATGCACGCCAATGCCGCCGAGTACGTGCGCAAGGGCCAGGCCTTCAAGGAAAAGCTCGTGCGCATTGGCTGACACGTTGTACGCGGCGCCCTCAACGGGCGCCGTCGCTCTCCAATAATTACAAAAATGGAGATTCACCATGGTTGCCTTGACTGGCGAAGTGGCGCGCGAGCGCGCCGACAGCCACATCGACGAACTGCTGCTTTACCGCCGCGTGGCTTGGCGCATCATGCCGCTGGCCATCATCTGTTTCCTTTTTTCCTACTTCGACCGTATCAACATCAGTTTCGCCAAGACTCAGATGCAGGCTGAGCTGGGCCTGAGCGACGCCGCCTACGGACTGGCCGCGAGCATGTTCTTCATCGGCTACGTGCTGTTCGAAGTGCCGAGCAGTTTGGGCCTCAAGCGCTACGGGGCGCCGGCCTGGATCTGCCGGATCATGGTGTCGTGGGGCCTGGCCACGGCGGCCCTGGTATTCGCCTACACCCATTACACGCTGTATTTCCTGCGCTTTCTGATCGGGGTAATGGAAGCGGGTTTCGGCCCGGCGATCCTGTTCTACTTGGCCTGCTGGTTCCCTAAGAAACACTTGGCAAAAATGAACGGCCTGTGGTTCCTTGCCGTGCCCTTGGCCGGGGCGGTGGGCGGGCCGGCTGCGGGCTTCCTGCTGGGAACCATGGATGGTGTATTGGGCCTGGCGGGCTGGCACTGGCTGTTTCTGATGTCGGGTTTGCCATGCGTGTTTCTGGGGCTGCTGGTGCTAAGGAAGCTTGACCGCGACATCGAGTCGGCCAGATGGCTTAGCCGCCAGGAGAAAGACCTGCTGGCGGATAACTTGGCGCAGGACAGGCGCGTGCAGAAACCAATGCTGGGGTCGATCTGGCAGGTGCTGCTGACCCGTGAAGTGGCGATCATGGCGTTCATTTACTACGTGGTGAAAACTGCTTCCTACGGCCTGAACTTCTGGATGCCACACCTGATCAAGTCGTCCGGCGTGCAGGACATGCTGTGGGTCGGCGTGCTGTCGGCATTGCCGTATGCAGTGGCCTGCATTGGCATGGTGTGGTTGACCCGCCGATCCGACCGTACGGGTGAGCGCAAGCGCTACTTGGTGTACTGCCTTCTGGCCGCCGCTTGCGGTTATCTGCTGGCTTGCCTGTACTCCGACTCGTCGGTGGCCATGATGGCTGCGCTGGTGCTGGCCACCGCAGGCACATTCATCGCCATCCCGATCTTCTGGACAATTCCCCAATCGACTTTCTCAGGGCTGGCCATCGCCACGGGCACTGCGGCGATAAACTCGGTCGGCCAACTGAGCGGCATCGTCGCGCCGGTGATGGTTGGTAAAATCAATGACCTTACCGGCAGCAGCTACATGGGCATGCTGTCGATTGCACCGCTGATCCTGATCGCTTGCCTGGTGGTGATGCGCTGCGTCAGAAATCCCAAGGCTTGAACAACAGCGCTTTCCAACAAGAAAAACAAGGCGTAACCATGAATGTATCCTCCTCCCGGCGGGCATCGCTGATGCTCGCGGCGCTTGGCTGCGCGTGCCAGGCGGCCCAGGCAGGCTTTGCCGACGACGGCAAGGGCAGCCTGGAGGTGCGCAACCTCTACTTCGACCGCGATTTCCATGGTGATACCGCCAGCCAGTCGAGACGCGCCGAGTGGGCCCAGGGCTTCATGCTCAAGTGGCAGTCCGGTTATTCCGATGGCGTTGTCGGCTTTGGCCTGGATGCAGTCGGTATGTTGGGCATCAAGCTAGACTCTTCGCCCGACCGCAGCGGCACCGGCCTCTTGCCGCGTGGCAGCGACAAGCGTGCAGCGGACGACTACGGGAAGGCAATTGCCACGTTCAAGGCGAAGCTGTCGCAGACTGAACTGCTGGTCGGTGGGCTAAGCCCGCAACTGCCGCTGCTAGCATCGAACTACAGTCGCCTATTTCCGCAGTGGTTTAACGGAGTGCAATTGGTCAGTAAGGATCTGGACGATTTCACCTTCACCGTTCTGCAGGTGAATGCGACCAAGCTGCGCGACTCCACCGATTTCGAAGACCTGACGGCAATGGCGCAACAGGGCGCCTACCCAGCGACGGTGAGCAGTGACCGTTTGTATTACGCCGGGGCGGATTACCAGCCGCTGAAGAACCTCACCGTGAGCCTGCACACCAGCGACCTCGAAGACCTGTTCCGCCGTGATTTTGCTAGTTTCAAGTATCGCGTCGCTGCGGGGCCAGGTGAGGTATTCACTGAGTGGCGCTGGTTCAACGCCCATGATCAGGGTAGGGCGTTGCTAGGGGAGGTGGACAGCCGCACCCTGAGCACCAACTTCGGCTACAACCTGTTCGGCCATACCTTCAGCGGCGGCTATCAGAAAGTCAGCGGCGATACCGCTTACGCCTATGTGGGCGGCACCGATACCTACCTGTTCAGCGAACAACAGGTTAGCACCTTCGCCCTGGCCAAAGAGCGCGCCTGGATGTTGCGCTATGACTACAACTTTGCTGCCTTGGGCATTCCGGGTCTTACCTTTAACGTGCGATACGTGAAGGGTGACCAGGTTGATCCGCAGCGCATTGCCACAGCAAAGGGCAGGACGCTCAAGGCGCGCGGGGGGGAGGGCGAGGAATGGGAGCGCACCACAGACATCACTTACGTGGTGCAGTCAGGATTCTTGAAAAACTTATCTCTACGTTGGCGCAATGCAAGCATGCGCTCTAATTTTGCCGATGCAGCAGACGAGAATCGGTTGATCCTTGGCTATGTGATCGAGTTCTGATGAAATTGCCGTATCCCTCGGATGACACACGTTTGCTGACGAAGGCAGCGCAGGAGGGCGTGGAGAAAGGGCTTTCGCTACAGTAAGGCGGAAGTTCTGATACTTGAATTCGACCCGCCGAACGATCACAGGAGACCTATCTGTCGCTACTCAGCCCATGGCGAGCGAGAAGTTGATGGGTGTGCTCGACGCGGTGAACAGTAGGTAGGGCAGGCGTGCTCATTGATGAACACCTGGAGAGGTGCTGTGAACCGTGTGGCGTTGGCCATGGCCCTCTCGACGAATGGCTCGCCCATGACTGCCGTTCTGATTTCAATTCCTTTCTTGTTTTCGGTATTCATCGCGACATCAACGCCTTTGTTGAGTAGCTTGCAGCTGTTCTGGTATTCCTACTCGGATAAGCCTTGTCATCCCGTCTCAGTCTGATCTGGTGCGAAATTTGGATTTAGTCATGCCTTGTTTGGGGTGCATGGTTTTTGACAAATTGGCGGCTTTTTTGCGGCGAAATGACGGAGAGAATGACCCCATCGATTCGCTACCTCGAGCAACTGTGATTTTTGAGCTGCGCAAAATTTAATCCGTAGGAAGGCTATGGCCAAGCGCAATAGCCGCTAAAGGATCCGGCTCTATCCATTTCGGGTTATTACTTTTTCTTCTTAAAATCTTTCTATATATCGGAAAACGTAGTCGAATTAGCACTTATTTGGTGCGTCGCACTCACTAAGTGCGGGCATAGTCCAACAATTACGGCGCTTTAGCGTGAGCTCTCATGGGGCATCCTTTTGCTCATATGAGTCATGCTCATTGGAAAGATAAAATTTCCTATAGCGTCAAAATATACAACTTTTATTTTCCTTTCAGCCCTTCCTATATTAGGCCCACTCCTAGGCGCCGCTTGAGCGAATCAAGCGATGACCAGCCGAAAAGCCGAGCGGCGCTTGGTAGAACAATTAACGGTAAGGTAGAGGTCTGAAATGAAAATTGGATTTATTGGTGTTGGCCGCATGGGTTCCCGCATGGCTGCCAGACTGATCGAAGCTGGCCATCAGGTGTCTGTCTTTGACCCCAACAATACCGCTGTCAACGAGCTGGTTGCGAAAGGTGCAATTGCAGCTTCGAGCCCACAAGCCGCAGCCGAGTCCGCAGAGCGTATCCTGCTCAGCCTCCCGAGCCCGAAAACTCTTCTGGATGCAGTAAGTGGTGAAAGCGGTGTCCTGAAGTCCGCTAGGCCTGGCGCAATCATCGTCGATTTCAGCACTGTCGACCCAGCTACTACCAAAGCCATCGCAGCTAAGTGCTCCTCTAAAGACGTCAAGTTCATAGACTCCCCAGTCAGCGGCGGTGTAGCAGGCGCGGCTTCGGGCAACCTCGTTCTGATGATCGGTGGTGATGAAAGTGTTATCGCTGACGCCCGTCCGGAACTCGAAATCCTCGCTTCGCGCATCGTTCATTGCGGCCCTGTCGGTGCAGGTCAGCTAACCAAACTGAGCCACAACCTGCTGACCGCGATCAACACCGTTGCTCTGGGTGAAGTCCTGTCTGTCAGCGTTAAGGCCGGTGCAAATCTCCAGGTTCTCTGTGATGTGTTTGCTGCTGGTCTGGCCGGCAGCAAGATGCTGGATTACCTGCCAAAGACCCTGTTCACCGAAGAGCGTCCAGCCAACTTCGCGATCGACCTGATGCACAAGGACATCTCCCTGTGCTTGCAGGAGTTCAGCAACTACTCCATGCCTCTGGGTCAACTGGTTCTGCAGACCTACAACGCCGCACGGTTGAATGGCTTGGGCGGCAAGGATTCAACGAGCGTAAACGAGCTGTACGAAAAACTGCTCGGTGTGCGCTTGAGCCTGTCGGGCAACTGATCCTTCGCCATTTAAGGAACCATGACCATGTCTACAAATAGCTCTGTTGTACTTCCAGACGCCGGCATCACAGGCCTGTTCGTAAACGGCGAATGGCGCACGCCTGCCAACGGCAAAACGATGGTGGTAGAAAACCCTTGTTTCCGCTCGCCGCTGGCCACCATCGGTGCAAGCGACAAAAATGACGTCGACAGCGCAGTCGCCGCTGCCAAAGCCGCTTTCCCATCCTGGCGCCGTCTTGCGGCCCGTTCTCGTGGTGCGATGCTGATCGAGCTGGGCAACCGTATCACTGCTCACCAGGAAGAGATTGCACGCGTACTGGCTGCAGAGACTGGTAACGCGCTGCGTACTCAAAGCCGTCCTGAAACCCAGAGCGCTGCGGAAGTCCTGCGTTACTATGGCGGTACCATTGCCGAACAGAAAGGTGAAACCCTGCCGCTGGGCCCAGGTCTGTTCAGCTACACCACCCGCGAACCCCTGGGCGTTGTGGGCGCAATCATTCCGTGGAACTCCCCGCTGGTTCTGGCTGCTGTAAAGATCGGTATGGCCTTGGGTACCGGTAACACTCTGATCCTCAAGCCTGCTGAAGATGCCCCGCTGGCCGTGCTGAAGATCGCTGAACTGGCCGCTGATATCTTCCCGGCTGGGGTTTTCAACATCGTTACCGGTTCGGGTATTGGGGCAGGCGCTCCTCTTTCGACCAACGAAGACGTCGCTAAGGTTTCGTTCACAGGGTCACTTGAAGTCGGCAAGCTGATCGCTCACGCAGTAGCTGACCGCATCGGGCGAGCAACGCTGGAACTGGGCGGCAAGAGCCCCTGCATCGTCTTTCCAGATGCTGCTACCCCTGAACACATTGATGCCACCGTCAACGGCATCATTGCCGCCATGCGTTTCGCACGTCAGGGCCAGTCTTGCACCGCTGGTTCACGTCTGTACGTTCACAAGAGCGTATGGGATGAGGTAATGACGCGTGTAGTCGGCAAGGTGCGCGAGTTGCGCATCGGCGACGCTTTGGATGAGAACACCGACATCGGCGCAATCATCAACATTGAGCGCTACACCGAAGTCCGAAACTTCATCAAGGAAGCGATCGACTCGGGCGCCGAGGTTCTGACCGGCTCGGTTCCAACTTCGCCTGAAACCGCCAAAGGCTTCTATCCAGAGCCGGTGATTGTGACCGGCGTGGATAATTCTTGGCGCGTTTGCAAGGAAGAGGTCTTCGGCCCAGTCCTGGTGGCTCTGCCATGGGAAAAGGAAGAAGAGGTTATCCAGTGGGCAAACGATACCGTTTACGGTCTTGCTGCCTACGTGTTCACCAATGACCTGACTACGGCACTACGTGTGACTGAGCAGATCGACGCCGGCTGGTTGCAGGTTAACCGTGCAGGCGGCCAGATCCCAGGCATGTCCTACGGTGGTGCCAAGCGCAGTGGGATCGGTGCCGAATATTCCATCGAAAGCGCGCTCGAAAGCTATACGTCGCGTAAGAGCGTAACGATCAACGTCTAACCCATACTTATAAATATAAGCCGGTGGGATACCACCGGCGACTGGCGACATCGAGAGGGCATATGAACGTGCAAACAGCAGGTGCTATCAAGCATCAAGAAGAAAGTAAGGGTGCAGATAAGACTTCCGTCAAAGCTGCATTAGGCTCCTTCATCGGAACCACCGTAGAGTGGTACGACTACTTCATTTATGGTACTGCCGCTGCTCTCGTGTTTCCTAAGGTGTTCTTCAGCAATATGTCGCCAGAAATGGCTACGCTGATGTCGATGATCTCGTTCTCGGTCGCTTTTGTAGTTCGACCCATTGGAGGGATCGTGATTGGTCACTTCGGTGACCGTATGGGCCGGAAGAAGTTATTGGTCTTTACGTTGATGCTGATGGGTCTTTGCACAGCAGCTATCGGCTTTCTCCCTTCATATGCACAAGCCGGTATATGGGGGCCTGCTTTATTGATTGTGCTTCGAATTATCCAGGGTTTTGCTCTTGGCGGTGAGTGGGGCGGTGCGGCGCTCATGTCTGTAGAGCACGCGCCGGAAGGGCGGCGAGGATTGTGGGGTGCCACCATGCAAATGGGAGTTCCTGCGGGCCTTTTAGTATCGGCGGGTGCGTTTGCCTTGGTTTCCATGCTTCCAGATGAGCAATTCTTCTCGTGGGGCTGGCGCCTTCCTTTCATCTTCAGCCTGGTACTGCTGGTAGTCGGCATGTATATCCGCCTGCAGGTGTCTGAGCCTCCGGCCTTTGAAAAAGTTGCGGAAAAAGGTGAAATCGAGAAAGCTCCGCTGCTCAGCGTCTGGAAGTACGAGAAGAAGAAAACCATTGTTATGGCCTTCTTTCAAACGGCTGCTAACGTTGGCTACTTCCTCATTACCGTTTACGCCTTGAGTTACATTACACAAACCCTGGGGCTGCCACGCAGTGTCGCTTCTAACGCCTTGATGGTAGGCGCTGCAGTAGATTTGTTTATGCAGCCTGTGTTTGGGTGGCTGTCTGACAAGTACGGTCGTAAGAAAGTTTATGGCTTTGGTGCAATCTTCTTTGCTTTTTACGCCTTCCCGTTCTTTGCCCTGCTGAATACTGCTGATCCGTACTATATCACCTTGGCGTTGGCTTTGGGCTTGGGTGTCGGTCACGCATCTACCGGCTCTCTGCATGGCGTGATTTACGCTGAGCAGTACAAAACCAAATACCGTTTCAGTGGTTCGTCTGTCGCGTATCAACTTTCCGGAATTGTTTCTAGCGCCCCGACTCCGATCATTGCAGCTTGGCTTGTAGCCACCACTGGTAATTCTATGGCGGTATCGTGGTTCGTAGTGGTAGCGGCAGTTATTACTCTGATCTGTATTTCGATGACCAAAGAAACTTATCGGATTGATATTAATGAGTGATGAAATGAATAGCACTTGCAATGCCTTGGTCGGGGAAAGAATTGATAGGTTGATGACTGTGGAAATACGCCCCCTTACCGGGGGGCTTCCATCGGGATATGTCCAACCGCTGTATGACATCTGCAGAAAACATCATGGCGCGCCATTGAGCATGTTGGCCGCAGAGTCTCTGCATAATCGAATTCAGCCTGGTGACACTGTGTTTATAGCCACCGGCGCCGGAGTTGCACCAGCTCTTCCGCTGGGCGAAACGGATGGCCCGCCTGGCGCTGCTGTATTGGCAAGGGCACTGGCGCGGGGATTTGAGTGCCGAGTGGTGCTAGTGACGGAAGACATCCATTTAGCACCGGTCGAGGCTTGTGCTGCGGTGGCCAGTGAGACCCTTGATGGGCAAGGCTCGATCACCGTTGTCAGCTTCCCAAAAGGCCTGAGCGCAGGTCACCAAACTGCCACAAGCTTATTCCAAGAGTACAACCCCACCGCTGTGATCTTCGTGGAGCGCGATGGCCCTAACGCGGAGGGTTATTTCCACGGCGTTCGTGGTGACTTTCGCGAGCCAGATGCTGTGGGTCACGTGTACCTGCTGGCCGACCTGGCCAAGGTACACAACGTACTTACCGTTGGTGTAGGTGACGGTGGCAATGAGGTGGGGTTCGGCGATGTCCGCGCTGCAGTAACAGCGGTTCATCCGCTGGGCGCCATCTCCAAGGGAGGCTTCCCCTCGGGAGTGATCACCGTCACTGCAACCGATGTGGTTGTGGCAGCCTCCGTATCAAATTGGGGCGCCTACGCCATCTGTGCTGCGCTGGCTTATTTGACCGGCAAACCCGATCTGATCCATTCGCCTGAACTTGAGCGTGACATGGTTGAGGCGTGTGTGAGGGGCGGCGGGCGAGATGGTGCAAATGGACTGCACCAGCCGTCTGTAGATGGCATTGATCTCGACGGGCATGCCGCGTTTGTCCAGTTGTTGAATTCGATCGTGAATGTCTCTCGGTAGGCGTTACACGCCACCAGGAACGGTAATTATGAACATCAAAAGCAATGTCGAAGGTGCACAGGTGTCGGTTAAGACTGATTCATTTGGCAATGAAATTGATCCGGTAGTGGGTTTCGCTCGCGGCAACATCATTCGCTCCAGCACCGATGAGGGCGCCCGCCTTCGCCACGGTCAATCGGTCGCAGCCAGTCGCGTTATTGAGTATGGCTCCGAATCGATCGGCATTTTCACCGGCAATCAGCGGGACTACCTGGTCAAGGCAACTGACCTGGACACCTACTGTGAAGAGTGGGTTGGCCCCGGTCTGAGTTCCACTCGCCTGAACAAACTGGCAATTGAGCACCTGGGGGGCGACGAAGAAACCGATAGCGTTGCCATTTTCAACCGTACCAGTGCTGCAATCGTGTCTGTCATTGCATCGTGCTCGGGTGGTCGAACTGTTGTATCGATCGTTCCTCCAGGTGGCCGTTCGCATGCTTCTGTAGTTCGAGGTGCGAAGCTTGCGGGTGTTCCACTGATTGAGGTGCAGGGTTCCGGTGATTGGCGAAGTGTCCTGCAGGCCAATGAGCCTCGCTTGGTTGTCGTTACCACCGTCACCAGCAGCCTGGAGCTGCTTAGCGATAACATCACCTTGAGCGTGGTGGACTATGTTAAGCAGTTTGGCTCTCGCGTGTTCCTGGACGAGGCTTACGGTGCAAGGCTGCGTCCGGTGCTGCATAGCGGCATCAAGAGCCTCAAGACGGGTGCAGACTTGGCGGTGACTAACTGTGACAAGGCCGGTCTTCCTGGCCCACGTGCCGGCATTTTGGTTGGTGCGAAGGACATGATCGGGGCGGCCGCAGCGAAGGGGGCTGAGTACGGGATGGAAGCTCGTGCGCCGATCTCCGCGGGCGTGATGCGTTCGCTTCAGAGCTACGACCCTCAGCATTTGATTGATGAAGCCAATGCCGGTAAGGCGCTGGCAGCAGATCTGATCAAGCTACTGGGTGACTGCGTTCAAGTGAGCGACCTGGGCCCAATGGTTCATGAGGACGATATCCTCCGAATCATTCTTAAGCGTGCTGGCTTCAAGTCAGAGAAAGTGCCTGTGGTGCCATGTGAGGCGACCTCTGCGTTGGGCATGATTCTGCTGCGCGATTACGGCATTCTCACTGTCAACACTCATGGTCAGCCAGGGGCACGTGTATCTGTGCGGTTGAAGCCGTCGGGTGATGCGATTCAGCGTGTCGGTGGTCAGGAAGCAATCATCAAAGCGTTTGACGAGTCGCTGACGAAAGTCGCAGCCATCATTCACGATTCGAAAGCGATGACCGATCTGATCCTGGGAGGCAAATGATGTCTGACTCCAAATACACTTCCTACGATCAACGTCTCGATCAGCTGATCTCACTGGACATTGGTGGCCGTGGTGTAGAGCACCTTTACCAGCAGGCGCGCGCTAGCATTGGCCGGCCGCTGGTGGGCGCTGCTGCAACGGCACTGTTGGCTGCTCCTGAGGGTTCTACTGTCATCGTTACAACCGGCTCGGTATCCCGTGCCTGGCTGTCTCCGGAAATCGGTGAGAACGATGGCCCTGCGGGTCTGGCAGCGGTAGTGCGTGCATTGGTACTGGCGCGTAACGTCACGCCCGTGGTGCTGATCGAAGAAACCCTGCGTCGCCCAATGGAAGCCATTCTGACCACTGCAGGTTTGACGGTTCTACCCTATGAGCAAGCTCGTAAAGCGACCAAGGATAAAAGCCTGGCGACGGTGTGCGTTCAAGGCTTCGCGGTTACAGATGAAGAAGCTGCTATCGCGGCGCCTAAGCTGCTGGACGAGCTTCAACCTTCCATATTGTTCTCCACCGAACGGGTAGGCCGAAATCGCAACGGCATTTACTACAGCATGCGCGGCATTGATTACGGGATGGAGCGTGCGCGCATCGATTTCGTATTCGACGAAGCGATCCGCCGTGAAATCCCGACCGTTGCTGTGGGGGACGGTGGGAATGAAATTGGCATGGGCCTGGTCAGTGAAGCTGTCCAGGGTCACGTTAAGTTCGGTGCTGAGGGTTCGTGTGGGTGCGGCGGCGGTATCGGAGCTGTCACCTCCGCAGATGTCCTGGTCACTGCGGCATGTTCGAACTGGGGCTGCTACGCCATCGCTGCCGCCATGGCAATCCGCACCGGTGATGTGCGGCTGATCCACACCCCAGAGATGGAAGGCAACTTGCTTCGTCGGGGAGTTGATGTGGGACTGATCAACTCTGTCGTGGGGATTACGGATGCAAACGTGGATGGAATCCCATTGAGCAGTCACTTGGCGTTGGCCGAAATGGTCACCGCTATCATAAGGCCAGCCCTGAAGGTCTAATATGCACAACACTAATTCCTCGAAACTTTCTAAACGGCTGCCTGAGCAGAACCATACAGTTGGCTTGCCGGGCAAAACTGAGCCTGTCTCTACAGTTGTAGCTAAGCCTCGGCTTGCGCAAGGTAAGGTTGAGGGGTTTATTGATGCTGTTGCAGTGCTAGGGTACAACTGAGTTGACCTCGCCCGGTGTTTAGGTGGTGTCTCGCACCGACTACCATCGGGTTTTTAAATAAAGCTAAGTTTTATTATGGTGTAGCTAGGTTGCCAGAAAGCTAGCGTGTTTATTTTTGTTCTCAAATGTCGCTGCTTGGTTATCACCAAAGTGCGTGCATTGGGGGAGTCGTCCTCCTTCCATCAGGGTTTGATAATGAAACACAGGATTGTAATTGTGGGAGGCGGCGCCGGTGGCATCGAACTCGCTACTCGATTAGGGAAAACTCTCGGTCGGCGAAATCACGCCATGATTACGTTGGTTGATGCTAATTTGACCCATATTTGGAAGCCGCTTTTTCATGAAGTTGCTGCTGGTTCCCTGAACCCTGGCGTCGACGAGCTTAACTATATTGCTCAGGCCAAATGGAACCACTTCCACTTTCAGCATGGCCGTATGGCGGGACTCGATCGCGCCCGCAAGGTCATCCGCCTGACTGAATCGAGTCGATCTTCTTCGAAGGAACGCGAAATCGAGTATGACACTCTGGTAATGGCGGTCGGCAGCCATTGCAATGATTTTGGAACACCAGGAGTTCAGCAGTATTGCCAATTTCTGGATAGCCGAGTGCAGGCTGAGCGGCTCCATGGAATGCTGGTTAACCGTTACATGCGCTCACATGCCTCTGATACGGCTCATCCACTCGAGATAGCCATCGTGGGGGCAGGGGCTACAGGTGTAGAGTTGTGTGCCGAGCTCCAGCATGCTGTGCGTGTAATCAAAGGATACGGTGTCAAGCACGCGTGCCCATCCATTCTGAAGATTACGCTGCTTGAAGCGGGCCCGCGCATCCTACCCGTGCTTAACGAACAAGCCAGTCAGGCAGTGCACAGTGGGCTTAAGGATTTGGGAGTGAACGTGCGAGTCGGCACTGCGGTGAAAGAAGTCACGGAGAGCGGAGTCATTCTTGCTGAGGGCGAAACGTTAAACGCCGATCTGAAAATTTGGGCTGCAGGCATCAAGGCACCTGAGTTCCTAAAAACGCTGGATGGTCTTGAAACCAATCGGATCAATCAGCTAAACGTAAAGCGGACGCTCCAGACGACCCTCGATGATTCGATCTTCGCTTTGGGTGATTGTTCTTCTTGCCCGTTAGATGATACCAGTGGACGTTTCGTACCCCCGCGTGCGCAAGCTGCCAACCAGCAGGCTGCTTTGCTGTGCAAAAACCTAGAGCGACACTTAGACGGTGAGCAGCTTCTTAATTTCAAATATGAAGACAAGGGAACTTTGATCTCGTTGGCTTCCTTCGACGCAGTAGGCAGCCTGAACGGAATTTTCAGCGGTAAAGGAATTACGCGAGGGCTTATTGCCAGGATGCTTTACACTTCCCTCTACAGATTGCACCAAGCTGCGCTCTATGGAGCGCCGCGAATGCTGTTAAAAACGCTCGCAGAGTATCTGCAGCGTAAAACTCGCCCGAAACTAAGGCTGCACTGATTAATTTCGATTCGGCGCATTGAAAGCTTGGTTATATTTGCATTGATGGCAGTCCCTTGGTGCGCCTTTAATATTCTATAAGTGGTATTTTTCTTCAAGCGTAGTCCTTAGCTCGCAATCTGCCAAAGCAGCGGTTTACCGCCAATAATAATAGTGCAATGGGAGTTGTGTTTCATGGTTGAGCGTGATTTCGTGAAGTCCTTTGCCTCCAGCTCGCTAATCATTCTGGTTAGTGTGAGTGGAGCAGTGCAGGCCGATTTCATTTCGGACTCGAAAGCTACGTTGCCGATGCGAAATCTCTATTTCAACAACGGCAATCGACAGACCAAGCAGGTGAAGCAGGAGGAATGGGGGCAGGGGTTTCTGCTCAAGTACCAGTCTGGCTTAACGGACGGCACAGTTGGGTTCGGCGCTGATGCAATTGGTGCACTGGGCATCAAGCTCGACTCTGGACAGGGTCGGCACAACGGCAGCTCATTTTTCCCTAGCGATGGCGATAAGGCGGTTGATGAGTTCAGTGCGCTAGGCCTCGAAGTAGAACTGGATCAAGCCTCACTCGGTGCAATTTCTGCGGCCTGCTCAATCAGACCCTGCTAGTGCTTAAGCTGGATTGCCGATTAGGAAATAGGTGAATGATATCGTGCTAAATCTAGGAAGGTTGAAGTTGCTCTCGGAATTGTCGGTGCTAGGAACAGTATCCGCCGTGGCAGAGGCGGTGCACCTCACCCGGCCGGCAGTGTCGCAGCAACTGGGATTACTGGAGCGCGAGCTGGACGTGGCTTTGGTGGAGCGGTCAGGCCGCAATGTGGAACTGACGCCCGCAGGGCGGCGATTGGTGGCGCGATCGTCTGAGCTTTTTCGTCTCGTGAACGATATCGAGGCCGAAATCGCTCAAGGTCGCCAAGAGATCTCAGGTGTCATCCGACTCGCTTCCTTTGGTTCTGCCGGGGTTGGGTTGGTGCCTAAATGCGTCCAGTTGATCGAGCAAAGCCACCCGCAACTCGCCGTCTCGTTGATCGAACTTGAGCCGGCTGAAGGCTTGAAGGCCGCCGCTGCCAACCAGGTAGATGTAGCGATCGTTGATGATATGGTCGATACCGAGCCCTTCGCAGCAAAGCTGGATTTTCTGCCGCTGTGTCCGGATTACTTCACGGTAGTGATGTCCTCCCGGCATCGCCTGGCTGATCGTAAGAACCTCCAACTGAGTGATTTATCCGATGAGCGTTGGGCGCTGAACTTGGCCGCGATCAGTTACCACTCTTTCCTGATGCGGGCTTTCCATGCGGCCGGCTTTGAGCCGACAGTTATGAGCAACTGCAGAAATAGCGCCGCCACGCTTGAGCTAGTCAGGGCCAGCTCTGTCATCACGGTACTTCCACAATTGTCGCTTAAGCAGATCATGAGTGACCCGGATTTCACCCTGGTACCGATCCGTCCTGTGTTGTTGCGTCGAATCTTTACTGTGGTTCCCAAGGGGGCTAGTCGTCGACCCTCGGTTGCAGCTGTAGTGGATACGCTCCAACAGGTCGTGCCTGAGGATGTAAGTTCCATGCTTTTGAGTTAAACGAATCTGTAGTGCTCTACGATATGATTCTGGATCAATGAGTAGAGGAGTAAGGGATGATGCTCAATCTGAGTCGGCTGCGTTTGCTGTCTGAGCTCTCAGTGCTCGGTACGATTTCTGCTGTCGCTGAGGCGGTGCATTTGACTCGTCCCGCTATCTCCCAGCAGTTGGCTTTGCTAGAGCAGGAGCTTGATGTCGTACTTTTCGAGCGTTCTGGGCGGAGCGTCGAACTCACGCCTGTCGGGAAACGGTTGGCGACCCGGTCTGTGGAGCTTTTCAAGCTGGTCAATGACATCGAAGCTGAGGTCGCTCAAAGCAAGCATGAGGTGACGGGAGAGGTTCGAGTCGCCGCCTTTGGTTCTGTGGCCGTTGGGATTCTGCCATTCGCAATCCGGGCCCTAGAGCAATCACATCCCAAATTAACGGTCTCTTTCACTGAGATGGAGCCGACAGAAGGGCTAAAGGCGGCGGCAGCAAATCAGGTCGATTTGGCGGTCGTAGACGACATGACAAGCATTGAGGCTCATGCCTCCAAGCTTGAATTCGAGCCGCTATGCACTGACCATTTTATGTTGGTCATGTCCTCAACCAACCGCCTGGCTGAGCTTAAGTCCATCCATCTAGACGACCTGGCCAATGAACGCTGGGCTCTGAATCTCTCCGCTGTGACCTATGTGTCATTCCTACTGCGTGCTTTTCGGGCTGCGGGGTTCGAGCCGCGTGTTTCTAGTAATTGCCGCAATACTGCCGCAACGATAGAAATCGTGAGGTCGAGCTCGCTCATCACGGTACTGCCAAATCTGATTTTGGGGCCTGTCCGGAGGGATTCCGATTTCGTGTGTGTACCGGTTAAGCCCATCCTGCTTCGAAGAATCTCCGTAGCGGTTCCGAAAGGCGCCTCAAAACTGCCGGCAGTAAAGGCCGTAATTGACGCCCTCAAAGCTGTGAAATCAGAGGATGCCCATAGTTAGAAGATCGACCAGAACTAGATTGTCCTATCTGCGTTGACTCGGGTATCGGTCGCCGCCTCACTGCTCATCTTACAGTCATAGGGGGACGATGCGGCTGGCGAGCGTACCAGTGGAACCTAGCTAGGGAGAGGATTAGTCAGAGCTTGTTCTGGTCAAGTTTTTCCGGACACCGATTACGGGTGACCTCTTCGCAGATGCTTAGCCTGTGGCGATTGAGAAGGTGATGGTGTGCTCGATGCGGTAAACGGTAAGTGGGGTAGGGCAACGATGCGGCTGGCTACCGTGCCGGTTGATCCAACAGGGGGTATGCTCCGCGAAATGATGAGCCTTCGAGCGGCGGTCATTGTCGCCTTTGTTTATGTCCCAGTGAGTAATGTCGCGGCTTACCTGTTTGGGATGGCAATGGGCTTCCTCTGGCTTTCAACCGTCCCACTGACAAACGGAGTCGTCGCCTCGGTAATCGGTGTTCGCAACGGGAACAATGTCATCGGCTTGGGCAGGCGCATCCAGCTTTCCGACACGCCGTTTGAAACCTTAGCATGGCTCCAATTTGTTTAGCGGTGAGGTTGGTATAGCGTGCAAGCCTCAGGTAAACCATTCTGGATTGATCGCCCAGTCTCTAAACGGAACCGGCATGGGTGTGAAAGCTCCAAAGCAGCATAGCGTCTATGTTGGACGCCAATGTGCTGTACTTGAGGCCAGATGGGTTCGTAATTGCGCAGTGCTTTAGGACTCCATGCAGTACCAGGAGCTTATGAATGGCTGAGCTTCGGGAGATACCTTTTCTATTTGTTCGCAAACTGCAGTGCATTCGGGAACGTTGGTTCCGAGATCTGGGTGCCATTGGCTGTACGGAGGAACACGATGCCGGTGATTGCTGAAAAGTTTTCACATGAGCACCTCTCCATAATACTTAATTTAACATAATATGCATTATGCGAACTCTCGTATAAACCCACACGCCCGTGGGATACCCAGATTCGAAACCAGTACCACGCCAGCAACCCACCCATCCCATCCTTTGACCTTGGTTAACATCCCTGCAGATTCCCTCCACTAGAATCCGATCTCCGCATCCTTATGGGGATCTGGCATGACCATCATCGTAACCGGCGCCGCGGGATTCATCGGTAGCAACCTCGTACAGGCGCTCAACCAACGCAACCAAACCGAGATCATCGCCGTCGACGACCTCACCGCAGGCGACAAATTCCTCAACCTGGCTGACAGTGACATCGCTGACTACCTGGACAAGGATGACTTCCTGGACCGGTTTCGGCGCGGACAATTTGGCAACGTACGCGCGGTGCTGCACCAAGGCGCATGTTCCAGTACCGTCGAAGCCGACGGCCGTTTCATGATGGACAACAATTATCGCTACAGCCGGGACTTGCTGGAGATTGCCCAGGCGCAACAGGTTCCGTTCCTGTACGCCTCATCGGCAGCAGTCTACGGTGCTGGCCAGGACTTTC
>Ga0213825_1000307_pt1 | contig 37243 bp, 38 predicted proteins | sample MC6MC0900MG_FD_179896 | JGI IMG/M metagenome (GOLD analysis project Ga0213825, IMG submission 179896) | Enriched soil aggregate microbial communities from Iowa State University, Ames, United States - MC6-MC0900-MG | ecosystem: Environmental > Terrestrial > Soil > Unclassified | place: USA: Iowa...
CGATTGAAATGTCGGATTATTGGTGGAGTATATTAATTACAGTTATACTACTTATAGCTTGTATCGTTTTAGGAATATGGACCATGAAGAAGAATGCTGCAATGACAAAGATTTAGAGCAATTTAAAAAAGGGTGACATGACTAGCAAAATAAAGTGCTAGTCCTTTTTTGTTGTATAGTATATAGTTTTTTAATGGATTTAAAAATACATATTGATGCACAGCTTGAATGAAAGGGAGGTGTGAGATGGCATCCATTATCTATTATATAGTACAGCTGGGGAACAGCTATTATCACGGGTCAGATGAAGATTCTATGCTTACTACAGATGAAGAGCAGGCATTTGCTTTTACGCATAGTGAGGCCGCGGAGCAATTAGCCACCAAGGTTAATGGAACTGTTCTGACAAGAGAAGTCAGCTATGAAGAACTAGAGGAACTCTCAGCAGATCATTGGACAGAATATGATGCACTGCCAAAAGATGAACGAGACATCATTGAATCCTTTTGCAGCAACCTTCAGCTAGGCATAGATGAATAAATCTCAAAGAATCCAGCTTATTTTATCCCTTCAAATAAAGTAAATTCACAAACTGTTCAATGAAAGCGTTTTGAATGTGAACAGTTTGTGAAACCCCTCACATAACACTTTTCTTTTAAAAAAATCAGAGTAGAATAGGAATCAAGTTAGAAGTTGTTATAAAACAGTTAGATAAAAATATTACCAATAGCTTAATTGTTATAATACAAAAACAAATTGATGGGGGATTTTACTATGTGGGTTATTACAGTATTTGAGCAAAAAGATGTTCGTATTTTTGAATATACAAACAAGAAGGAAGCTACACAAGCACTTCAGCATTTTAAGAAAAACGCAGTATTGTCTTATACAAAATAATCTTAACCCTTAGCTATCTCAAAACGTAGCTAAGGGTTTTGTTCTTTTATACAAACAACAACAGGAACTATTCATTTCTATCTTCTTTCATCACTTCACCTGTACCTTTTCTTGGAATCTTAGTCATTTAGGCATATAATGTAGCTATAACTCGAAATTTGTCAAATAACTCGGAAAATATGAAAACTAACATGTGAAAGAAGGTTAGTAAATTGACAATACAAAATTCCGATCGTTTTCTTACAGCATTTAATCGAATAGATCATAGGTTAAGAGATATTGTAGGTGCCAAAGATTTCATGCCCTTTTACCGACTAATTGATCAGGCAAAGAAGAAGGATGTACTAGTGCGGAAATACGAAGATGATTTGAGGTCCTATGCAGACCTGAGAAATGCCATTGTACATCATCGAACGTCGATGGAATTTGTGATAGCTGAGCCTCATCTTGATGTAGTTGAAAGAATTGAGCATATTGATTCAACCATCGCCAAGCCTACATTGGTCGGACAAATGTTTCGAAAAAAAGTGCTCGCTTTTCAGGAAAGAGATTCCTTAAGGCATGTGTTGAAGGTTATTCGTCAACGTAAATTCACACAGTTTCCTGTATACCATAAAGATCAATTTAAAGGATTAGTGACGACAGTTGGCATTACTAATTGGCTAGCTACGATGATGGGAGGCAATCAAATTCCAAAGCAGATTCCAACCCTACATGATATTTTAATGCATGAAAAAAACCGAGTGAATTACAAATTTGTGAGTAGATACATAACGATTTATGAGGCTGAAGATATTTTTAAGCAAGGTGTGGAACGTGGTCGACGATTTGAGGCATTGTTAATAACTGAGCATGGGAAGCCGCAGCAAAAGCTAATTGGCATTATTACACCTTTAGATATTGTAAAAATTGATTAAGCAAGACGATTCAAGCTGTTAAGGGCTTGATCGTCTTGCTTTATCCTTCAGACTAATATATAACGAACCATTTGCTTGAACTTGAGCAAAATAGACATCTTCAACGGATTGGACATTCTGCTTTTTCAGCTTTTTCATTAGCCAGTCTTCTGTTAATTCAAGTTCAACTAGGTTTTCATAAATAAGCTGTCCATCTGAAACCACTTCTGTTGGAATATAACTTGGCGGGGTAACATCGGCCTTCACATCCTGCTTAGTTGCTGGTTGTTCGGCTGGCTTTGGAAGCACACTCAATTTACCAGTAGTTTCAAGCAACGCATATTGAACATCTTGAACGGAGAAAACAGCCTGTTCTCGAAGCATCATTGTTAGCTCATCCATATGCAATCGATTTTTCTTTAAGGCAGATTCTAAAATAAGACCGTTTTGAATAACAATGGTTGGTTTGTCATCTATCAATACTCGAGCCTTTTTAGATTTAATAGTAATAATCGTCATTAAATAGGTTAACACACTCCACCAAATTAATGCGATAAGACCATCTGTAAAGGGCGTCTCTGCCTGTGCTGCTATTTCAGAGGCAATCGAACCAAATGTAATACCTGTTGTATAATGGAAGAATGTGAGCTGTCCAAGCTGCTTCTTCCCAAGAATACGAGCTAAAATGAGTAATGCAAAAAAGGAAAGTGTAGCTCTTAGAATCATTTCCCAAAAATTAACTTCAAAAAAATCGTCCATATTCATCAACTCCTTACACTGCTATCGGTAATTAGCTTGTGCAAAAAGGCCAAGAGTATGCGATAATCATTTATTATCGTAATTTGAGAAAATTTAGAAAGTGGGTGTGCAGCATGAACAATTCAGTAGAAAAAATAAATAATCCAATCTATCCAATTATGATTGCAATAGCTGTTGCCCATCTTATTAATGACACGATGCAGGCGGTTATACCAGCAATGTTCCCAATATTCAAGAGTGATTTAGGTTTAACCTTTACACAAATTGGACTTATTTCATTTGTTTTAAATATATTCGCCTCCGCCTTACAGCCCGTGGTAGGTTTTGTTAGTGATAAAAAGCCAATGCCCTATGCTTTGCCAATTGGTATGATAAGTTCATTCATAGGTATTGCTATCATTGCGTTTACAACCCAATATTGGGTAATTCTTATAGCTGTATTATTTTTAGGCTTCGGCTCTGCTATATTTCACCCAGAAGGCTCTCGTGTTTCATTTATGGCAGCAGGCTCTAAAAGAGGGCTAGCACAATCGATTTATCAAGTGGGTGGGAACTCAGGTCAAGCGTTGGCACCATTAATTAGTGCCTATATTTTTAGTGTTTTTGGTCAACGTGGTGCCGCAATGGTATTAGTTGTAGCAGCTATTGGTATCGTTGTATTAAGTAAAATTGCTACATGGTATAAAAAGAGGTTAGAGCAGGAACGTTTAGCAAAGAAAAAGCGTGTATTAGTATCCTCCTTACCACCATTAACAAAAAATCAAGTAGTTATTGCACTGACTTTATTATTTACTATTATTTTTGCACGATCATTTTATACAACCAATATTACAAGTTTTTATGTATTTTATTTGATGGATCATTATGATGTTAGCCTTCGACTCGGGCAAATTCTTATTTTCAGCTTTATGGCATTTGGTGTTGTAGGAACATTTTTCGGTGGTTCATTATCCGATCGAATTGGTAGAAAGAATGTGATACTGTTATCTGTTGTTGTACCGATGCCGTTTTGTCTGGCACTTCCATATGTTCCATTATGGGCAGCTATGATATTCCTAGTGATTATTGGTACACTCATTATGATTAGCTTTTCGGTGACAGTTGTATACGCACAAGAGCTAGTCCCATCAAAAATTGGTACAATGGCTGGCTTAACAACGGGCTTTGCTTTCGGTATGGGAGCAATCGGAGCGATGGTCATTGGTGTTTTAATGGATCATAAGGGAATAGATTTTACGATGATGGTCGTTTCCCTTTTACCATTATTGTTATTAGTAGCCTTTTTCTTACCAAAGGATAAACCTTCATCAGCAGTATAAAAAATTAAACGCGTCTCAAAATTTTAAAAGAACCTGCGAAGGACATTTAAAATTTGAGAACGCGTTTTTTATTGACGTAATGGTGATAAAAACTCTGCTGGTAGATTTTCTTTATCTATAACGTAGCCCTCTGATATATGAACTTCATGCATTTTATCGTTATAGGTAAATTTAAAAATGCCATTGTCAAAGTCGGTGCCAATTTCTTTAAAGAAAATGCCCTCAATCGATACATATTTCGGACATGTAAATCCTACTTTAAAGCTCTCATGCTCTTTAATCAAATAAGCGCGTACACCTTTCTCATATATGTCATTTGCATCATCATCTGTTGGACGCTGAACAGCAACAATATGGAAATCGACAAAGGGAACCTCTTTTAACAAAACGTTTAAGAATGAGCCTTTTGTAATCTCTTCCCAACGACTTTGCGCACTTTGACCTACAATTATTTGTGATATTCCAAAATTCTTTGCTACCTCTGCGATAACTTTTTGTATAGGGCGTTTTTCATCATCTAATAAAATGAATTTTTCAACATCTAGCTCATCCGATAGCTTTTTCCATTGCTCTATGTAGCTAGATTTTTCTGCATCAAATGCATCAAGGGGCTGTGAGTCTACCGAAAGAATATAGAGCGGGCAATCTAACATTGTAGCCATTTTATGTCCACGGCGTATTAAGCGTTCCCCATTAAGACCGTAATAAACACAAACTAAAATACTTTCGTCTAAACGCCCTTTCACATGCTTCATAAAAAATGACACCTCTTATCTTGTTGTTATTTTGTTATTTCCACTGTCTATTTCGAAAAAATTATCCTAAAACAGCTAAAATTGATGCTGTTACAGTGCATTATGCTCATTTATATTGTATACTTAAAAATGTATAAAGGTTAATGACAATATATCGAGAAATCCTTGAGAAATTAGGTTTATTTCTATAACTCACACATATTTTATTTATGCATTTTGCGCATGTAAACGAATTGTCTCTATATGCCACACTATTATGCAGTGAGTTAAATAGATAGTCAAGTCTCTTGGCATTCCTTAGTAAGATTGCGTTTAATTTTAATAAGCTTTCAATTTTAAAAGTACTTTAGTTACCAATTCTAAGTCCCTCTAGTTTTTTCTTACAGCACTATCATAAAAAGCTTACTGACTCATAAATTAAGTTGCAATAAAAATCCTTTTATCTCACTTTTAATTCATCATACATGATATCTTCTAAAACCCCTTAAGGATTATTCGAAGGAATTTCTGATATATTTGTTTAGCTTTACTATATTCATATTGGTTTTTTTTCGGTAGGTAATGAGTACTAGCTGAAATAAATAAAGTGTCCTCAACAACGTAGTTAATTTTGATTGCTATGAAATAAAGCATACTATCTTCATTAGATTTGGGAATACTTTATTGGGATCATTAAAATCAAACAACTGTCTGTAGGGCGAAATCGAAAGTAGGAGGTTTTCATTTGGTTACAGTTCTTATTGCGATACTTTTTCCATTTGTCTGCGCTGCGCTTATTCCACTTCTTTATAGGCGACTAAGGCGTGTTACACATCTTGGCTGGTTTGTGTTAGCCGTTCCATTCATCTTGTTTCTTTTACTCGCTCGCTATATTCCTCAAATTGCCGAGGGTAAAACGTTTATTCATACATATGAGTGGATTCCCTCTTTTAATATAAATTTCACAACGTACCTAGACGGTCTCAGTATGATATTTGGCTTACTGATTACTGGTGTAGGTAGTTTGGTTATTTTATATTCTATTTTTTATTTATCAACGAAAGAATCTCTTCATCATTTTTACTGCTATCTTTTACTATTCATGGGCGCTATGCTTGGCGTCGTTTTTTCAGATAATTTAATGGTATTATACACGTTTTGGGAATTAACGAGCGTGTCCTCATTTTTATTAATAGCATTTTGGCATCATCGAAAGGCATCTCGAGCTGGTGCGAGAAAAGCCATGACGATTACAGTTTTTGGTGGACTATCTATGCTTGCTGGTTTTTTAATGCTTTTTGTGGCATCAGGATCATTTAGTATTCGTGAGATTATAGCTAATGTAGAAGTAATACGTGATCATACACTATTTACGCCGGCATTAATCCTTATATTAATTGGTGCTTTTACAAAGTCAGCACAATTCCCATTCCATATTTGGCTACCTGATGCAATGGAGGCACCCACTCCAGTCAGTGCTTACTTACACTCCGCAACTATGGTAAAGGCTGGAATCTATTTAGTTGCACGTTTTTCCCCTGTTTTTGGCGGCGAGGCCATTTGGTTCTGGCTTGTTAGTGTGATTGGTCTTGCAACTTTATTCTGGGGTTCATTTAATGCGGTACGCCAAACAGATTTAAAAGCATTATTAGCATTTTCAACAATAAGTCAGCTTGGCTTGATTATGAGTTTATTTGGACTAGGGTCGGTTGGTCATTATTACGGCTATGCTGAAAATACTATTCTTTATACGCAGGCAAGTTTTGCGGCATTATTTCATCTTGTGAATCACTCCACTTTTAAAGGCGCGTTATTTATGATGGTCGGTATTGTCGATCATGAAGTAGGTACACGTGATATACGCCGTCTAGGTGGCTTAATGGCATTGATGCCTGTAACGTTTACAATTGCCGTAATTGGTGGTTTTTCGATGGCTGGATTACCACCGTTTAATGGTTTTTTAAGTAAAGAAATGTTTTTTGCTGCAATGCTAGCTATTCGTAATGTAGAAGCCTTTTCAATCACTGATGTAGGGCTATTATTTCCGATTATCGCATGGGTGGCGAGTATATTTACATTTGTCTACAGCTTTATTTTAATAAGCCGTACATTCTTTGGAAAATTACAGCCGGATAAAATAGATAAAAAACCACATGAAGCGCCAATTGGTATGCTAATTTCGCCAATTATCCTAAGCATCCTGGTAGTAGGAATCTTTTTCTTTCCGAATATGTTAGGACATTATATTTTAGAGCCTGCAATGGCAAGTATATATCCAACTTTCCCATCGACAAGTGAGCTTACACCGCATATTCATGCTTGGCATGGCATTAATGCAGAGTTGTTAATGACACTAGGAGTTATCATTATTGGGGCTATTTTATTTAAAACGTTAAAAAGTTGGAAGCCCTTATATCGAATATTCTCACAAAAGTATACATTTAATACGTATTACAATCGTCTTATTGAAATGAGTGAAAATGGTTCAGCAAAGCTAACTAATCGCTATATGACAGGTCATTTAACTCATTATTTTATCTATATATATGTATTTTTTGTTGCGCTTATTGCTGGCTACTTTATTTGGTCAGATGCTATTGTATTTGATTTTGCTAAGGATTCCACTGTTGAGTCCTATGAGCTAATTCTAGTGTTTGTAATGGTGTTTGCTGCGATATGGATGATTTTTGCAAAGGGTCGTGTCACAGCCATGTTATTAAATGGTGTACTTGGTTATTCAATTGCCTTTTTCTTTGTTATTTTCCGTGCTCCTGATTTAGCCTTGACGCAATTAGTTGTCGAATCTGTAACGACTGCTTTATTTCTTCTATGTTTTAAATATTTACCTGATTTAATGCCAGAATCAGCCCATAAAAAGATCCAATGGTCAAATGCCACTATATCTATTTTAGTTGGTGCTACCGTTACATTGATAGGCTTAGCTGTAGTTCATTTTGATCGCTTTGAGCCTGTTTCTACTTACTTCAATGATGCCTATGAGCTTGCAGGAGGCTCTAATATTGTAAATACGATACTGGGTGATTTCCGTGCATTTGATACGATGCTAGAGGTTGTCGTTCTTCTAATTGCTGGCTTAGGCGTGTATACACTTACGAAGCTCAAGCCACGAAAGGAGAAGACTGACCATGAAAATTAATGACGTTATTTTACGTACTGTAACGAAAGCAGTCGTATTCATTATTTTAACCTTAGGCGTTTATTTGTTCTTTGCAGGGCATCACGCTCCAGGTGGAGGCTTTATAGGTGGTCTTGTACTTGCATCGGGTATTGTTCTGTTGTATTTAGCCTATGATATAGAAACCGTGCATAAAGGAATGCCATTTGATTTTAAAAAAATGGCAGCGTTAGGAGTATTGCTTGCTACGGGAACAGCTATCGGATCACTATTTTTTGATGTCCCATTTTTAACACAGGCACATACCTATATTGAGGTTCCGATATTTGGGAAAATGGGCTTTTCGACTGTCACCATTTTTGAGGCTGGTGTAGCGTTAACCGTCGTAGGTGTTGTAGTGACAATTATTTTAAGTATAAGTGAGGATGAGTAGCCAATGGAATCTTTAATACTTGTATTAGTTGGTGTATTAGTAGCTGTTGCGACGTACTTAATCCTCTCGAAACAGTTATTACGCGTAATTTTAGGAACTGCGGTTTTATCACATGCAGCCCATCTCCTAATTTTAACAATGGGCGGGCTGAAAAAAGGGGATGTCCCACTTTTAGGAGAATCAGAAGGTCCCTATACTGATGCATTGCCTCAAGCATTAATTTTAACTGCAATTGTTATTAGCTTTGCAGTGACAGCATTTGTGCTTGTTCTTGGCTATCGTGCCTATAAAACAAATGGTTCAGGGAATTTTGACGAATTGAGAGGTACGCCAGATGAGTAATATGATTGTTTTACCATTAATCGTACCTGTTATTACGGCAATTTTACTAGTTTTTTTACGTGAACATGTTACCCTGCAGCGCATTATTAGTGTATTAACATTAAGCTTTGTGGTTTTAATTAGTATCGTATTATTATTAGCCATTCAGGAGCAGGGTGTGTTGCGAATCGATTTTAGTGGCTGGGGACCACCCTTTGGTATTCTATTTGTTGCAGATTCATTTTCCATTTTACTTGTTTTAATAGCGAATATAGTCGCTGTTATATGTGTCCTATATGCCTTGTTTACGATTGGCAGTAGCTATGAAAAAATGTATTTCTATCCATTCGTATTACTCATGGTAGCAGGAGTCAATGGTTCATTCTTAACAGGGGATATATTCAATCTGTTTGTGTGCTTTGAGGTAATGTTACTGGCCTCCTATGCGCTCATAAGTTTAGGGGGCGATAAGATTCAGCTTCGGGAGGCATTAAAATATGTCCTTATTAATATTGTTGCCTCTTGGATTTTCTTAGTAGCATTAGCTTTTTTATATGGAACTGTTGGAACATTAAATATGGCACATATTTCTGTCCGTGTAATGGAGGCTGGGGCAGATCCAGTTATTACAACTGTTGCTCTTATTTTTTTAATAGTCTTTAGTTTGAAGGCTGGTTTATTATTGTTCTTCTGGTTACCAGGCTCATATAGTGTTCCACCTACAGCGATTGCCGCACTTTTTGCTGCATTACTAACAAAAGTTGGCATTTATGCGCTTGTTCGTACCTTTACCTTGCTATTTCCAAACAACCCAGAGGTTACACATGTTGCACTCGGGATTATGGCAGGGCTTACAATAATTGCTGGTTGTATGGGTGCATTGGCAGGGCGAGATGTACGAACTATTGCCTCTTATAATGTCCTTATTGGTGTTGGATTTATAGTCGCTGGTCTTGCGATCGGTACTGAGTCAGCACTACAGGGAGTAACTTATTATTTAATGCATGATATGGTAGCTAAAGCTATGTTATTTTTGGCAGTAGGTATGATGATTTATGTTACGGGTGAAACGTTGATTGATAATATGAGTGGGCTAATTCGGAATTATCCACTTTTCGGCTGGTTATTCTTTATTGTTATGTGTTCACTTGCTGGTATTCCTCCTTTAAGTGGTTTTTTAGGCAAGGTGTTAATTGGACAAGGTGCAATTGAAGGTGGGAATTTTATCCTATTAGGTCTAGGGTTTTTCTCAAGTTTAATTGTCTTGTATTCCCTTCTACGAATCTTTCTTTCCTCATTCTTTGGAGAAACAATTATTAGTCTAGAAGATGAGAAACCATTATCGAAACGCATAGTCTTGCCATTAGCATTATTGGCCGTTTGCACAATTGGTTTAGGGGTTGGCGCTGAGTGGATGGCGCCATTTGTAACAGATGCAGCAGAAACACTTTATACGCCATCGATTTATATTGATGCTGTGTTAGATGGAGAAGTATGGCAGGGTGAGGTGAGTAAATAATGGCAATGCAATTTATTCTAAATTTATTTATCGCAACACTTTGGCTATTATTACAGGATGAGATAGTTCCGCAATTTTCTACATTCCTAATTGGCTTTATTGTAGGTATTGGGATTTTGTATGCGTTGCATCGCTTTTATGGCACACAATTTTATTTGCGACGTGTGTTTTCCATTATTAAATTACTATGGCTCTTCAATTGGGAGCTACTATTATCGAGCTACAGCGTATTAAGACAAATAACCACGCCAAGACTTCAAATTACTCCTGGCATTTTTACGTATAAAACAGTACTGAAGGGAGATTGGGAAGTAACAGCACTTGCGTTGCTACTCACACTTACTCCAGGATCAGTAGTGATGGAGGTTTCTGAGGAGGGCGATGTGTTCTATATTCATGCAATGGACATTGAGCAATCGAAGGATGCTGTTATACGTTCTATAGGAAAATTCGAACAAGCAATAATGGAGGTGACACGTTAATGATTGAAAATATTTTACTCTTAGCCTTAGCTTTATTTAGTGCTTCCATTGCGCTGTCACTGTATCGTGTTATTCGGGGACCGTCTATGCCAGACCGTGCCATTGCTCTTGATACTATTGGTGTAAATTTATTGTCAGCAATCGCCATCGTATCAATCGTATTAAAGACAAAGGCATATTTAGAAGCAATTTTGATACTAGGCATATTAGCATTTATCGGTACAATCGCTTTTACAAAATATATCGAAAGAGGTGTGATTGTTGAACGTAAATCAAATGATTGAATGGGCGGCTGTCATCCTCATTTTGATTGGCTCCATTGTTAGTGTTATTAGCGCATATGGGATGATTCGTTTACCTGATGTATACACACGCTCCCATGCTGCAACGAAAAGTTCTACGTTATCGGTATTAACATGTTTATTAGGTGCATTCATTTATTTTTGGGTGCATGATGGCTTTGTAAGTGTACGGCTAATATTAGGTATCCTCTTCGTCTTTGTAACCGCACCTGTAGCAGGGCACTTAATCTGCCGTGCTGCCTATCGCTCCCGGGTTCCATTAGCAGAAGGCTCTGGTGAGGATGAGCTGAAGCCTAAGCTATTTCCAGAAGAAAAATAGAAGGAAGACTGTTTGCCAAAAGCAAGCAGTCTTTTTTGTATTGGTGGATAGAGGTTTTAAAGTGCTGGATAGCATACTGAATTGGCGGATTAAACCTCCGAAATGGTGGATAGAAACGCAAAATGAATGGATAGTGTTATCACAATTTGAATGAGATTTTATGGGAATTAAACAATTGTAGGATAAAAGCTGGTGAAACGGAAAATAGTAAAGGTACCTTGGAATAAACACTAAAAATAAATTGACTTATCAGAAAATTATGTTTATAATATTTGGCTAAAAATTATTCACTTTAGCTTGATTATTATTTCAAAAGAGTATATCTTAATTAGCAGATAGATTTTTTATTCTTTTGAATGAATAATTATCCATTCGACTATTTTCGAGAAATACTTTCTCATACACAATAAAATATACTTAAAAGGAGATCTTGGATGATGAAGAATAAATTTTTCTTGCTTATGCTTGTTCTAGTAATTGGTGTACTAGCTGCATGTGGCGCAAAAGAAAATAAAGACAATAGTGCAAATTCAAATGCTGATGGGGCTACAGAGCAAAAGCAAGTATTAAAAGTAGGTACTTCTGCTGACTATGCACCATTTGAGTATGTGGATGCTGCAAAAGGTGAAGATATTATCGGGTTTGATATAGATTTAATCAAATTAGTTGGCGAAAAAATTGGTGTAGACATGCAAGTGCAGGATATGGATTTTAACAGCCTAGTACCAGCATTACAAGCAGGTAAAATTGATGTAGTTATTTCAGGTATGACGCCAAACCCAGAACGTGAACAGGTCGTTGATTTCACGGATAAATACAATGAGACAGAACAAGTAATTATCGTGAAAAAGGAAAGCGGTATTAAAAAAGAGGCTGATTTAGCTGGCAAGAAAATTGGTGTGCAAACAGCTTCCATACAAGAAAATTTAGGGAATAATATTGCAAAAAAAGTAGATGCAACTGTTGAAGGACGTACTCGAATTCCTGAAATCATCCAGGATATGATGTCTAAACGTTTGGATGCCGGAGTTTTAGAAGGCGGCGTTGCCAAAGGTTATCTCAAAACTAATGATAAATTAGCTGCTTTCCCTGTTGAAGAGCAACCAGAAGATTTCAAAGCAATCGCTGTTCCAAAAGGAAGCGACCTAAAAGATAAAATTAACAAAGCATTAAAAGAATTAGCTGATGAAGGTAAAATTCAAGAGCTAGAAGAAAAATGGTTAGAAAAAGTTGAATAAATAAATGGACTGCGGTAGCTCTATTTTGGGCTATCGCTTGTGCTTTTCATATTCTTAACAGAAATCAAGAAAGGAGGGAGATGCTGTGAATTTAGATTTTTCAGCTATCGTTCCCTCTATTCCTTATATACTAAAAGGAATAGGTGTTACACTTCAAATTGCAATTGGTGCCTCGATTATCGGTTTTATCGTAGGGGTGTTACTCGCATTATGTAAAATTGGTAAAGTGCGTATTTTACGTTGGTTTGCAGATTTTTATACATCTATTTTCCGAGGTACACCACTTGTCCTACAATTATTAATTATTTACTATGCAGTACCACAGCTATTTGATATTCAAATCGAACCAATCCCAACAGCGATTATGGCTTTCGGCTTAAACTCAGGTGCTTATATTTCAGAAATAATTCGTGCTGGTATTAATGCAGTTGATAAAGGCCAGATGGAAGCGGCACAAGCACTTGGAATTCCCTATACAAAAATGATGAAGGATATTATTATCCCACAAGCCGTAAAAAATATTTTACCATCTTTAGTCAATGAATTTATTACATTAAATAAAGAAACAGCAGTAGTAACAGTTATTAGTGCCTTAGATATTATGCGTCGTGCTTATATTGTTGGGGGTTCAACATATCGCTATCTTGAGCCATTACTCTTCGCCGGTGTAATTTATTACATCATGACGCTTGTTTTAACGTTCCTTGGTAAACGAATCGAGAAAGGAATGAGAAAAAGTGATTAGAATTGAAGATCTTCATAAGTCATATGGACAAAATGAGGTACTTAAAGGAATCTCAACTGAAATTAAAGAAAAAGAGGTTATTGCCATTATTGGTCCATCCGGCTCGGGTAAATCAACATTTCTTCGCTGCTTAAATCTATTAGAAGAGCCAACGAGTGGAAAAATTACTATTGCTGGTGATGTTCTAACAGATAAAGGGACAAATATTATGAAAATACGTGAAGAAGTCGGCATGGTTTTTCAGCATTTTCATCTTTTTCCTCATAAAACAGTACTAGAAAATTTAACATATGCCCCCATTAATGTGAAGGGAATGGACAAGTCGGCTGCTATAAAAAATGCAGAGGATTTACTGACAAAAGTGGGGCTATTTGAGAAGCGCTATGAGTATCCTAACCGTTTGTCTGGTGGGCAAAAGCAACGTGTTGCCATTGCTCGTGCCCTTGCAATGGATCCAAGGGTAATTTTATTTGATGAGCCTACCTCTGCACTTGATCCAGAAATGGTTAAAGAGGTTTTGGCGGTTATGAAAAATCTTGCAGATACAGGGATGACGATGTTAATCGTTACACATGAGATGGGCTTCGCTCGTGAGGTGGCAGATCGCATCCTATTCCTCGATGGCGGGAAGCTAATTGAGGATGCTCCACCAGAACAATTTTTTACAGCGCCATCTACTCAGCGTGCAAAGGATTTTTTAGAGAAAGTGCTATAGTTAATACTGCATCATAAAAAACCAATAGCTATACCAAGCGGATAAGGCCATAAAGCACGGTGATTGTTAGATAAATTTCTAATAATCATCGTGCATTTTTTTATTAAGAAAATTCTTCTATCAATGAAGAAAACGTAAAAGGTTTCTTTATTGTTTCGATGGTAAACAATTCCTCAATATGATAGGCTCCTGCTGGTTGATGATGTTCAAGTGATTCAGTAGCAATAGAGAAATAGTGATGCCAATTATGGGGGAAAGGTTAAAGGAGTTCCATCATTATATTATTGAGGAGCGGCTTCCAACTGTAGAGGGAGAACAAGGAATTGTTATTTTTGATAAAGAACTAAGGGTACTATCTAGTAATACAAAGGCTTACGAATTGCTATCAATTTTAAGAAAATATGAAAGCCTAACGGAATGGCAAGTACCTAAGCCTATTCAAGTAATATGTGCGAACCTACTTGCTGCCAATTACAATACCAATACTTCTTTAATAGTCCCTATTAAGGATACAGGTTATATTGCTATTCGTGAATCACTTATGCTAACTAGCCTTCAAGAACAGCAAATTGCTTTATTAATAAATGAGGCATCATCGAGGGAAATGCTAAATGTTTTAATAATGGCTTACAACCTTACGCCGAGGGAAAAGGAAGTGGTATTTGAAATTATAAGAGGAATTCCAACAAAAGAGATTGCTTATAATCTTGGTATTTCACATTATACTGTACAGGATCATTTAAAGGCTAGTGTGGAAGATTTTTTCTCGATTTCAATTAGATTAATAATGTGGATTTAATAAAAGAATCTACTAAAATAATAGCAGATTCTTATCATTGATAAACGGTCTTTTTGATGAAATAATAGCTCATAACCAAAGCCTCATACATTTAAATTTTGGCATGATTCTCAAAAATAGATTCTAAATTTGTCCAGAATGTGACAAAAGAGCAACAGCAAACAGAGGAAAACTCAATTGATAGGGAATTTGAAGCACCGAGCGATAAAAGATATGGATGTTATACCTTGGATTTTTAGCAAAATGATTCTTTTATATCGAACTGATAAAAATAATGTGACGACATTAATCGGAGCATCCGAATGGGATTACGCAATTTTGAATCGCACACACGAATACGATGTTATGGACAATGCTAAGAAAAAATTAACGACAGGAGGAGAGTGTTAAAAATGGCAACTTGGACTTTTTCGTTAGTGCTAACTAATTGCAACAGATTGTGAATTAGAAGTTTTTCATAAGCAGCTAGATTGGGGTATTTGGAATACAGAGGATATTGAAGACAAGGCGCCTCTTCATGTTTCGCCTAATACAACTATTCAGGCATTAGGCATAAAGGCTTCAACTGGACCAAATGGCTATGAATGTTCTTGCTCTTGGCGAGATAAGGTACCATCAGGTGAAAAATCTTATGGCACCATCTCGTTATCATTCATTAAATGTCCCGCAAAAAAGAAAAATAGAGCTGAATGCTTAGCTGATCATCAATTTCATATAGATGGCTGGGGGACTTACCAGAAAAGGGTCATAACTTTGTGCGATCCATCATTGTAATCACTAAAGATTTTTAGGAGAGATTGGAGCGATAAGATGAGAGTAGAGCTTAAGCCTATTACGAAAGATGATGAGCCATTTCTCTATGAAGTCTATGTTTCTACTAGAAGAAAAGAAATAGATTCATGGGGATGGTCTGTTGAACAAATACAGCACTTTTTAGAAATGCAGTGGTGCGCACAGCAGACTTCGTATAGGCAGCAATTTCCAGATGCAAGCCATTGTATTATTCTTTCAGATGATAAATATGTAGGTCGGTTGTTAACAGAAAACCTACCAGAACATCATCATCTTATTGATATCTCTATTTTGCCAAGTTTCCAAGGTAAAGGAGTAGGAACATTTCTAATTACTCAACTTCAGCAAAAGGCAAAAGAAGAAAATAAATTAGTGATATTGCAAGTTTTTCAGACAAATCCTGCAAGAGAACTTTATGAGAGACTAGGATTTCAAGTAATGTCAGCTGATGAAATATATTTGAAAATGAGATGGCAATAAAAAGAGGATGAACTTAGGAAATAAATATAGGCATGAATTTGATATAGACTATTTGAGTATTCTAAGTGCATGTACTTTGTTTTTTGCTTATAATAGGAGAGTCAGAATTATTCTGAACAAGTAGCCACAGGGTGAGCGATTGCGATTGAAAAAATTATTATATGTAGTTATCTTTTTTGTTTTTATAGTCATTTTTTTGTACGTAAACAATCACTGGCTGGTTGTCAGCAAGCATGTATTCGAATCGGAAAAAGTGCCTGCTAGCTTCGACGGGCTACGCATTACCCAAATAACAGACCTACAGGATGCTCTCTTTGGTGAACAGCAAGAGAAACTCATAGCAAAGGTGAAGACAACAAATCCTGACCTGATTTTTATTACAGGCGATTTAATTGACAGTAATCGCTATGATTTGGAGCGTAGCTTGCAGGCTGTTAGAGGATTAGTGAAACTAGCGGATGTCTACTATGTACTTGGAAACCATGAGGTAGCTACTAATAAGGTAAGTGAAATTTATGAGGTGCTTTCATCGTTAGGTGTACATATATTAGCCAATGAATCGACAGTTATTGAGCGCAACGGGGAGCGCTTAGCGATTGTTGGTATAGAGGATCCGTTAATGGGTAGAACAACAGAAGACATGCTAGAGATGGTAAATGTACAACCAGATGTTTTAACCATTTTATTAGCACATCGACCAGAAGTGTTTAATACGTATGTAAATTATGAAATTGACTTAGTGTTTGCAGGACATGCTCACGGTGGACAGGTCCGTATTCCCGGTATTGGTGGTATCTTTGCTAGAGGCCAGGGATTATTCCCAAAATATACGGCAGGTGTATATGAAGAAAATTCTACAACGATGGTCGTTAGCCGAGGATTAGGGAATAGTTCTGTACCTTTTCGAATTTTTAATTTGCCGGAAATTGTCGTCATGGAATTAAAGAAAAAATAAAGCACTGCGTCTTTACTGCGCAGTGCTTTCTATTTGTTTTCGTTCAATACGTTTCACAAGATATATACTTATTTCATATAAAATAACCATTGGAATTAGTACAAGCAGCTGACTGATAAAATCAGGGGGGGTAATGACAGCCGAACCAACACCCATCGCAATATAAGACCAGCCGCGGATTTTTTTCATAGATTCAGCTGTGAGAACACCAATGGATGATAAAAATAGGGCGACGATAGGTAACTCAAATAGTAGTCCAAGGGGAACTGTGGTCATAACTAAGAAGTGCATGTATTCACTTGCTGACACCATTACATCAAAGTTTTTGGCTCCAATGCTTACTAGGAATGTGTAGCTAAGTGGATTTACAACAAAATAACCAAAGGCTACACCCATTAAAAAGAGCACAAGCATGACAGGTGCATAGAGTCCAAGGAAGCGACTTTCTTCCTCCTTTAAACCTGGCTTTACGAAGCCCCATAAAAAGTGAACTAGAAATGGCATCGAAAGACCAAAGGCAAGTGTGGTAGAGATTGTCATGTAAAATTTGACTACCTCTAATGGACCTAAAATAATAAGTGAATGCCCCCGAGTTACATAAGGAAACCAAATATTAATGGTAGAGAATACAACAATAAAAAATAAAATAAAAACGACAAGTCCTTTAATTATTTGCTTTCTTAATTCTATAATATGCTCAAACAATGAAGCCATTGGAAAGAGTGGTTGATCCGTCACGGAACCCTGTTCAATTTCAGCTGGAGTTTCAACAAAAGCCTCCACAGATGTGAGAGGCTTAGCTTCTTTCTTATCAAGAGGACTTAAATATTTTCTTTTTCTGTCTTCATATGGATCCATAGGAACACCTCCTACGAAGCATCAGATTTTTTTTCTGTTTTTTTCGGTTGCTCATCATCATCATCTATAAGCCCCTTTGTGGACTTTTTAAACTCTGCAAACGTTTTACCAACAGCTCCGCCTATTTCTGGTAGTTTTTTCGGGCCAAATACAATTAAAACAATGACTAAAATAATAATTAGTCCAGGTACTCCAATCGCTCCAAGTCCTCCCATAGTCTCGTCTCCTTTTAAATTAGTATATTTTTTACACCAATGAACCGCCTGATTTGCTATATTTCACAACACCCTCTGCACATCGGTATGCTAGTGCACCTAATGTACCAGTAGGGTTATAGCCGCTATTATGAGCAAAGTTTCCTGCGCTCACAGCAAATAGATTCTCTACATCCCAATGTTGAAGATAATTATTGACAACCCCATCCTCTGGCTTTGAGCTCATAACAGTTCCGCCGGTGTTATGTGTTGTTTGATATGGCACAATATTGTAATCAGTGATTTCAGCATTTGGGACAACTGTTTTTGCGCCCATTTCCTTCATAATGTCAGCCGCACGAGCCGAGATAAATTTATGAAGTGCTCGATCCTGATCTGTAAAATTGTACGTTAACTGTATTAAAGGTAAACCATAAGCATCCTTATAGGTCGAATCAAGAGATAAATAATTTTCTTTATGTGGCATGGAAGCACCTTGAGCACCGATACCGAATGAGCGTGTATAGTAGTGAATAGACTGCTTTTTAAACTCGGGTCCCCATGTGGGTGTATCAGGGGGAGTTGGATTTGAACCGATAGGGCGTGTGCCTGTTTGCGTCAGTGCTATATTTCCGCCATGAATAAAATCTAAGTCGCTATGGTCAAAATTATCTCCATTATAGTCATCAACACTCACCCCAAGTGAGCCTGCCCCCATAAATGTGTTAAACTGCTCGTCAAAGAATCCTGCAGCACCAGGAAGTATTTGATAGCAATAATTTCTTCCAAGTGTTCCTTTTCCCGTTGCTGGATCATAACGCTCTCCAATATTAGAGACCATCAATAGCTTGGCGTTATTAAAGACATAACTTGTAAGAACAACGACATTTGCAGGTTGTATAAATTCTTCTCCAGATATCGTATCGATATATCTAACACCAGTTACTTTATTGCCTTGCTTGAGGATTTCTACAACGTTGGAGTTATAACGTAAATCAAAATTACCTGATTTTAAGGCAGTTGGTACAACCGTTATTTCTGCAGATGATTTTGCCCCATATTCACAGCCGAAGCGCTCGCAAAAGCCGCAATATTGACAAGCATTAATCGTTTCTCCATCAGGATTCTTATAAACCTCTGATACATTTGCAGAAGGAACCATATAGGGTGATAACTTAAGTTTTTTTGTCGCCTTTTCAAATTGCTGAAGCATTGGCGTCATTTTCATAGGTCCCGTAGGATAAGGATTTGAACGTTTTCCACTAAATGGGTTTTTGCCATCGCCAGAAATACCAGCTGTTTTTTCGAACTTGTCAAAATAGGGCTCTAGCTCATCGTATGTCAATCCCCAATCCTGAATTAGATAATCAGGTCCAAGTTTATTTGGACCATAGCGCTTGTCCGTTAATGTTTTAATTTGAAAATCGTAGGGTAAGAAGCGAAATGTCATACCGTTCCAGTGTGTGCCGGAACCCCCAAGCCCTTCGCCCAGTAAAAAGGAGCCTAGTTGACGCATAGGTAATGCCTTCATGTTGCGATTGTTTCGGAAGCTGACCGTCTCTTTTGAAAGATTTTGCATTAAATCATATCGAATTGCATAACGATACTCGTCATGAATACTCATAAAATCTTCTGTCCCTCGTTTTTGTCCACGCTCTAAGCCAACGACCTTCAATCCAGCCTTCGTACATTCTGCAGCGACAATGCCTCCTGTCCAACCTACACCGACTGTCACAACGTCTACGCTCGGTAATGTTGTTGCCATGTGCTAACCTCCTTTTTTAATGACCACCTAATGAACTAGGCTCAATTTTTTGGAATTTCGGATCTTCAATTTGTGATATATATGCCATTTGATGACCAGGGAAATTCTTCATACGCCAGCCATCCATATTTTTGTTTCCACCATACATAGGGTCAGAATATGCCCCCTCTAATGTTGCTGCACGCAATAAAGTAAAGAAGAATGCAGAGGTGACTCCACTCATTTGTACTTCACCTTTCTGGAAGGCTGTCAAAATTTCATCCATTTGTTTGCCATCTAAATCATTGAAGCTTTTTTTGTAGCGCTTCTGAGCTTCAGATTCAAATTTTTGGATTCCTTGCTTAAAAATCTCTCCGCGTGTTAGGCGACTTTGATAGCCCTGAGTTGGGGCCCCCTCAGCAAACGGACCGTGCATGTATTCTTTGGAGTTACTTCCGTATTGTCCTGCGAGCTGATGATCAATGAAATAAGGGACATCTAAACCTTTTGCTCCTGGTCCTAAATCATCTTCTGGAAAAATACGTTCAGTAGCATTAGATAAAATATTGAAATCTCTCTGATTCATAAAGAACATTTTTGCTTTTGGTGAGCCAAGCGCTTCATTCGTAGTGCCATGCTGACCATGCTCTTGTGTGGAAGTTCCCTTGCCTGGTAGGTTATAGCCTACAAGTCCTCCGATTATTCCACCACCGACTAATGTACCTGCTGCAATCCCTGTTGTTTTTAAAAAATCTCGTCGTGAAACATTATTTTCTGAACTCATGGAAATCCTCCCCTCAAATGTATAGAAACTTTCCTATCTTTTATAATCAGCAAAAAAAATAAATTATAATCAAACTTATTGGAAGAAATTTTATTTCTATCCAATTATAAAAACCAGTCCAATGTAATTAAGAAAATAAGTGAGTAATATGTTCAGAAATGTAAACACTATTAAAATAGTGTAAATACCATTATTAAACAAATATTATTCTTATTGGAAAAGTTTTGTTGACTTCTTCTTTTTGTGACCTTACTCTGAAGAAGAAGGACAAAAAAATACTAAAAAAGATGTTAAATATGGGAGATGTGAGAAAAAAGAATATGTGGATTAAGGGTATAGGTGGTAAACTAGTTGTCGCAATTATAGCTCTAGTATTTGTAACGTGTGGAACGCTTGGTGCATCTACCATGATTAGTAGTACGAAAGCAGTGGATGAGCAGGTTGAATCCAATTTAGTATCTAGGGCAGCAGATGTGTCAAAATACATAGAGGAGCACTTCCAATTAACTTTAGTGGAGGTAGAGGCAATTGCTGAGCAGGAAGTAATTCGTAGTATGAATTTTGAAGATCAAAAGAAATATTTAACGAAGCGCCTTGCAGATAATGAGAATTATTTAGGGTTTGGGATTATTACTGCTGATGGTGTTGCCCATTATTTAGATGATACTATAGCTGATTTAGGCGACCGTGCCTATGTGCAGGAAGGTTTTACAGGTAAATCCGTAATGTCCGACATAACAATTAGTCGGGTGACAGGTGAGCCAGTTATTCTAATTGTTTCTCCTATAGATACAGTGACAGGCGAAAAGGCTTTATTGTTAGCTCGTATCGATGGCTATTATTTATCAAAAATTGTAGAGGATATTAAAGTTGGAGAAAGTGGCTATGCCTTCATGCTAGATGGAAAAGGTACGATTATTGGTCATAACAACCATGATTATGTAAAAGAGCAATATAACCCAATAGAAGCGGCAAAAGAAACAGGAAAAGTAACGGGGAGGGCATTAGCTGCTCAGGAAATGATTGATCATACGCAAGGATATTTTTCCTTTCAAAATGATGAAACAGGTACAAATCTTTTAGGTTATCACACTTTAGAGAATGGCTGGAAAATGGGTGTTATTGCGCTAGAGGGTGAAATGATGTCAGGTCTTTCACGTTTAAAAGTCAACTTCATCATTACAACAGTTGTTGTCACTATATTAGGCTTGCTTATCTCATTTGCAATTTCACGATCTGTCAGCAGACCGCTACGTCATGTTTTACGCATTACTGAGGGGCTATCTGAAGGTGACTTTACTCAGGAAATCCCCGATAAATATTTAAAACGACATGATGAAATGGGGACAATGTCAAAAGCTTTAGACCAAATGACGGACAATATGCGGGAAATGATTTCACAGGTGGGACAAGAAGCTACTGCCGTCAATGAAGCCTCATGTGATTTAATGGAAGATGTGCATGCTGTAACAAAACAATCTAAGCAAATAGCAGGGGCAATAAATGAGGTCGATCGTGGTGCGCAAAGTCAAACAGCGATGGCAGAGGAAAGCGCGTCAGCTATGGAACAAATGGCTTTAGGGGTTCAGAACGTTGCAGAGGTGGCTTCCACAATTGCTACAAATACACAATTTATTTCCCAGAAAATTAGAGAAAGTAACAAAGCTGTTCAACATTCCATTACACGAATGAATGAAATTCAACAGGGGACTTCGTTGGAAATAGAAAACATTCGTAAACTGGAACAAGAGTCCGAAGAAATTAGTTTAATTTCAAAAATGATTACGGATATTTCTGACCAAACAAATTTATTGGCACTAAATGCATCGATTGAAGCAGCACGCGCAGGAGATGCGGGCAAAGGATTTGCAGTTGTCGCTGAAGAGGTTCGCAAGCTATCGGAGCAAACAGCTGAATCAGCAACAAAGATTAATGTACTTATAGAAAGAGTACAATCCTACACATTAGAAGTAGTAAAAGCAGCTGAAATGGGAGAGGAAAATGTTGAACGTGGATTAGTATCTATTGAAACATTGGGTGAGCGTTTTGATGAAATGGTACATGCAGTAGGTGAAATCTCTAGTCAGATTGAGGAAATGAATGCTTCAGCTGAACAAATGTCTGCGAACACAGAGGAAGTGTCAGCCTCGATGGAGGAGATGGCGGCAACGGCTCATGCAGCAAGTGACTACGTGCATGATGTGACAGATGCTACGACAAAGCAAACGAAAACAGTGCAAATGATGAACGATCAAACTGTTAAACTTTCTGAAATGGCAAAACGATTGTATGGGGCAACCCAGAAATTTAAACTTTAAAAGATAAGGGAGCTGTCGTTGATTAGACAGCTTTCATGTTGTTGAAATACTATTATGTCAATGAAATCAAGGTGACAGATTAAAAAGTATAGCCCTTTTTCTAGACGAGGGGTTGATCTCCGTTTTGACTGAGTGCTTTGTAGCTGTCGCTTTGCTTTCGCTACAGAAAGAAAACATTTGCCGCTGACGCTTCGCTTTCGCGCAGAGCAGAGCTTCCTAGGGGCGTCTTATGAGCTGCTTCGCTCATTGCTCGCTCTAGGGTCTCATCTATGATCCTGAATGCCGAGGAGTTACTCAGTCTACACTCCAATCAACCATTGCTCATATATTTTCATTGGTATTTCCACATAAATGTATAGTGTTAAATTGAAGTCTTTACCACCACTAATTTGCACTAAAATGGAGCTTTGAACATTTTTCTATGTGAAAGCAGTCCGACAGCAATAAGTGGCTTAATGTAAAGTTAGAAATTAGTTTTTGTACAAAATGTAGGTTGACAGCTATGAATTGTACCACTATTCTATCTATTTAATAATAGTAAGTAATATACTTTTACTTTACTTTCAAGGGAAGAAAATATTTAAAGTTCTACATTATTGCTGATTGGAGTGGAAGGCTACTCGACTCCCGTGGGATAGCGAGACAGACGAGACCCTGCACGGAGCGTCAGCGCAGGAAGCGGCTCGTCGCTCGCCCACTGGAAAGCGAGTAGCCTGGAACGGAAAACACCTTCATTTTGACTAAATATTCACAAAGAGTCCCTTGACCATTTAGTTTTTCAACACTATGGGAGCTGTCGTTGATTAGACAGCTCTTCTTATGTTTTAAAAAGTTAAATAAGCACATTTTGCATGGCTTTAAGGAGTTCCCCTGTAGAGATTAACTGCTCTCCACCACCCTGAACCATTTGATCATTACCGCCACCTTTTCCATTTATGAGCGGTAAAATCTTTGCAGCTATATCTTTCATACTTCTTTCAGTTGCTGCACCCCTTGCAGCAACAAACTGAAGCTTATCTTCGTTTTCAGTGACAAGAAGTACGATAGCATCTGTTTGTTCAGTAACAATTAAACGTGCTAGCTTTTGTAGCTCCTGCATCATACGGTGAGAAAAGGCAGCAGCGATCATGTGGTTGTTATTGGAAATGAGTGCCTTTGCTTCAAATTGGAGCAGCTCGTCTTTTGCATGAGAAAGCGCCTTTTCCGTATTTTTTTGCGCTGATAAAATTTTAGCAAGTGCAGCAGCGGCTTCTGCTTCAGGTACACTTAACTGTCTTGCCACGTCAGCTAGTACTTTTTTACGCATGGCTAGCTCTTTTAAAACCCGCTGACCGCACACAAAGGAGACACGAATATTGCCCTTCATTTTTTCAGTGCCCAAAATTTTAATTGCGCTAACTTGTCCGGTGGAGATTGGGTGTGTCCCACCACAACCGTTATAATCAAAATTAGGAATAATCACTAGCCGAATATCTCCAGTAACAGCTACATCTTTACGTAGATCATAGTTCTCCAGTTCATTTTCTGTAATCCACGTCGTTTCAATTGGACGATTTTCTAAAATAATATCATTGGCAAGAGCTTCAGCTGCTAAAAGCTGTTCTTCAGAAATTGTATCCACGGCTAGATCAATTGTGACCTGCTCACTGCCTAAGTGAAAGCTAACAGTTTGTAGATTAAATAGCTCGACAAAAGCTGCTGTTAATATATGCTGCCCTGCATGTTGCTGCATATGATCAAAGCGCCGTTGCCAATTTATTTGCCCTTGCACGTCTCCAGTCAAAATGGAAACGTCACCCTGAATATAATGTCGTATTTCATCGCCCACTTTTTCAACATCAATAACCTCAATACCATTTATTGTCCCTGTGTCATGCGGTTGTCCACCACCCGTAGGATAAAATGCAGTATTTGAAAGCACGATGAAGTTTCGACCATTTTCATCAGTTCCTTTACTGATAACAGTCGCATCAAATTCTCGCAGCATCACGTCTTGGTAATATAATAGCTCCTTCAAGTAAAAGCCTCCTTTTAAGTAGTGTATCCGTAAGAGAAGCATCTCTTTAAATTTATTGTGTCATAATTAAGGATAGGTGTATACGAGTTTTCTAGTTGACCCATGCTGAATTTGATTTAATATATATAAGAACAGGTTAACATAAAGGAGCTAGTATGATGGAAATTACACAATTCTCAATGGAAGAAATTTTAGATCCAACAAACATAATTGAGGGTAAGCGTTACGAGTTTATTTTAGACGTGGAAGTGGATGAAGAAGATGAGCTTTACCACGAAGCAGGTATTGAAGTACGAGTACTAATCGCTGAAAAAGGTGAAGAGCTATTTATTTTAAACTACTTTATTATGGAAAAGGCAGAGGGCGAGTATTTAGATTTTGCATTAGAGGATGAAGAGTTAAATGAAATTTTAGCCTTCTGCAAAGAGGAATTAGCAAAAGCTTAATAACCCATTTAAAGGATGGAGGCTGTCCGAAAGGTCGATGTAGATCGACTTTTCAGTACAGCCTTTTCATTTTTGTATACAAAAAAGCCTTTGAAGGAATCCTGTTAAAAAGGACAGAATAAGTCCTTCTGATTCAACCTCAAAGGCTGTATGCTAGTAGTAAATCAGTCATACCAAAAGTGGCTGAATAAAAGACATAAACAACTTGGTAGCTACATCTCAAATTCCGAGTGTAGTTTAATTACAGTCATTTAAAAACTGTTTTATTCACTTTCGCTTTTTAAATTATTAAAAATGCTTAACATGAATGTTAAACCTGCAACCATTTCAATTAAATTAGATCTTACGGCTTTATTAAACCATATATCACCTATGGGAAGAGATATTGAAAAAATCATTGCTAATGGTACAAATAGGGAAAAGAGAAAACAAGGAAGGAATACGCAAATAAGTAAAGGTAAATTTATTTTAATGGTCCATTTTTTTATAAAAATAAGTGATAAATAGACACCCCATATAAAGAGAATAATAAAATTAGTCCAAATAACAGGAACAATACTATATGTTGAAGTTGAGATAGCATGAATTTTATATTTAATATTAAAACTAATGATAGTTAATAAAAATAATCCCATAACCCAAATTAATTTCCCAAAATAAGATGACCACTTTTTCATGAACAACACCCCCTTAGAAATTTAATTTATAATTATTAATACGTTCCAATATTCAAAAAGTTCCCAAATAGTCCATATATCATAAATTATACTTTTAAATGACTACTGTTAGATACTTATTTCATCATGTAAAATCCCTACACTACATGAGCTCATTTTTAAACTGTTCAATTTGCTAAATTACTGTTCATTTTTTTGCAATATGTATGGCAAAGTTAAAGGTGTATCGTATATACAAGAAATAAATACATAAACATTCGCTTGTGCACTAGATTTTAGCCGCAATGAAATCGAGGCCTTTTTAAAGTACGTAAAAATTGACCAACTATGGCTGTATAGGAAGAATTTTTTCTATTGTCATCTCAGTAACTGTCCTTCAAAGAGGTTGAGTTTTACTGTCTGTTGTTTCTCATGATAGAGTTTTTGAATTGTTATTTGTAATTGATTTAAGAATTATTTAAGATTACTGAAATAGTAGTGTTGTGTTCAAAGGGTAGACTAAATCTTAGCGTTAGGTTTAACGGGAATTTAAAACGAAGAGGTGCTTTTATGTCTTTATATACACAATCGATTATGGTGGCTTTTCTTATAACCATTTTTTTATCCTTTGCTTTGTTTATACCTTGGTTAATTTATACCTATCGAAAGTACGGTTATTTATCAATATCTAAAACGATTATTATGTTCTCCTTTATTTTTTACTTTTTATCAGCATTATGTTTAGTCTTATTACCGTTTCCTCCAACTCGTGATACTTGTTCGCTACAAGCTGCAGATACTGTTCACTATAATTTACGCCCATTTCAATTTATTAGGGATATTTTAAAGGATAGTGGAATCGTTCTTACGAGTCCCTCAACATGGCTTTATATAACGAAGCAACCAGCTTTTTTTCAAGCCTTTTATAATTTCTTATTACTTATGCCATTTGGGATATACTTGCGTTATTTTCTTAAAAAAAGAGAGTACTGGAAACGTGCATTTATCATCAGCTTTTTGCTAACATTGTTTTATGAGGTAACTCAAGTTACAGGAGTTTATGGCATCTTTAATTGTGCGTACCGTATTTTTGATGTAGATGATTTAATGCTTAATAGCGCTGGTGCATGGCTTGGATTCTTTTTAGCACCTATTGTATGGGCGCTGTTTCCTTCTCATGAGGCAGTGCAGGCAAAGGCAGCAGAAATTGCAAAAAATGATATCGTCAAACCACTATCTATATTACTAGCCATCATTATTGATTTATTTATTGCGCAGCTTATTTTGGTTGTGGTAGGGGCTGTAGTTCCTAATAATAGCATTTTTGAATTTTTTATAAAGTTCATAATGTATATGTTGCTATTTGGTCTAGTTCCGACTATTACAGGGGGAGCAACTATTGGTATGAAGGTTTTACGCTTTACGATGACTAGTGTAAAGGGCAACAGTATTATTCAGAAAACATGGCGACGCTGCTTCGCGATATTAGCAACGATAAGTCTTTTAGAGATGATTGCGATTTTAGGGCAAATTAAGCTGAATATGGATTCTCCCTTCTATGTACTACAAATAGTAATTACATTAGTAGCATTTATGGCTGCACTGCTTATTAGACTTATAATTATCATACATGTAGCTCGTGTCTTAATTAGTGGAGGGAAACGTCATCTGTTTATTGATGAGTATGCTGGGTTGGTGGCGACGAGAAAAAAATAAGGGGGATTGTTGAATGAAATACGTAATCATCGGGGGAGATGCTGCGGGAATGTCAGCAGCAATGGAGATATATCGAAATGTACCAGGCGCAGAAATAACATCTTTAGAGCGTGGATTTATTTATTCATATGGGCAATGTGGATTGCCCTATGTAGTGGATGGACGTATTTCATCGACAAAGCGGCTTATTGCAAGAGATGTAGAAACATTTCGTGATAAGTATGGCATTGATGCAAGAGTAGGTTATGAAGTAAATGGAATAGACGTAGACAAGCAGCTTGTTTTTGGTACACAGGCATCTGGAGAAGCCTTTGAACTCCCTTATGATAAACTTCTTATCGCAACGGGTGCAGATCCAACGATGCCCGTGAAAAAAGGTACGCATTTAGCAGGTATACACACGGTGAAAACAATTCCTCAGCTAGAGGACTTACTAGCCGATTTAACACCAGATATAAAAACTGTCACTATTATCGGTGGCGGCTATATTGGTCTAGAAATGGCTGAAACGATTCATGCATGTGGTAAAAAGGTAAGATTAATTCAGCGAAGCAGCTATGTTGCTAGAATTTTAGATGAAGAATTTGCCCAGCATGTTCATGATGAGGCAAAAAAGAATGATATTGAACTATTGCTAAATACAGATGTAGAAGCGTTTGAAGGTCAGCACCGTGTGGAACAAGTGTTGACAGATAAAGGTACCCTCCAAACAGATTTAGTGATTATGGCTGTAGGGATTAAGCCGAATACACAATTTTTAGAGGGAACAGGTATAGCAATGTTGAAAAATGGTGCAATCATTGTTAATCGCCATTTAGAGACCTCTATCGAAAATATTTACGCTGCTGGTGATTGTGCTACGCATTTCAATATTGTCAAGGAACGCTTAGATTATATACCGCTGGGTACGACTGCTAATAAGCAGGGACGGCTGGCTGGACTTAATATGTCTGGTAAATTTGCACCGTTTCGTGGCATAGTGGGTACTTCTATTTTAAAATTTTTCAATTTAACAATTGCTACAACGGGTATTAATGAGCAGAAGGCAAAAGAGCTGGGATTTGACTATGAGGCTTTTAAATTATCGGCTCGCCATATTGCAGGTTATTATCCTGGTGCTCAACGAATGTACATTAAAATTATTGTGAGAAAGCGAGATCAACTGTTGTTAGGTGCTCAAATTGTGGGACCTTCTGGTGTTGATAAGCGTATTGATGTTTTTGCGACAGCTTTATACAGTAAAATGACACTACCTGATTTATTAGATTTAGATTTAGCCTATGCGCCGCCATTTAACGGTGTTTGGGATCCATTGCAGCAGATTGCAAGAAAGAATGGACGTTTATAAATAGGAGGTAGAGAAATGAGCATTTATGATATTAACGTAACCTTAGAGGATGGTACTATCTATAGCCTGGAACGATATAAGGGAAAGCCTATGCTAATTGTCAATACAGCCTCGAAATGTGGCTTTACACCGCAGTTTGAGGAATTAGAGGGTCTCTATGAGAAATACCAGGAGGAAGGTCTTGTTGTCCTTGGATTCCCGTCAAATCAGTTTAAGCAAGAGCTCGCGACTGCAGAAGAAGCGGCATCACAGTGTCGACTGACATATGGAGTAACGTTCCCAATGCATGAGATTGTCAAGGTGAACGGTAAAGAAGCGCATCCTATTTTTGATTATCTCACTTCTCACTCCAAAGGATTTTTAGGCAACAGCATTAAGTGGAACTTTACAAAATTCCTTGTCAATCGTGATGGTGAGGTTGTTGGACGTTACGCATCAGCGGATAAGCCACATAGCTTTGAGGATGATATTAAGAAAGTCTTAGCATAATAGTTTAGGGGGATTCATGCACAATCTGTGTGTGAATTCTTTTTTTATGTCGATATTTATTAAAAATTGGGCGATAAAAGAGGGAAATGTTTCGATAAAACATATTAACATTTCGACAAATGATTGATTTAAGGTTGCTGTAAGCTTACGACAAATTTGCTGTAAGTTTAGAGTCGTATACTAAGGTTAGAAAGAAGAGGTGAGCGTATATGACGCCATTATTAAAGGTTCAAAACGTTGGAAAAACTTACGGCAAAGGCGCAAATACTTTTACAGCGCTATCAAATATATCATTTGAAGTAGAAAAAGGAGAGTTTGTTGGTGTAATGGGTCCTTCAGGGGCAGGTAAATCTACGCTTCTCAATGTATTAGCAACGATTGATACACCAACGACTGGTGAAATTATTATCGGTGATACCAACCTAGCACGTATGAAGGATGCGGAATTAGCAGATTTTCGTCGGGATAATTTAGGGTTTATTTTCCAGGATTATAACTTACTTGATTCTTTAACGGTTCGAGAAAATATTGTTTTGCCGCTAGCAATTGCGAAGATGCCAACAAAGGCTATTAACGCAAGAGTTGATCGCATTGCCTCATTGTTTGGCATTCGTGATTTATTGGATAAATATCCATACCAAATTTCAGGTGGACAAAAGCAACGTACAGCCTCATCACGTGCGTTAGTGACAGAGCCAAAATTAATCTTTGCTGATGAGCCTACAGGTGCATTAGATTCAAAGTCAGCAACAGATTTACTTGAAAGTTTAAGTGATTTAAATCAATCCCAAGCAGCTACCATTATGATGGTTACCCATGATGCCTTTGCAGCTAGCTTCTGTCAGCGCATACTATTTATTCAGGATGGGCAGCTATCTAAGGAAATTCATCGTGGGACTCTCACAAGGAAGCAATTTTTCCAGGAGATCTTACAGGTGCTGTCTAGCATCGGGGGTGGAGTAAATGACGTTATTTAGCTTAGCGCGTAAAAATATTCAGCGTAATTTGTCGAATTACTTTTTATATATTGCCTCAATGGTATTTAGTATTGTTATTTACTTTACGTTTGTGACGCTAAAATATAATGATGATCTATCAGCCTTAAAACAATCCTCTCAGCAAATTAAAGGATTGATGAGTGCATCTTCGGTTGTGCTATTGTTCTTTATTGTCATCTTTATGGCATATTCTAATTCATTTTTCATGAAGAAACGGAAAAAGGAAGTCGCACTCTATTCATTATTAGGTGTACGTAAGCAAAAGATCGGTCTTATGCTTTTTTTCGAGAATTTAGTCATAGGGCTAGTCTCTCTAGTACTCGGTATTGTTCTAGGGTTCTTTATGTCACAGGGTCTATTAATGATCCTAGTAAAATTAATGGGCTATGAGGTTGTTGGAAGTCTAACTTTTTCAGTGGAAGCACTGATGAATACAACTGGTATTTTTACACTATTGTTTTTATTCACATCCTTACAAGGCTATCGTGTTATATACCAATTTAAATTAATTGATTTATTTCATGCTGAAAAACAGGGTGAGCAAATTCCACGTGCATCTTTAGTAGCTGCTTTACTTGGGACAGCACTCATTGCATTTGGTTATTATACAGCCGCCTCTGATATGTTTACGAGTAAAATTTGGCGATTCTTCACCGTTTTAGGTACGCCATTAATGGTCATAGGAGTAACCATTGCAGGGACTTATCTTCTATTCCATAGTGTTAGTGTCTTTGTGTTAACAGCATTAAAACGAGCAACGTCTTGGTCTTGGAAGGGCTTAAATTTAATAGGTGTCTCACAGCTATTATATCGCATACGAGCTAATGCGAAATCGTTGTCGATTATTGCAATCTTAAGCGCAACGACTATTACTGCTGGTGGTGGCGTCTTTGGAATGTATTACAATGCTGAGGCCACTGTACGTCAGATGTTGCCAAATACATTTATGTGGAAGGGTGATCCAGTAGAAATTTCTCAGAATGATGTCTTATATAATGAATCACTTGCTGTGAAAAATTTACGTGTCGATAACGATTTGTCGTTTTTTGAATATACCTTATTGAAGGAGTCGGATTATAATCGTTTAGCGAAATTCCAAGGTAAGAATCAAGAACTGCATATTGCAGATGGATCAACCGTATTACTTGATGCAGCATACGATGAACGATTTTCACATGATTTTACAGGAGAAGACTTTAAGTTACAAAACGGAGATTCCTTCCATGTAGATAAAATGTATACAGAAAGCGTACTAAACTTTATAGCAGCCGGAACAGTACTTGTGGTGAATGATCAAGAGTTCGCAGCTACTAATGCTGAAGAGGTAAAGATGCAGGTTGTTGGTTTAGATAATGATTTGAAGCAACAGGCGGTTTCACAAGACATTTCCAAGCAATTGTCCACAGAACAACAAGAATCCTTCTCTAGTGTTCCGCAAAGCTATGAGGATAGTTTAGCGACAGTTGGTGCACTATTGTTTGTGGGCAGCTTCCTAGGCCTAGTTTTCCTAGCGGCAACAGGCAGTATTATTTACTTCAAAATTTTAACGGAAGCTGAGGAAGACCAGGCGAAATATGCCATTCTAAATAAAATCGGTGTGAATAGTAAGCAAATCTTAAAGACAGTGGCAGGGCAGGTGGCTGTTATCTTTAGTGCACCACTTATCGTAGGAATTGTGCATAGTGCGTTTGCGTTACTAGCTTTTTCACAGTTGTTTGGCATGAATATTACGAAGCCAGTAATACTGTGGATGGTTGCATACTCAGCTATTTACTTTATTTATTATATCTTTACCGTACGAGCATTTTATAAAATTGTAAGACAGGGGAATTAATATGAGAAAAGTATTTTTAGGAATAGGTGCATTGTTTATCCTATTCGTTGCAGGATTGGTTGTATTGATGACTGTTGACTTTAACCGTCTAAATAAAGACACGTACTATGTCCACATTACGACGGATGGTGAGGTAGAGGAATATAAGGTAAGTAGTGGTGAAATTTTTAAAACGTATTGGTATGAGCTACCTACTTACAATAAAAATGGTGAAGAAAAAACATTAAAGTTCTCCGCTCAGAAAAATTTACACCATGATGCCTATTTAAAGCTATATGTAAAAAAAGAAACAGAAGTCACTTCATATGATGAAGTCAAATTCCATGAGTTACCTGCTAAGGTGCAGAATCAAATGAAATAATAAAGAGGAGCAGCCACTAGGACTGCTCCCTTTTTAGATAAATGCTAACGGTTGTTCCTTTTTGTTCTTCGGAGGTAATACTGACTGTTCCTCCATGAGCCTCAATAATATCCCTAGCAATAGCTGTGCCTAAACCAGTGCCAGTTGTTTGTTCTGTATTTGTACCACGATAATAGCGTTCAAAAATATGCTCTAAATCTGCCGCCGCTATCCCTTTGCCATTATCAGAAATCGTAATAATATTCTCATCCACAGACACATGGACAGTTACATCAGGGCCATTGTGAAGCAGAGCGTTGTGTAAAAAGTTCATGATAGCTCTGCGCATAAAATGCTCATCTATTTGATGGCAACTGTTATGTGAGGTTGCCTCAAACTCAATATTGGCAAGCTCATAGTGTGGCGTATTTAATGTATCAATCACAATCTCACGAATAAACGACACTATGTCAATTTCTCTTAGTGTGAGCGGAAGCTGCTGATGTCTTAAGCGCATCGTTAAATTTAAATCATCTAGCAAATCTTGCATATGCAATGACTGTTTCTCAATGATTTGTGCGTATTCAGCTTGCTCTTGAGGAGTTAGTGTTTCATCATCTAACAGCTCGGCATAACCACGAATAGAGGCAAGGGGCGTTTTCATGTCGTGTGAGACATTACTAATCCATTCTTCACGCATCAACTCTAGTCGCTTGCGTTCCTGCTCGTGTGCAGCTAATTCTCTGGATACCTCATTTAAATTTTCAAAAACGGGTTTATACACACCACTAGGCATTTTTACAGTTTGATGCTCATGATTTTTTAAATGTCGGATACGCTCTATCAGTGCATATAGTGGCTTAGTTAATGTACGACCAAAAAGCCAGCCCACCAATGTAGCTACTAATAAATCGGCAATAACAATAAACAACCCGAATTTTCCAATAAACTGTAAAAATGAAGTGCCAGAAAGATGCATAACGAGTCTTGTCACACCACTACCCTTGATACCAATGAGATAATTTACATCATCCTTACTGCCAACATAAACAGTAGTATCAGCATCAAATTCCTTATATTTATATACTTGAATTAAATCTATAGGTGCATAGTGTGAGAGAGCTTTCTCTGGTGCGAATTGGGAATCGATAACTTGACCATTCACATCAAGTAACTGAATCCAAGCATTTCGCTGATGCAAGTGTTCAAGTCCTTCTTTACTGATTGAAGGCTTTTCATTACTTATCTCAATATATTTTTGGAAATCCCGTACAAAGCTTTCTTCTGTAGATGGAACAAAGCTATCATTTTCATTTGCTAGCCGATAAATGAGGAGCCCAATAAGAATAGCAGTATTGACAAAAATAACGATGATGACAATAGAAAGTACGGAAAGGAGAAAGCGTGCTGTTAGTTTCCACCTCATCCTTGTGCCTCTTTCGGTAGGACAAATTTATAGCCAAGTCCTTTAACAGTGGTGATGTACATAGGTTTAGAAGCATCCTGCTCAATTTTCTCGCGCAGACGTCGAATATGCACCATGACAGTATTATCAGAGCCGAAAAAATCCTCTCCCCATACACGCTCAAAAAGAGTCTCTTTACTTAAAATTCGATTAGGATGGTGCATAAAGCATGCCATTAAACCAATTTCCTTAGCCGTTAATTCCAATAAAACGCCATCCTTCTGAACTTCAGTTTCATCAGCATTTAGCTGGAATGGTCCAACCTGTAATGTCTTTTCGTCAATGCTTGGTGTTTTCTCCTGTGTTTGATAGCCAGCTCTACGTAATTGTGCCTTTACGCGATAGGCAACCTCCTTTGGACTAAAGGGTTTTGTAATATAATCATCGCCCCCAATTGCCAGCCCTAAAATTTTATCTATTTCCTCATTTTTCGCTGACATAAAAAGGACTGGAACATGCGATACTTCTCGAATTCGTCTACATAAATCATAGCCCTCACCATCTGGAAGCATGACATCGAGTAGCACAATATTTGGTTGTGTCTGCTGAAAGCTTGTCCATGCTTCTTGAATAGTACCTGCAGTATAAATTTGCTTATAGCCCTCTTTTTGCAGACTGACTTTTAGCAGATTAGCTAAATCAGCCTCATCATCCACTACTAAAATAGTTGGTTCTTGCATGGGGACACACCCTTTCATTTTTATAATCATCTTAGAGATTTAAGAATAGCGTATAGTCTTAATTTTTGAAAGCCGAACAATGATTAATGAATTATTAAATTTACAGTATGCTCATTTATAAAAATCATTATAAAAGAAATGTTTAAAAAGTTGAGAGTTTTAACACTTTGTATTCGATATAGTTAGTGAAAAAGCTTTTTCAAAAGATTTAGAGGGAGGCGAAATGATGAGGTGCAGTGCTAAAAATTTCATTAGCCGTTTACAAAATAAAAAAGAAGATGCACTTGATTATGTAATAGAGCATTATTCTAGTTTCGTGAATGCAATAGCTTATAAAATTCTTTCAGACATCAATAAAGATGCTATTGAAGAATGTGTGAATGATGTGTTTTTAGCTATTTGGCAAAATGCTAAACAATTTGAAGGCCAGCCTGAAGATTTTAAAAAATGGATAGGTATGCTCACAAAATATAAAGCGATAGATATTTTTCGTAGGCTTGAAAAACAACAAGCAAGAGAGAAGGGAGACGAGGAGCTCTCACAAAAGCCTGATGTAAAAGAGACAGAGCGGGAGTTTCTAAAAAAGGAGCAACGAAACGATTTATTATTAGCTATTAGCTGCTTAGAAAGTGTTGATCGGGATATTTTTATGATGAAGTATTTCCTACAGTTAACGAATACTGAGATAGCAGAGGCACTTCATTTATCAAAGGCTGCTGTAGAAAACCGGCTATACAGAGGGAAGAAAAAGCTAGCTACATCCATAAAGTTAAGGGAGGTATTCATATGACAAAAGGCTATAAAGATTGGTTAAGTTTAGATATTGAAAATATAGAACCACTAGAAATGTCATTACAGCAAAAGGATAAGCTAAAGCAAAGGGTTTTTAAGCAAACAGTTAAAAAGCGTGTACCAAAATGGGTACGTCATTTATCAGCTGCGGCAATCATTGGCATCGGCACCGTAACAACTGTAACAACTGCTTTTCCGACTCTAGCCTCACAAATTCCATTTATGAAAAACATAGCTAGCTATTTTAATAATAAAGACACTATGTTTGAGAATTTCGATAGTTACGCTACAGAGATTGGTCAGGTTCAAACTAGTAACGGTATATCAATGATGATCGAAAATGCAGTTTTTGATGGTACTTCCCTCACAATTTCTTTTGCTCTAGAGAGTGATACAGATTTGGGGTCCCATCCATTTATTCAAGGTAATTTTATTGATATAAAAGGCTCTGAGGCTATGGGAGGAGGAAGTCGACTAGAAAAAATAAGTGATAATAAATATGTTGGGTTAGCAAATGTCACACCCTATTTTGATAAAGAAGCACCAGAGGAAGTAGAGGTAAGCTGGACGCCACAGGCTTTCTATGTAAATACAGATAAAATAGTAAAGGGTGATTGGGCTTTTCATTTTAAAGTCTCAAAACTTGCAGGTGAGTTACAGTTAATAAATGAAACCGTTACTAATTATGATGTCACTGCTAGATTTACAGCCCTTGAAAAAAATGATATGTCCACGATTATTCATTTTGAATATGAAGTTGATCCAGAGTTGCTGAAAAAATGGCCAGAGGTGACAGTGCAATTTGATGAACTGCAAGATAATGCAGGGAATAAGTATACAGTGCATGGAAATGGCGCAAGAAGTCTTGACAATGGTATTTCCTATAAATCTAGTGCTACTATACAGGCAATTCATTCATCCGCTAAGTCCATTACATTTGTTCCAGTGGTCTATTTCTCCTTAGGCTCCGGAAAAGGTATAGAAATAAAGGAGATGGACCCTGTCACACTTCCAATAAAATAATTAAATGAAAGGTCCTTGTGCACTTTTAAAGCACAAGGACCTTTTGAAACTTTTACAGAGTTTAAATCGTAAAGAGAGTATTAAATATCTAGGAGGGAAATTTCAAATGTTCAAAAAAATAGCAGCAGATGCATTAGGATTGTCGGATATTGGCATAGTTGTGCCGCGTGAGGATTATGATAAAACGGATGCAGATGATTTTATTTTGCATGAAATAGATGAAAAAATTTATTTTTTAATTAAAACGAAGGCAGACGAGTATTGCTTCACAAATAGAGCGATTATACATGTTGATGGTGAAAGTGCCATGAGCAAGAAGAGATTACTGCGCCGTTATGATTATTCTATGTATACTATTACAGAAGTTTTTCTCGAAACAGCAGGAACAATTGATCTTGATGTCGAAATTAAGTTTACGATAGGTAATTCTCCACTTTCCATTGATATTCATAAACGGTTTATAGATGATATTAAAGATTTATATAAAGCGTTACATGCAATCAGCTATGAGCAAAAGCAAAATGCCTACAAGCTAGAGGCAGCAGAAAAAAGCTTACAAATCGCTTCCTCATCCATCGGACGTATTGGTAATGATAATGTCACTCCTTCTGCATCATTCGAGGAAATTACACGCTTCGCAAATAGCTGGATGATAGATCATAAGGACAAATATAGAAAAGAAGATTTCTCACACGTTTAT
>Ga0213825_1000309_pt1 | contig 37161 bp, 34 predicted proteins | sample MC6MC0900MG_FD_179896 | JGI IMG/M metagenome (GOLD analysis project Ga0213825, IMG submission 179896) | Enriched soil aggregate microbial communities from Iowa State University, Ames, United States - MC6-MC0900-MG | ecosystem: Environmental > Terrestrial > Soil > Unclassified | place: USA: Iowa...
TAACACAGGATTATACTTAACCCGGCTGCTGATTAGGCAGACAACACCTACTGCACCAAGACCAAAAAGAAAGGCACTGATTGTTACGCCGTTATATCCCAATGCAAAAAACAGTCCCAGGGCTGCACCTAATCCCGCGCCAGAGGATGCACCCAAAACGTCCGGTGAAACCATGGGATTCTTAAAGATTCCCTGATAAGCGGCGCCTGCACAGGATAATCCTCCTCCGATCATTGCTGCCATAAAAACTCTTGGAAGACGGATCTGGAAAACAACCGTCTCTGCCTGGGCCGGCCAAGTGGTTTTTATGGGAAAGATCGACGAGAGAAGGATCTTTAAGAGTGTGTCCGGGTAAACCGGGTACCGTCCAATCAAAAAGGAACCAAAAAAACAAACAATAAATAAGAGCACTATGATTCCAAAACGTTTTTTATAAATCCAGTCCCTTTCTACCATGTATTTCCTTCCTTTTCCGTACATTCTCTCAAAAACTCCATAATTTCTGCTCGAATATGCTCCTTTTTTTCTCGGTCAAACATAAGAATCCGTCCATTTGATTGTTTTCCAAGCTTTTCTTCCAAATCCCAAAGAAGCTTGTACGGATCAGGTTCTGTGGGAACTCTGGTTCTCATGGACTGTAGATTTTTCTGGCTTTTCAAAACTCCAATGCAGGGTATCTGGCTATCAATACGGCAAAGCACCTCCTCCATAAATTCCGGTACAAAAAGCTCTACCCCTCCTATTTCATCCAGAAGGCAAAGCTTTCTTTGAGCGGAGGTACGCAGAATTTCTATTCCATCGGTTTTAAAAAACTGAAGATTTTTTTGAAATCCATGTTCAGTCCGTTGGATAAATATATTCGTCAGTCCTTTTTTATAAGCAGCCGCGGGTATCCATTCTTCATCTGCCGGAACCATACGAAATCCCATGGTCATTCCATCTTCATTCAGCAAACGTTGGGAATAAAACCCTCCTATCATCTGGTGCCAGGGTTTTAAGCATTCAAAAAGCAAGGTTGTCTTTCCTTCTCCTGAATCACCTTTTAAAAATAAAAATCCCCCCATTACTTTTTTCGCCCTTCCCGCAGGGCCCTGACAGCAATCAATTCTCCCGCCACACTGATGGCAATTTCAGCGGGTGTTTCTGCGTGGATTTCCAAACCGATGGGGCTGTGACAGTTATCGATTTGTTCTCTGGTAACGCCGTCTGCCGTAAGCTTTTCGGCCAAGGTTTCCAGTTTTTTGCGGCTGCCAATCACGCCGATATAGCAGGTGTTTTTCGTAAGAACCTGTCTTTGAACAACATAATCCGACTGGTGCCCTCTGGTCATAACGCAGACATAATCACATTCCCTTAATTCAAGGGAATCAAAAATCCGTTCATAATCTCCCACAATGGTTTTCTCTGCCTGGGGAAACAGATTATCATTGGCAAATTCCGGCCGGTCATCAAAAACGGCACACCGGAACCCTACATGCGCCAAAACCGGTACCAATTCCTGTGCCACATGTCCGCCTCCGAAAATATAGACGCAGCCGGCCCGGACCAGAGGCTCGCTGTAATACTTTCGCTCACCAAAGTTTTTTTGAACCGCTTTATACTGAAGGAGAACTTTTCTATCTTCTTCACCAATCCCCTTTATTCCTGTAAATCCCGCTGATTTGCTGTAGATTCCCAGCCCCCATGCAGATTCGTCGGTAATATCCATAATAAGCCAGCTGTCTTCATCCTTATCATAGGCTTCTTCTATCTTCCTGCATAATTCCTTGAATTCCTGATTCTCATGATCCAGATACTGGAAGTAAACCACCACATCACCGCCGCAAATCATGCCAAGATCAGCTACCTGCTCCTTTCCCAGTACAAAGCTGTGCATATAGGATGCCTTTTCCTCTATCGCTTTCTGTGACCTCTGGATGGACCGGTATTCCACCGCTCCGCCTCCGATCGTTCCTTCTGTACTCCCGTCCCGTCTTACCAGCATGTGAGAACCTGCACCTCTGGGAGTGGAACCAGAACTTGCAATAATGGTTACTAAAACCCCATCTTCGCCTTTTTCCAGAGTTTCTAAAACTGTATGAAACAGCTTTCTCATTTCAATGCCCCCTTAAAATATTTTATAAACAATTCTCCATTGGATCCCATTTTCCGTTATATTTTCGAAAATATATCGGCTTGTCTATTATAGCCCCTTTTCCAGAATTTGTAAACAGGAGAAAAAAAGTTAAAAAATAGGCCCCCAGATTGAAGTTTAATTAAGATAACAATTAAATTTCAATCCGGGGGCCTTAAAATTAATCACCGATCATATTACGGATCTTTACCGGCGTCCTGTAATTCCATGTGGAAATTTTAATACCGCTGCGTCTGCTGGCCGCATGTACGATCTGTCCGTTACCGATATACATGGATACATGGTTGATGGTTCCTTTGCTGTCTGCATAGTAGATTAAATCCCCAGGTCTCATTTCGCTGGATTTTACTGCCTTACCCATACCAGCCTGAGAACCGGAATAATGTGGCAGTCCAATGCCAAAATGAGCGTAAACAGACATGGTAAATCCAGAGCAGTCAGCTCCTTTTGTAAGGCTTGTTCCGCCCCACACATAAGGATTTCCTAAAAACTGCAGGGCATAGTTGACGATCTGGGCCCGAAACGATGCCTGGGCATTCGCTTTTTCCTCTAATGGCGAGAATTTGATTGCTTCAGGAAGAGCGTACCGGACATCAACGTAATCTGTAGATACATAGGCACTGCTGTTTTCCTCCAGCTCGATCTGTATCCAGCCGTCAATCTGCTTTAAGACAGGATACCGTTCATTATTGGATATCTGTGTCCATATCTTCGAATCAGTGGAAGGCTCGGTCCTGGCATTTAACATATCCGTGTTGACAATGGCCATCAGCTCTGCAACCTGCAAAGCCTCATCCTTTGCTGCCTGTCCTGTCAGAATATAATCAGATTTCACATAGCCGGTAATGTTACCGGACTGAATCTTATACCAGCCATCCGTTGTCTCCAAAATATTTCCTGCGGCTTTGCTTGGCATCTTTCCAATAATCTTGCCGTTTTCATTAGGTTCTTCTCTTACGTTCAAATAATTATCCACGTCGGAAATACCAATGTTCTTATAGAGATTGAATATCATGGCCTTTAGATCCAGCTTTCTGGCCTCATTCAGTCCATATTCCAGTTTGACATAATCCGCAGATAAATACCCGGCCGGAACTTGTATCCAGCCATCAGTCTGTCCTAAAACCTCATACCTTTCATTGGAAAGCGCCTGGCCCACCACATCCGAACTGGTGGATGGCTCCTTCCTGATGTTCATACTGTCGGTCTGAACGATGGCTCTCAATTTTACCAGATCCATTGCTTTCTTTTTTGCATCTTCCCCTGATAAAACATATTCGGAATTTATATATCCTTCAATGCCGCCGGAAGATATTTTACTCCAGCCGGACTCCGTATTCTCCAGGATATCACAGGCACTGTCTCCCTGGAGTTTTCCGATTACATCCTCATCGGTACTCGGTGCTTTTCTCACGTTTAAATATCCTGATACCTGAATGATTCCTAAATTCTTATAGGAATTTACTACCTTTTCTTTTTCTTCCTTTTCCTTTGCTGCCTGAGCCTCAGACTCTGCTTTCGCGTCTGCATTTAAGCCTGCGGATTCATTCATCTTTATTGCGGAGGCCTCCGACCCGGTAGCAAGCACTGCCGGTTTTGCGGCAATGTGATTCTTCGCTGCCATTCCCACTGCAGAAATAACTGCCACGCAAAGAACCGCTGTACCTCCCATTACCAAAAGTTTTTTATAATCATTCTTACTGCGTTTTTTTCTGGCCTTATCCAAACGAATTATATAATCTTTTTTCTCGTTGTTATTTTCCATCCTGTACTTTCTCTCCATATCCTGTATTCTAGCGGAAAGCCGATTCAGACTATAAGCCTATTTGCCTAGTATAGCATAAAATGTCATTATTTGCGATATCGGTCTAACAAAAAATTATTAAGATTATGTTACATAATATTAAGAAGATACATCCAAGAAAGGAAATTTATGTAATAAGCTTTCTGCCTTGAAGCAAAAAAAACACAGGACAGGAAACCTTTTTAAAAGATTTCCTGTCCCATCATTTCACCAGCTATTTCGCCAGAATCATTCTATCATTTGAAAATTCCTCACCGCTTGCCTCTTCGAATTTCTTAAGAAGATCTTCTACTTCCAGCTTCTTTTTTTCTTCCCCTGATACATCATAAATGATGCGGCCTTCATGCATCATGACAAGCCGGTTGCCAATCTGGATTGCATCCTTCATGTTATGGGTAATCATAAGAGTCGTGAGATTTTGCTCTTTCACAATCTCCTGTGTGATCTCCAGAACCTTTTTGGCTGTTTTGGGGTCAAGTGCAGCGGTATGTTCATCAAGAAGAAGCAGTTTTGGCTTTTTCAGGGTCGCCATCAAAAGAGTAAGCGCCTGTCTCTGGCCACCGGAAAGTAATCCAACCTTATTGGTCATACGGTCCTGAAGCCCAAGTCCCAGCTTTTTTAGTGCCTCATAGTAATAGGATTTTTCGCTGGTCCTGATTCCCCAGGCAAGGCCTCTTCCCTGTCCCCTACGGTAAGCCAGAGCCATATTTTCCTGTATTTCCATTCCGGCGGCAGTCCCTAACATAGGATCCTGGAATACCCTTCCGATATATTTAGCCCTTTTATACTCCGGATCCCTGGATATATTGATCTCATCAATCTGGATCTTACCGGAATCAATAGGGTACACTCCTGCTATCATATTTAACATCGTAGATTTTCCTGCTCCGTTACCGCCGATAACAGTTACAAAGTCACCCTCGTTCAGATGGAGGTCGATACCATTCAATGCTTTTTTTTCATTGATTGTGTTCTTGTTAAATGTTTTTCTGACATTCTTAATATCCAGCACGGTTATTCTCCTCCTTCTGTATAAGACTTTTTGATGCGCCACTTATTCATCATGACCGGTACGCAAAGCGCCACAGCAACGATCGCAGCCGATAAAAGCTTCATATCGTTGGCATCCATACCCATTCTTAAAACCATGGCACGGATCACAAAATATATGACGGACCCCACTACCGCAGAGATAAGCTTGCTTGCAAAGGAGCGCAGTTTTCCCATCAGTACATCGCCAATGACAATAGCAGCAAGACCAATGACAATGGCACCGGTACCCATGCCGATATCTGCATATTTCTGGCTTTGGCAGACCAGGCCTCCGGAAAGACCTACAAGTCCGTTACTGATGGTAAGGGCAAGAAGCTTTGTCCAGTTTGTATTGACGCCCTGCGCACGTATCATTGCCTGATTATTACCCGTAGCTCGCATGGCACTGCCGATTTCCGTTCCAAAGAACCAGTAAAGAAAGGAAATCATTACGATTGCAATGCCGATCCCTATAATCATGGCGGCGGCCTGCTTGCTCAATCCGGTTACTGCTATGAATTTAGACATAATTGTATCAGTCTTTAAAAGCGGCACATTACTCTTTCCACCCATAATCCTAAGATTTATGGACCAAAGACCGATCTGGGTTAAGATACCTGCCAGAATCGCCGGTATTTCAAATATTGTATGTAACAATCCGGTTACTGCCCCGGCTGCCATCCCGGCCGCAGCCGCAACCCCTAAGGAAACCCAGGGATCTACGTGAAAATTAAGAATCATAACGGCACACACGCATCCGCCCATGGCAAAGCTTCCATCTACCGTCAAATCGGCAATGTCCAATAGTTTGTAGGTAATATAAACCCCTAAAACCATAATCCCCCATAAAACTCCCTGAACAACTGCATCCTGTAGGGATACCAACAAACCACTCATCAATCAGTCCTCCGCGTATTTTCTCAAGTTCATAGACATAAATGCCTTACATAAAGAATGAAAGTCCATCCTTTATGTAAAGCATCTATGGCCGGCAGGCGGACCAGTCAAACGGGCCCTGCCTGCCGCTCATTTCTTCTCAAAACTGCCTATTTAAGGCTTGATACATCAATTCCCAATGTCTTAGCTGTTTCCTCATTGACAGTCAGCTTACACTTATCCAAAGGAAGGTATTCAATCGGCATTTTAGAGATATCCGCACCCTCTGTCAGGATCTTTACTGCCTGCTGTCCGGTTAAGTAACCCAGTTCATAATAATCAATGCCATATGTAGCTAGACCGCCGGCATTTACCATACCTTCTTCTCCGCAGATTACCGGAATGCCATTTTCATTCGCTACCATGCTCACGGTTGCCATACCTGCTGCAATTGTATTATCTGTAGGAGTATAGAGAGCATCTACCTTGCCTACCATGGACGTAACGACCGTCTGGATCTCGTTGGAGTTGGATACGGTGTACTCTACCGCTGTCATGCCTTCCGCTTCAATTGCATCTTTTGCCATCTTAGCCTGGATCTCAGAGTTGGATTCTGCGGAGCAGAAAAGAATTCCCACGGTTTTTGCATCAGGTAGTATCTTTTTTAACAGAGCGATCTGCTCCTTCACAGGAGTTAAATCAGAGGTTCCGCTCACATTTCCTCCTGGGTTATCATTGCTTTCAACCAGATCGGAAGATGCCGGATCAGTGACTGCTGTCAGAAGAATCGGAATATCGCTTGTTGCTCCAGCCACAGCCTGAGCCGCCGGTGTTGCAATGGCAAGGATCAAATCGTCGTTGTCATTCACCAGCTTGCTGGCGATGGTCTGACATGTAGGCTGATCACCAGAGGCGTTTTGCTGGTCAACGGTATAGTTAAGACCTGCATCATCAAGCGCCTGGATAAAACCTTTGTTGGATGCATCTAAGGCTGCATGCTGTACAAGCTGGAGTACTCCGATTTTATACTGCTTTCCATCTGCTGTCTTTTCTCCAGTGGATTCTGCTGCTTCTTTTGTCTTTTCCGCTGCAGTCGTGGTTTCCGGAGCTGAGGTTGCCGTGTCCGGTGCTTTGCTGCCGCATGCCGTTAAAGACATCATCATGGCGCCGGCAAGAACCAGTGATAAAACGTTTGCTGTTTTCTTCATAATCTTCTCTCCTCTTCCTTCCAAAATTTCGTCCTTTTTGGAACTTAATTCGTATCATACTACAAAAAAGATAAGCCGTCAATTTTATTGCTTTAAATTTATGTGTTTTTAAAGCGCTAAAGTGCATTTTTGTAAAAAATGACGATAAAATAGGTAATATCCTCCATTCTGTTTAATAAAAAAAACCGAAGAATCTAGTTCTTCGGTTTTTTTTTATTAATTTGCAAGAAATCCTTTTCCTATAATCTCGCTGGAATTGGATATCAGTATAAACGCCGTTGGTTCCACACTGCGAATATAGTTTTTCAGTTTAAGTGCTTGGGAACGCTTCATGGTCGTTAAGATCACGGTCTTTTTATGATGACTGAAAGCGCCCTGTGCCTCATAAACCGTGGCACTTCGGTTAAGTCCATGAATAATATAATCACAGATGGGCCCCGGATCATCACAGATAATGCTGAAGCACTTGCATAAGTTAATATTTTCTATGACATCGCCAATAACAAGGGATTTGGCTAATAAACCAAGGGAAGAGAATAACCCTGTCTCCGGTCCAAATACAAAATAGGCCATAATCACCCCTGTCACATCCACCAGCAAAAGTACGGTTCCTATATTAAGGCTGGTGTACCGTTTCAGTATCATGGCGATAATATCTGTTCCTCCGCTGGAAGCTCCTGTGTTAAAAAGTAGGGCAGAACCCACGCTTGGCAAAAGAATCGCAAAGATCAATTCCAAAAGTGGTTCCTTGGTAAGGGGTCTTGTAATAGGATAGAGCCGTTCCAAAAAATAAAGAAATATGGACATCATAAGGGTGGCATAAACCGTTTTAATCCCAAAACTCCGTCCAAGGAAGAGAAAGCCGGCCACCAGTAATACAGTATTCACAATGGTTGTGAACTCACTAGCCGACCAATGGGTTAATGCACTGATAACCGTCGCAAACCCTGTGACACCTCCGAATGCAAAATTATTGGGGAATTTGAAGAAATAAATCCCCACTACCATAATCCAGATACTGAACGTGATCAGTCCATACTCCGTAAGCGTTCTCAGTGTTTTGTTTTCTATCTGCTTCATGACTGTTTGTCTATCTCCCTCCGGCTCCTTTAAGCCGGTTCTGTACGTTTTTGAGCGAATTTAATATTTCCCTTCACTCCCACTCGACTATACCTCAAAGGGGCGGTAATTACAAACACCAATCCATCTGATATCCTCACAGTCTTTCTATTGTGAACAAGGAGTAAATCCGACTCTGGCAAGGAACCGCCCAAACCCGTTCCGTCCCTGCTCATCGCATTTGTATACACCTGAGTCCTCTAAAACCCGTTCAAATACCAGGCCAACTTCCTTCTTTAAAATTTCCTCTACATTTTCTTTTGTCACTTCTTCATATTTTCCAAGGAAAGCCTCCGCCCAATCTGCGTGCTTTTCAATGGTTTCATCATCTCTTATGTTTTTCCCTTCCACAATGCACTGGGCCAGCAGATTCAGCTCTTCCTTTAACCTGGAAGGCAGGACCGCCAATCCCATGACCTCAATTAAGCCGATGTTCTCTTTTTTAATATGATGAAGCTCCTGATGAGGGTGGTAAACACCAAGAGGGAATTCTTCTGTGGTGATATTGTTTCTTAAAACCAGATCCAGTTCATATAAGCCATCCCGCGTTCTGGCAATGGGGGTGATGGTGTTATGAGGCTCTCCGTCAGTTTCCGCAAAAATAAAGGCTTCCTCGTCCGTATAAGTCCTCCAGGCATCAAGAATCTTTGTTCCCAGGTTGATTAGGTCTTCCGGGTTTTTGCTCCTGGTACGCAGCACAGACATCGGCCATTTCACAATTCCGGCTTCTACTCCTTCAAAGCCTTCCAACTGGAAACAACTCTCCATAGGAGCCTTTGCCATGGCAAAATCATAATTTCCTCCCTGGAAATGGTCATGGGATAGGATGGATCCTCCTACAATAGGCAGATCTGCATTGGAACCAAGGAAATAATGAGGAAACAGCTTAACAAAATCAAACAACTTTACAAAGGTCTCTCTCTCTATCTTCATGGGAATATGCTTTCCGTTGAACACGATGCAGTGCTCGTTGTAATAAACATAGGGAGAATACTGAAAGCCCCACTCACTGTTATTGATCTTAAGACGGATGATCCTGTGGTTATTTCTGGCCGGATGATTGGTCCTTCCGGCATAGCCCTCATTTTCCATACAAAGCTGGCATTTGGGATAACCGCCTTGTTTTGCAAGCTTTGCAGCTGCAATCGCCTTTGGATCCTTCTCAGGCTTTGATAGGTTCACCGTAATATCTAAATCTCCGTACTTGGTAGGGGTCACCCACCGCATATCCTTTTTAATCCGGTACCGCCTGATATAGTCGGAATCCTGGCTCAGTTTATAATAATATCCGGTTGCAGCCTCAGGAGACTGGCCCTGATACAGCTCCCAGAATGTTTTTTCTATTTCACTTGGTCTTGGCATCAGACAATTCATCAGCTTTGTATCAAACAAGTCCCGATATGTAACACTATCTTCTTCTATGATACCGGCCTGGCAGGCGTAATCAAGTAATTCGTGTAAAACAGCTTCCAGATCAATATCTTCCGGTACTTCTTCTGATTCCTCATACTCGTCCATCATCATTACATCAAGGATTTGGTTAAGGGCATAAAACCGGTCCGCTTCCTCGATTAAGCCTGTGTTTCGTCCATATTGTACCAGTTTCTTAATTGCCTCGTAAATCATTGTGGTGTCCCTCCTGGTTTCTTTTTATCCTAATATACCTATCCCATTATACATTTCCAATAGCATCAAAACAATATCCTATCTTTTGTTTTTATTGTATTTTTTTAATAAAATTACTGATTCGGCTTATAATCATGCCGCCCAGGATCCCTACGATAAATCCGGCAGCTGTACCGGCAATCAGAAGAAAGGGAAGATAAAAGAATACTCCGGCCTGTTTGACTACAAGGGCAGCCACACAAACCTGTCCGATGTTATGTCCCACGCCTCCAAGAATACTGATGCCCGTTGTGCCCATCCAGTTTTTTCTCCTGCAAAGAACCATTAGAAGCAGGCTTAAGCCCCAACCACCCAGGCTGTAGAGCATGGCAAACAAATTTCCAAAGGTAAATCCGGTAAGAACGATCCGCAAAAGTGATATGACAACCGTTCCGCCTGTCCCAACTGTATAGAGCCCCACAACCGTGACCAGATTGGCAAGCCCCAGCTTTACTCCCGGTATTCCAAGAGAAATGGGAATCAGTGTCTCAACAAAGCTGAGAACAAATGCCAGTGCAATCAGCATTCCGTACAACGCTGCCACATGAGCTGAATTTTTTACTTTCATAAAAGCTCTCCTTTTTTCTGCATTCAGCATTTATCTTATCACACTTTGGCATTTATGTAAAAGAAAATCCCGGAGAGCATCTTCCTATTATGAAAGTGCTCTCCGGGTTGAAAATCAATCGGTTCTTTTATCACCCCAGAAAAATAATGCCACAGTACCAGGTCCGGTATGGGAACCAATGACTGCACCAATGCTGTTTAACATCACCTTTCCGGAAAGATTTGGGAAGCGTTCCTCCACCAGGGCCGCAACTTCCCTGGCATCATTTTCACAGGCGGAATAGGAAAGAAAGCATTTGCCGCTGTAATCCCTTCCACCCTTTGCATGAGCTTCCATGGTGTTTATAATCTCCTGAATGGCTTTTTTCTTGGTACGGATCTTCTGCCTGGGAATCAAATGCCCCGTTTCGTCTATGTTCATCAGCGGACAGATGTTAAGCACCGTCCCAAGCATTGCGGAAGTGGCTGAAATCCGGCCTCCCCGCTTAAAACTAGTCAAATCCGTGGAGAAAAACCAGTGATGCACGAATAATTTGTTATCCTCTGTCCACTCCCTCGCTTCTTCCAGGGAAACTCCTTTATCCCTTAAGTCTGCCACTGCATCAATCAGAAGTCCATAGCCGGCAGAAGCCCCCAGGGAATCCACAATAACGATCGTTCTTTCCGGATATCTGGAACTCATCTCTTCCCTGGCTACGCATGCAGAATTATAGGTTCCTGAAATACCGGAGGAAAGAGTGAGGTGCAAAATATCCTTGCCTTCCTTTAAAAATGGTTCAAAAAAATCACAATATTCTTCCACATTTACCTGGGAAGTCACAGGTGTCGCGCCTTTTGCGATCCGGCTATAAAACTCAGGAAAAGGAATGCTCTGTCCTAAGTCATCCGGATAGGTCGCGCCATCCATTGTATAGTGAAAACACACATAGGGAATCTGGCGCTGCTCAAAAAACTCCTTCTTCATATCTACCGTAGAACAGCATGTTAAAACAAAACTTCCCATATCTGCACACCTCCTATCATTTACTGAATCAATATTAGCACATTTTTCCTTGAATTGGAATCTTTACAATAAATTCCGTTCCCAAATCAAGTTCTGATCGAACGGTAATGGTCCCATGATAGAAATTTACAATATGCTTCACAATGGATAATCCAAGGCCCGTCCCGCCCTGTTTCTTGCTCCGTCCTTTGTCCACCCGGTAAAAACGTTCAAATATACGGCTTAAGGATTCTTTTGGGATACCCATTCCGTTATCTTTCACATGGATTATTACATTGCGGTCCTCTTCTGTCACTGTGACCCATACTTCGCCCCCGGGCTTATTATATTTTACCGCATTGCTTATGAGGTTTCCAAAAAGTTCCTTCATTTGCTGTCCATTGGCGTAAATACAAAGTGGTTTGCAATCCACGTGCATTGTGACTTCATGGGATGCAGCAAGTGGCTTTAAGGATTCGACGATATCGCCTACAAGAATGGATAAGCGCACATCACTTTTTAATACCTCTGCTTCCTTTGCCTCAAGCCGGGAAATCATAAGAATGTCATTGATGAGATGATTCATATTGACCGCTTCTTTTTTAATACGCCTTACGAAATCCATCTTTTGTTCTTCATCCTGAATGATCCCGCTTTCTAAAAGCTCAGCATATCCCTGAACCGATGTGATCGGAGTCTTTAACTCATGGGAAGCATTACTAAAAAATTCCTGACGAATTTGCTTTTCAAGCTCAATCTGATTTAAATATTCTTTTACGTTCTTAGACATTTCCGTTGTCGTTTCCGCTATAATATTAATTTCCTGATACTGGTAGGTTTCAAAGGAGAGGTCCGTATAATCCCCGTTTACTTTTAACATCTCCTGGGAGATTTCCTTTAACGGCTTTGTAATGGATTTTGAAAAGCTGTCCGCTGAAAATGCGGAATACATAATAGCCATCAGAAAGCTAAGCCAGATGGAAGGCAGCAACAGCATTAAATATTCTTTCATGCCGGAATAAGGAATTGCCATACGAAGAATATAATCCGCCCGTGAGGAGCGGATTGCTACATAAAGCATATTTTCCTTGAGAGTATCGGAATAGCGTATGGCCGTGCCGGTCCCCTCTTCAAGGGCCTCCTTCACTTCTTCCCTGTCTAAATGATTATCCAGGGAAGCGGCCGGTACATTTAAAGTATCGGCCACAATGTTTCCATCCATGCGTATAATTGTAAAACGGCTCTGATTTTCACTGAGTGTCTGCTTTAAGTCCCCGATTTCACCGACAAGATTATCGGAATAATCCAGGATCTCATCCATAGCTCTCAAAGTATAAGTCATGTCTTTTCTGGAATTTTTTAGCAGTGCGCTGCTGGAAGCAATATAAAAAACAGAACTGCTGAGTATCAGCACCACCAGAATGATCTGGATAAATTTTTTAAAAATTACGCTTCTCATAGATTCCCTCATTCTTTGGCGTATAGCCAGACTATTGATTCTCCTACTCTTCCGTCTTAATAAAACGATAGCCTACGCCGCGGATTGTCTTGATACAGGAACCGCCGTTTTCTCCCAGCTTTTGCCGGAGCGTACGGATATGCATGTCCAGGGTTCTGGTCTCTCCATCGTAATCATACCCCCAGATGTGGTTTAAAAGCTCATCTCTGGTGACGACCTTATTATGGTTCTCCATTAAATACTGTAAAAGCTCAAATTCCTTTAGGGTCAGTTCAACCTTAACGCCGTCACAATAGACTTCTCTTGTTTTTTTATTTAAACTTAAGCAATATTGATTCAGTTCGTTTGTGTTTGCCTCTCCCCTGGAGCTGCGCCGTAAAAGACTTCGGATTCTGGCAGCCAGCTCCATGACTCCAAATGGCTTGGTCATATAGTCGTCGGCTCCGCCATCAAGTCCTGCCACCTTATCAAACTCCCTGTCTTTTGCGGTCAGAATAAGAACGGGAATATCTTTTAAAGACTCATTTTTCCGAATCCTGCGAATGGCTGTCAGTCCGTCCATGCCTGGAAGCATCAGATCAAACACAGCCAGTGCCGGTTTATCTGATTCAATATGCCTCAAAGCTTCCTCCGCCATCTCAAAAGCAGATACTTCATAGCCAAATCCTTCCAGGGCAATTTTAATTAAATCCCTGATGTTGTCATCGTCTTCAATTACATAGATACGTTCCATATATTCTCCTTTCCTTTTTCCTGCCCAAGCTTTTTGGGCATAGAGGTATGCCCGCAGGGCGTTCTTATTTCCTGCCCACGTTTTCTGTTACATTTCATCCCTCACATAACCTGCAATATTGTGAGCGTGGTCTGAAATACGTTCCAGATTGCTCAGTGCATCCAAAAAGATGACTCCGTTTTCCGGCTTACATGTCTGAGCGGATAAACGTTCGATATGACGTTCTCTTAATTCTTCTTCCAGGCTGTCCACACGTTCTTCGCTTTGAATCACTGCACGGACCTCTGTCATGTCTCCAGTTTCCCTGGCTTTTATGGCATGCTCCAGAGAGGAACGAACCTCTTTTATCATTTCCTTGATTTCATTTTCTGCATCTTTTGAAAAAATAATGTTCCGGTTGGATTTTTCTATTGCCAGCTCGGATAAGTTCTCACAGTGATCGCTGACCCGCTCAAAGTCACTGATTGTATAAAATAAGTTTTTAACCAGAAGGTGTTGTTCCTCATTTAAGGACTGGTTATTAAGTTTTATCAGATAATCGGTGAGAATCTTTTCATAATCATTGATTTTCTGTTCCATTTTTTCCACAAGCTTTGCTTCTGCCCTGTTGTTGCCAAGAAGAGCCGCAGCTGCAAGATCTAAGTTTTCCATGGCCGCATTTCCCATGCTCACAACTTCATGGTTCACATTTTCAATGGCAAAGGAAGGGGTCTCTAAAATTCTTTCATCCAGATGACGTTTCATCGGGGAATCAGAATCTGCATTTGATTCTTTCTGATCTTCTCGTACAAGCAGCCCGGAAGCCTTAACTAAAAGCCCGGCAAAGGGGAATAAAATAATAGTGTTGCTCACATTAAATATGGTATGGAAGATGGATATTCCCACACTGCTGATTCGAGAAGCTGCAAAAACCGGATTTAGCTTAAACACTACAAACATGATGCATCCGAAAATAACAGCACCGACCACATTAAAAAGAAGATGAATGACAGCCGCGCGCTTTGCAGTTTTGTTCGCGCTCAAACTGGAAAGCAGAGCAGTCACACAGGTACCGATATTCTGTCCTAACGTGATAAATATGGCAGACTGCCAGTTTACGATGCCGTTAAGAGCCAGTGTCTGCAAAATTCCTACAGAGGCTGAGGAACTCTGAATGATGCCGGTAACAACAAGGCCTGCTAAAATTCCAAGAAAAGGATTTCTACCTAAAACGGCAAAGGCCTGGCTGAAAATAGGCGCGTTCCGGTAAGGCGTAATGGAGTCTGACATAAAAGAAAGCCCTATAAACAGCACACCAAAACCTACCAGAATTTCTCCAACCTGTTTTTTCTTCCCGCTTCCGGTAAAAAGGCTTAAAACAGCGCCCACGCCTACCAGTGCAGGAGCAAAAAACTCGGGCTTCATCATCTCTCCCCATTCACTCATGGATACGATCCAGCTGGTGACGGTTGTTCCGATATTAGCACCCATAATAATACCAACGGCTTGTTGAAGATTGATGATCCCAGCATTTACAAAGCCTACCACCATGACTGTGGTCGCCGAGCTGCTCTGGATGATGGCGGTAATACCAGTTCCCAAAAGCACACCCATGAGCCTGTTGCTAGTCAAGACCCCTAAAAGCTGCTGCATTTTATGCCCTGCTGATTTCTGCAGCCCATCAGCCATAGCGTCCATTCCATAAAGGAACATACCCAGTCCCCCGATGAATTTAAATAGCATTTGTATTTCTGTGATTGACATAGCATCCTCCGTTTTTCATGATAATACATTTTTGTAAATACCATATCAAATCTATGTAAAGTAAAATGCACATAAATGTAAAATTTATGTAAAATTTTGTCTTAATGTAAAATTTCCTTATAAACCCGAAGGACATTTCCATAAAAGACTGCTTCAATTTCACTTTCTGAAAATCCCTCTTTTTTCATAAACATTTCTAAAAGGGGCAGGTCTTCCGGAGATTTCATCTCTAAATTTCCCCCGATGCCGTCAAAATCAGATCCAAGCCCGATGCACTGGATGCCTCCCACCTTTTTCATATGCTTCATATGTAAAACCATATCTTCCACCCGGCTTAAGGCTCCTTCCCCCTTCTTCCAGTCATGAAGAAAATCGGCACAATAATTGATTCCGGTGACACCGCCCCGTTCCGAAAGCTTTTTTATCATTTCATCCGTTAAGTTTCTTGGATTAGAAGCAATGGTCCTGGCATTGGAATGGCTTGCCACAAATGGTTTTTCTGTATACCGGAACACATCTTCTATCCCGGCATCTGACAAATGAGACACATCGATTACCATTCCCAGCCGTTCCATCTCCTGAACAAACTCGATTCCCTTTTCCGTAAGCCCATACTCCATCTCCGGTTCAAAAAAGGCTTCTCCGTTTTCCTCCCAGATCCGGTTGGGATGCCCCAGCTCATTTTTATAGTTCCACGTAAGCGTCGCCATGCGGACTCCCAGCCGGTAAAAATTTCTTAAGAATGCCAGTTCTCCCTGACAGACGCCGCCTTCCTCTATGGTAAGCATGGCAGACATTTTCCCATTCTTCCGGTTTTCTTCAATATCCTTATAGCCTTTAACAATGCCAATAATATCCTCATATTTTTCCAGTTCCGTATAAAAGAGGTCAACAAGCTTCATACAATATTCAAACGGACGCTCATGCACAGCGAGATTTATATACAAGGCAAAGTTCTGTAAGCAATAATCTCCTTTTTTCATGCGCTCCAAGTCAATATGACAATCGTTTTTTAGGATGGAAAAGACCTTTCCCTCTTCCTTCCTGTAATAAAGTTCTGAAATGGTATCACAATGCATATCAACAACCTTCATAATTTCTTTCCTTTCTCATGATCCACTGAATTTACACTACGCAAAAGGAGCAGCCCAAATATGAGCTACTCCTTTGGTAACTATGCAAATAGTATCACCAATATGACATATTTGCAAGAAAATGTTCGATTTTTACTCGCTGCGCAAAGCGTCGATTGGGTTTAAATCAGCTGCCCTTCTGGCAGGCATATAGCCAAATAAAAGGCCGATCCCTACGGATACGCTGAAGGATACCATAACGGCGCCAGGCGTTGGAGTGGCATTCATTCCCATGGCAGATCCGATGATGGTAGTTGCCACGGAGCCCACCAGAATACCCACAACCCCGCCAAGAGAGCTGGTAACTGCGGCCTCTATTACAAACTGCTGCATGATGTTGCGTTTTTTTGCCCCCAGCGCCTTCCTGATTCCGATTTCTCTGGTACGTTCCGTTACGGACACCAGCATGATATTCATAACTCCAACTCCGGCAACTAAAAGGGATATCCCGGCGATTCCGCCAAGCATCATGGACATCATGGACATCATGGAATTTAGGGAGTTTAAAAGCTCACTCATAGCATTAATCCGGTATAAGTCCTCATCTTTGAAAATCCCGTAAAGAAAGGTATTGATGGCCTCTTTTGCCTCTGCGGAGTGGTCCATGTCGGCAGTAGCGAAGACATAGCTGTTTATGTCTGCAGTGTTGTTTAACTTGGCGGCACTGCTGTAAGGAAGATACAAAACGTCGTCTGAACCGCCGGCCTTTAGCTCATCCTCATCCTGTCTGGATACCACACCAATAATCAGGTATGCATTACCGTTTATTTTTATGGTCTGGCCAATGGCTTTTTCTGCTCCTCCATATAATTCCCAAGCCACATAATAACCTGCAACACAAACTTTTTGTCTGGATAGGACATCGGAGTATTGGAGGAACCGCCCTGAATCCAGGGTCTGATCCTTCATTTCCAGATATTCCTCGCTGACACCGGATACCGTAGTATTGGTCAGGGATTCCGTACCGTTTTTTAAGGTAGAGGACAAGGAAACCTTTGGCGTCATCTGAGAAAAAAGATTTTTGTTGTCTTCATAAAACTGATACATCTGATCCACGGTTACGGACCTGGATGAAAGATTGGTTACGTTCACATTGATCTGGTTGGTACCCATACTGGTAAACTGTTCCGTCATATAGGACATTTGTCCGTTCACAAGACTCACCAGAATGATGACCGATGCCACGCCGATAATGATTCCAAGCATGGTGAGAAAGGATCGCATCTTATTGCCCCAGATGCTCTTTAAAGCCATTTTAAAGGATTGCAGAATATTCATTTACGTCTCCATCGAAATTAATCTTACCATCGTGTACCCGGATCACCCGCCTGGCTTCCTTTGCAATGGCGCTGTCATGGGTGATCATAACAATGGTATTCCCTTCATCGTTCAGCTTTTTTAAGAAATTAAGGACTTCCCGGCTGGTTTTTGAATCCAGAGCCCCCGTAGGCTCATCGGCCAGAATCAGGGAGGGATCTCCTGCCAGCGCCCTTGCAATGGAAACCCTCTGCTGCTGGCCTCCAGAAAGCTGGTTGGGAAAATTTTTCCACTTTTCCGCCAGGCCAACCCGTTCCAGAGAGGCCATGGCCCGTTTGTTTCGTTCATTGGTTCCTACCCCTGCATATAACAGGGGCAGTTCCACATTCTCAAGAAGATTCAGTCTGGGCAGCAGATTGTACTGCTGGAAGATAAAGCCAATCATCTTATTCCGTATCCCGGCCAGCTGGTTATCCGACATCCTGCCCACATCCTCACCGCCCAGAAGATATTCTCCTGACGTGGGGACATCCAGTGCGCCGATAATATTCATGAGCGTGGATTTTCCGCTTCCCGACTTTCCTACAATAGCCACGAATTCCCCGTGGTAAATGGTCAAAGACACGCCGTTGTTTGCACGGACCTCCTCCTCTCCCATCTGGTATACTTTATAGATATCCTTTAATTCAATCAAGGTATTTTCCAAGCTATATAACCTCCTTGCGGCCTTTATGGCTGACGGACGCCGCTGCCGGAACCGCCGCCGCTGCCTGCACTGCGGTTTCCACTGCCGGAGCCACCGCCTTCACTGCGGTACCTGACTCCAGAACCGGAACCTGAGCCGCCTGGGCCTACATTTATGCCGCCCATGCCTCCCGGCATCACAACATTCATTGATGTGCCTACAGTAGTTTGTGCAACGTAAACCTCCTGATTCTCTTCCAATCCGCTGGTAATTTCCACATAATCATCATTGATCAGGCCTGTGGTAACTTCTACCGCCCGAAAGCCTGCCGGAATGTTCCCCTGAGGCTCCTTCACCGAATCATCCTTTACATAGACCTGATTACCCCGCATCAGTGCATCGGCCGGTACGGCAAGGACATCGGCCGCTTTATCCAGAATGATCACACCATCTACGTTCATGCCGGGGAGAAGCTCATCCATACCATCGTTTAAGGTGATAGTAACCGGATAATTGGTAACCCCGTTGGAAGTAGAGCTTTCCAGGCTTACATTGGTAACTGTACCGGAAAAGGTTTTACCAGGTACGGCATCGGCAGTAATATTCACCTCCTGGCCTACTTTCACAGACTTGACATCCAATTCATCCACAGACATTTTAAACGTATAACCGGACATATCGTATATGACTGCCAGGGTTGTGCTTCCGCTGGAGCTTTTGGTGATCTTATCTCCCGCTTTCACGGTTTTTGTAATGACCTTTCCGGATATAGGGGCGGTAATGGTATAGTTATCATAAGTATTCTCGGTACTCTCCAGTTTGCTTTTTGCTCCTTCCAGAGTTTCCTGGGCCTTTTCCATCGTATCTTTATAAGTGCGAAGCAGTTTATCCGCAGACTTACTTTCCATTGTAAATAGAGGAGTTCCCTTCGCTACATAATCACCTTCATGCACCAGCAGGGTTCCTACCTCCACGTTGGAGGATAAATCCGCTTTCATGGTTGATTCAAGCTTAGGCTCAAATGTTGCTTCCGCACTGCACACGTAATCGCCTATCGCTGCCGTAGCCGGGGTATCCGTAGTAAGACCGCCTGGATTTGTAACTTCAATGGTGACATAACGAACGATACGCCCTCCTGTTAAGGTTACATCCATATTGCTGACAGAAGTGACTGAGCCCTGGATCTGCTCTCCCGTATCGGTAAGGGTCAGAACCGCCGCCTGTCCGGCCGCGATCTGGGCTGCCTCCCCGGAAAGGAACGGAAGCTTGATCTTCATGGTTTTATCATCATAAATAGAGGCAATTTCCGTATTGTTTCCTACTTTGTCTCCTTCTTTAATGGAAAGCGATTTTATGTACCCGCTCTCTGTGGATTTATAGGTATTCCCGCTATAATCACCTAAAGCAGAATTATAATCATCCAGCGCAGTCTGATAATTCTCCTGGGCTCTCGACAGGGAATTATTCACCGATGTCATCTCCGATTCCATGGATGACGTATCAATCTGGTAGAGGATCTGCCCCTTTTCTACCTCGTCTCCCTCTTCAAAATCTGCTGCAATGACTTCTCCTTCCACCAAAGAGGTTATATCATAGGTATTCTGAGGAGAAATGGTTCCAGAGGAGGATAGCTCAGAAACAATGTCCTGCTTTGTGACTTTAGCAGTTCTTATGCTTTTTGCTTCGGCGGATGCTGCCTTTGACTTTTTAAAGCTTGCCGCCGCCACCACTCCTGCCAGCACCGCAAGGATTATGATAAGAAGGATCAAAACCTTTTTTCCTTTTATCCCACCTTTTCTTTTTTCTTTTGAAAATAATTTCTGAATGACTTTTTTCATTCCGGCTTCTCCTGTTAATCTTCTATTCTATATAATCAATGACAGTCCGGGTTTCATTTCCTTCCTGATCTACAGACAGGGTGTAGACCAGATTCACGGTATCACCTACCCGAAGGTCCCCATAGGAAGAAAATGCAAACTTCATCTCAGTGCTGGTAAGCTCGTAGGTGTTGCCGTCATCCAGTATGATTGCTCCAGGTGTCATTAAATCCGCAGAATCATAGACAACGTTAGTGATTTCTCCAAATACGGCGGAGCGTCCGTTTTCATTTTCATTTCCAATGGTATAAAGCCACACGGTTTTAGAAAGGGTATGGTAATATACCAGAACTCCGTCTTCACTTTCTAAGGAAACATCAATTGCATCACTGGAATTATTAACAGGTTCTCCATCAAGATAAATATTGGCATCACTAAGCTTAAAGGGAAGAATGGATTTAAGCCTGCTGCTGCTTTTTGCGATTTTCGGTCCCTTAATGCTGTTGTCGACCATTGAAAACGGATCGATCTCCCCGTCACTGGTCAATTCGCAGTTAAGACTCTTACCAAACATGGTTCCAGACTTTGTATCTGCTTTTAACAGATTATAAAACAAGTTGATACAATCTTCTTTATTTAAGATTTCCAAAGCCTCCTTATTCAGATTTTCATCCAATTCCAAAAAATGATATTTGGAAAGCCTGGAACCGGTCTGGTCACCGGTAAAATCAGAATTTGCATAGCCCAAAAGTCCTAAAACTCCTTTTACCCCTTCCTGAAGTGTTATGGAATCGTCCGGTTTAAAATTTCCTCCCAAATATCCGTTCATCCACCCTTGTTCCGCTGCAATCCGGATTTGAGCTGCATATTCATGGTTTCTAGGCACGTCAGCGAATACGGAAGTGTTGCTGGTTTTGCCTGCCGTGCTTCGATAGGAAGAAGCATTTACCAGCATACTGGCGAATTCCCCCCGCGTTACCGACAGATTCAGATTCCCGGTGTTCATGATTCCCGAAACTCCGACCACCTTTTTCCTTAAATCAAAATTACTTGATGCCTCTGCTATCATAGGGCTGACTGCCGTCGCGGCCATTACAAAAGCCAGGGAAGCCGCTATTTTACGTCCGTTCATCCAGTTTCTCCTCTCATATTCAAATCTGAAGCTTATTTTAACAGGCGCATATGTCTGTTTTGTGACAGTAAGCTGAAATTAACCTGAAACTTGGGTTTTTTGCCTGAAAATCCCTTGCTCTCATGAACCATAGCAGACACCGGCTACGAAATTTCAGCCTATTTTAAGCTTAATCCATTATGATTAGAACAATGTAAGATTGCCTAACAGGCAGTCTCAGCTTATAATAGATGTCAACAGGTTCATAATAATAAATATAGGAGAATTAAATCATGAAGGTATTGATTGTAGAAGACGAAGTAAGGCTGGCCGATGCTTTGGGACAGATTATGAAGGAACAACATTACCAGGCTGATATTGTGTATAATGGAACTGACGGTTTGTCCTGCGGTCTTTCCGGGGAATATGACGTCATTGTTTTAGATGTCATGCTGCCGGGGGAAAATGGATTTCAAGTGGTTAAAAAGCTTAGAGAGGCTCGCATCCAGACTCCTGTTCTCATGCTGACCGCACGGGATGACATTCAGGATAAGGTAACCGGACTTGACCGGGGAGCTGATGACTATATGACAAAGCCCTTTATTCCAGAAGAGCTGTTAGCCCGCATCCGGGCTCTTTCCCGCCGCCAGGGAGAAGTGATCATAGAAGAAATGAAATTCGGGGACTTGACACTTACTCTCTCTGCCAACGATTTATGCTGCGGCACCAAATCCATTCATCTTGGGTATAAGGAATTTGAAGTGTTAAAGATCCTTATGAGCAATTCCGGCAGGATCGTTTCAAAGGAAACTCTCATCGCAAGGGTATGGGGCAGTGATTCTGACGCAGAGGACAACAATGTTGAGGCTTATATTTCCTTTTTACGTAAAAAGCTGAATTTTGTGGGTTCAAGTGTGGAAATCAGCACTCTCCGCAAGGTCGGATACCGCTTGGAGGAAACAACATGATTAAAAAATTAAGAAGACGGTTTGTTTTGGTTAACATGATTTTTGTGATAACCATTCTTTCCGCAGTCCTTGGCATCTTTTACTACGCCAATTATAAACGCATCGAACGGCAGACCGTCATGGCTCTTTACCAGGCTGCCGACCGGAACCTGCCGGACCGTTTGCCGGATAAGGTGGAAATCACCCGCAGGCCTCAAAGGAATCTGCCGCCTCTTGTCCCCGTTTTCGTGGTTAAATTAAACAACCGCAACTCCATAGAAAACATTAGGGAAAACAATCTCACGGTTACCAGGGAGCTGGCTTCCACCCTGGTGGAGCTTGCAAAAGCCAATGACTCTTCCCAGGGGGAACTTAAGGATTATTCCCTTCGTTATCTTAAAATCACCTCTATAGAGGGTACGAAAATAGCATTTGCAGACCAAAGATATGAACGGAATAATTTAAAAACCCTTCTGATCAATTGTCTTCTGGTCTTTCTTGCGGCGGTTTTTCTTTTTTTGATCCTGAGTATTTTCCTTTCCCGTCTGGCATTAAGGCCTGTGGAAACCGCATGGCGGATGCAAAACCAGTTCATTGCCGATGCTTCCCATGAACTAAAGACACCTCTTACCGTAATCCTGGCCAATTTACAGATCCTTTCCCTCCATAAGGAATGCACCATCATGGAGCAGCAGAAATGGCTGAACAACACAAAAGAAGAGGCTGAACGCATGAAACAGCTTGTGGAAGAGCTGCTCTTTCTGGCCCGTTCCGATACCGGGGCTGTCCAGGCCTCCCAGACGGCAATGGTTCCCCTGGATTTCAGTGACATCGTATTAAACGGTGTCCTGCTTTTTGAATCCGTTGCCTTTGAAAATAAGGTGAACCTGGAAAATAAAATTGATCCCGGCATTATCCTGGAAGGCTTTGAAGTCCAGCTAAGGCAGGTAATCACCATCCTGCTGGACAATGCCTGCAAATATGCAGGGAAACACGGCTCCATATCTGTCAGATTAAAGAAATCTTCCCATTATGCCGTCTTGACTGTTCAAAATACGGGAGATCCTATTCCTGAAAAGGAGCAAAACCATGTGTTCGAACGATTTTACCGGACGGATGAATCGAGGGTCCGCAAGGAAGGTGGCTATGGACTTGGTCTTTCCATCGCAAAGACTATTGTTGACCACCATAAGGGAAAGATCAGCCTGACAAGCAACCTTGAAACAGGAACCATTTTCACTGTCAGCCTTCCCCTTCCTTCCCGCCAGTATTTAAACAAAATTTAAAAAAGGGAGCAATTGCAGGTTTTTACCCCAATTGCTCCCTTCTCTTATTTATTTTGATACTGCTATCCCATGATCCTCAATCCGCTTTCTGATATCAAGCATTCTCTCGTCGGTCTGAGCGATCACGTCTGCACACTCCCGCAGTTCTTCACTGATTTCCTGGGAGTACTCTTCCACTTCTTTTTTATATTTTAATTGATGATCCAGGCTGGCCCAGAAATCCATGGCAATGGTACGGATCTGGACTTCTGCCCTCATCCATTTCTTCTGATCGGAAAAGAACACAGGGATCTCTACGATCATATGATAGCTGCGGTACCCATTCTTTTTGGGGTGGCGGATGTAATCCTTAATGGCAATGATATGCACATCATCCTGGCGGGCCAGCATATCTGCCACCGCATAAATATCATCAAGGAACGAGCAGATCACACGGATTCCTGCAACATCATCCAGATTTTCCATCATGGATTCTAAGGAAACCGGCAGCCCTCTGCGCTGCAGCTTTTCCACAATGCTGATAGGCTTTTTTACTCTTGATTTGACCATTTCAATTGGGTTTCTGGAGTTCCTTACTGACAGTTCGTCGTTTAAAACCTCCAGCTTTGTCTTGATCTCCCGAATGGCACAGGTATACATCATCATAGCTTCCTGAAACTGATATGCCTGCTTCATAAGCGGGTCCGGAACCTGAACCAGATTGGGAACATTCACAATGGACTGGTTCAATTCACTATTGGGGTTCATGCTAATATTCATTCTTATCCCTCGAAACGTACATTAAGCTTTCTCTGCTGCCGAAACTGCCTCATTAAGCCAGTTCACCTCTAAATACTCAACCGTACCGCCATCCACTGCGGCTGCGATCTTTGGATCAATGGGAATTTTAGCCAGAACGGTAAGGCCGTTCGCTTTGGCTGCTTCATCAACGCGGCTCTCCCCAAATACAGAAATCTGCTTACCACAATCCGGGCAAATCAAATAACTCATATTTTCCACCAGACCCAAAATCGGTATATTCATCTTTTTCGCCATATTTACCGCTTTTTCAACTATCATGGTAACCAGCTCCTGAGGGGAGGTGACAATGATAATTCCGTCCACGGGAAGGGACTGGAACACGGTTAAGGGCACATCTCCGGTTCCCGGAGGCATATCTACGAACATGTAGTCAACATTATCCCATAGGGCATCCTGCCAGAACTGCTTCACTGCTCCTGCAATGACCGGACCTCTCCAGATGACAGGATCCGTCTCATGATCCAGGATTAAATTCGCTGACATCACTTCAATTCCTGTTGCCGTAGTAGCCGGGATCATAAGGCCATTAGGCGTCATGCCCACGCCGTAATCGGATAGGCCAAAGGCTTTTGGAATGGATGGACCGGTGATATCCGCATCCAGGATTGCCGTTTTATAACCTTTCCCATTCATGCCTACAGCCATCAGGGACGTTACCAGAGATTTACCCACACCGCCCTTTCCGCTTACAACGCCGATTACCTTTTTTACTGTGCTGGCAGGGTTAAGGGGTTCTAAAAAGCTTACCTGTTCCTCCCGGCTGCCGCAGTTTTCCTTGCAGGTATTGCAATTATGAGTACAGTTTACTTCACTCATTGGTTATTCCTCCTATGAATAGTAGTCTAATATATGAAAGACGGCTTTTTTTAAGCCATCTGTTTCTATCGAATCCGTAATATAGCCGGCCGCACTCTTTACCTCGTCAGAGGCATTTCCCATGGCAATTCCCAGGCCTGCGCCGGTTATCATGGAAATATCATTATTGCCGTCGCCTATAGCAGCCATCTCACCGGCAGTAAAGCCGTAATGCTCTGCCATCTTCATAATCCCGTTCCACTTGCTTCCGCCTGCGGGAATTACATCACAGCCCATCTCGTCATGCCAGCGTATGAACTCGCAGCCGCAGAGATACTTCTTTAACTTCTGCTCCATGTCGTATGAAATGTAAGGTATTATCTGATATATACGCTGATTTCTGGCTCGTTTTACATTTAAAACCGGAGGAATACTGGTTCCAATATCCGCCTGGACCTTTTCCACAATATGATTTACCATATTGATATACATGCGGTCCCCTTCCATGAACATGCATGGAAATGGCTCCTCCTCCAAAAACATTAAAGTCCGCTCTACTTCCCCAGGATCTATGGGCAGATCATAAATGATCCTGTCCCCGCAATAACAATACTGGCCGTTTAGCGTCACATATCCGTCAAATGGAATTCCCTCCAAAAGGTTTTCTTCTTCCATTTCAAGCTTATGGCGTCCCGTTGCAATAAACAGCAGGATTCCTGCTCTTCTGGCTTCCAAAAGTGCCTCTTTTGCGCTGTCCGGAATCCGTTTTGTTTGAAAATCCCGAAGTGTACCATCAATATCAAAAAAAATGGCCTTTATCTTCTTCTCCACTTATCTATCATTCCTTCTCAATCTGATTATTCTTATCTGTGCCCGCTGCAGCATACAAACACTTTAGATTATAATATATCTTATCTGAACTTGCAACGTAAGAGAAGATAAAAGGGTTCTGTCTATCAATTAATTGGTAAAGGCCTGTGCCGTCATCAATGACGCTACAGGCCTTTGTGTATTATTTTGTTCCCGCAGTCTGAGCCTTACGGATCGTTTTAAAGACCCCCATGGTATCCAGCGCTCTTACCATGGAATAAAAAATCATGGAATCAATCGGCCACATGACCAGGTTTTTAAGTGCCCTCGCCGGTAAAAGTACCATAAAGCCCTTTCCGTATAGAATAGAAAGACATATGGTATTAAGAATTACGTTACATACCAGCATAACCAAAAACTTGGTTACCAGAACCCTGCTTAGGGTAATAGGCTTCTTGTAAAACATACAGCCATACATGATGCCTGCCAGAACAGTTACCATGGTCAGTCCCGGAAAAAATGCGCCCATAGGCTTTAAGAGGTATTTAAGCACATCCATACTTCCGGAAAACAGGCCGCCTACTACCGGGCCAAACAGGTATGCAACCAATTCATTGGGAAGGGAAGCAAAACTGATCCGAATGTAACTTCCCATGTTAATGGAAAACATGCTCAAAACAATTGCTACTGCGCCAAACATGGCGGCTGTGGTAATGGTCCTTACAGACTTCAGCTCTCTGTAAGAATCGGTGAACAAAGTGACGAATTTTTTCATAAAAAATACCTCCTTTGCAGACCTCTAACTACAACCGGAGATAATATTCCTATCTTCTGATGCAGCGGGATGCGACCGGTGTACCGCAAGAAAATCTTTTCGTCCTGCTGACAACTCCCTGTTCAGCTGGCACTTAACGCACACGGGTCTACTCTGCGACTATTATATTGTATTTTGTAACGCCATCAGTATATCACAGATTCCTTAGAAAGCAAGTATTTTTTTTTAAACTTCTTCCTTTTTCCACGATGAAGTGGACAAAAAAAGCGACCAAAACTCCCAGAATAAGTCCTCCCAGTACATCGGTGGGAAAATGAACAAACAGATACATTCTGGAAAAACCGATAAGCCCTGCCAGAATCAGGGCCGCCATTCCCCATTTCCGGTTGTAAAGCCAGATGCTCACTGCTCCTTCAAAGGAAGCCAGGGTGTGCCCGGAGGGGAAGGAATAGTCTTTGGGATTATGAATTAAAAGGGGAACGCTGCTATCAATCCAGCAAGGCCTTTCTCTGGCAACCAAGTTCTTAAGGAACACATTTCCGACCAAAAGGCCGGCTGCCAGGGATAAAATAACGCAAAGTCCCATAAGTCTTGTCTTTTTAATGCACAGCAAAATAACCCCGGTAAGGATCCAGAAAATCCCGTGATCTCCCAGACCGGTTATCTCCTTCATAATCACATCCAGCCATGGCGTATGTAACGTTTGTAAAAAATACAGAATACCAAATTCCGTACCAGCCATCATAATTCTTTACTCCTTTTCCATTCTTGGGTCTATTATACCTTGCACCCTCCAAATTTACCAACAAAAAAATTCATCATATCAATAAAACCATTTGACAAGTTTAAAATTTAAGTTTAGGATAAACCATAGTTGTAAGTCAGGAAGGTAACCAAGGAGGCTAAGTAATGAAATACATCAGACAATTCACCATTATTCTCTTTATATCTCTGGTCGGAGAGATCATACATCTGCTCGTTCCCCTTCCAGTTCCCGCAAGCATCTATGGCTTGTTGCTCATGCTGATCGGGTTAAGGAAGAAATGGATTCCGTTGGAGGCAGTTGAAGAAGTTAGTATATTTCTCATCGACATCATGCCACTCATGTTTATTCCGGCAGCCGTCGGACTTCTGGATTCCTGGGGAGTTCTTCGGCCTATTTTAATTCCTTTTCTGGTCATCACCCTGTTTTCCACAATCATCGTGATGGTAATTACCGGAAAAGTGACCCAGCGATTTATTAAAAACGACAGAAATGGAAAGGCAGAAAAAAATGAGTAATACAGTAAGTGATTTTTTGTTTTTTGGTGCGGTGCTCAGTCTCTTAAGCTATGAGCTGGGACTCCGTTTAAAGAAAAAATTTAAATGGGCTATCTTCAACCCTCTTTTAATATCCATTTGTGTTGTTATGGTATTCCTGTCTGTATTTCACATCGATTATGAGGTGTACGATAAAAGCGCCAAATACATCAGTTATCTTCTGACACCTGCCACCATTTGCCTTGCAATTCCTTTATACCGCCAAATGGAACTGCTTAAGAAGCATTCTAAGGCCATTGTAGCCGGGACCCTGACCGGGGTTTTCACCACAATGACCACTGTACTGCTTCTGGCCTTGGTTTTTGGCCTTAATCATCAGGAGTATGTGACATTTCTGCCTAAATCCATTACCACAGCCATTGCGATGGGAATTACAGAGGAAATGAAGGGATATGTGACCATAACGGTAGCCAGCATCATCATCACCGGAATCCAGGGAAGCATGATTGCGGAAGCCGTCTGTAAGATATTTAAAATAACGGACCCCATTGCAAAGGGGATTGCCATCGGTTCTGCTTCCCATGCTGTGGGAACCACTAAAGCCATGGAAATGGGCGAAATCGAAGGGGCTATGAGCAGCCTTGCCATAGCCACCTCCGGACTTTGCACCGTGATACTTGCTTCTGTATTCTCTAACTTCCTATAGAAGTTATAAGATCCTATAGCATCTGAAGAATCTCCTCCAGGCCAAAGCTTTTATCCGTCCGGAATATTCTCTCCATGGCATTGAGGTTCTCATCCGAATGCTCTACTTCCCGAGAAAACCGGTGGGACAGATGAACAAATTCCTTAAAATCCAGATTGCCTTCATTTTTTTTAAAAACAGCCTGGGCCATCTCCTGAATAAGAATTGTGCTGACTGCGGCAAGCTTTGTTTTCACATATGGGTGTCCGTCATAAACAGCCCCGCAGAAATAGGTGAAAACAAAGTATACCATAAGCTGTTCGCCCCACTGTTCCCATTGGCGCTTACTGCCTTCCTCTTCCATTAAATAACGGTGAAAGGCTTTCCTGTTTTCCTCATAGCTTTCTGCACCGGCGTCAAACAATATTCTTTTTAGAGTTCCCAGATATTGGGGCCAGCTCTCATTAAGCACTTCAAGCTTTTCAAACAAAGAAAACCACTTCTTCATCTTTTCATAGCGGACCTTATCTTCTATCCTGCGATCAGCCATTTTCTTTTCCATGATCTCAGTTCCGGCCATTCCTTGATACCGTTTCATCAATTCGTCTAACTCATACAGTTTTTTCTCATTGATTCTTCTTTGCATATCATGGGAAAAACCCAGTGCCATGGCAACGCGCAGACGGCAATCTAAGTCACGGTTTTGCAGGAAGGATAAAATCAGATCCCTTGCATCCGTAAGCTTTGTAAATAATAGAAAATCAAAATCAGGATAGGACTCTTCCCTTTCATCCTCTTTCGTAAGAAAACGGACAGGTTCTTCACAGCCAAGAATCAGTCCGGCAGCCTCCTCACAGGATAAGGACAAAGAAATTTCCCTGACTCCTTCGTATTCTTCTATATGTCTTGGATAATCCCGGCAGGTTTTACAAAGCATTCCCGGGCCGGCTTCCTTATAGATATCGCATAGATTGTCCTCATTTAGAAACGCACATCGGCCGCCACACTGCTTAAAGGAGCCATCTTTCCAGTCAATCCATTGATTAAGCCGTCTGCCAAACGCATCCTTTCGCATTTGGTATCGTTTTTTTGTATGTTCATCAATCATGATGGCCCAGCCTGCACAGCAGGTATCCGGGCACTCTCCGGCCACACAGTGGAATTTATTATAATAATGAGGGATTGTAAACTGCATAAATGATTGCTCCTGTTTTTTTGTACGATTATACCCCATTTTAAAATGGGGTGCAACCCATTTCAATGAGCGTACCCCATTTTAAATCCCATGATTATAATTTTCCAAAAGCCAGGAACAAAAACAGTATGCCGCTGACCCAGGTCAAATCCCAGCCTTTTAATGCCGCAAGCTTATGTCCCAGAAACAAGCCGATATACATGACGGTAGTTCCCACAATCATGGCAGAAAGGGCCGTAAGCCCCGGAGGAATCATCAAAAATCCGGATAGAGCCCCGGCAACCAGACTGTCCAAGGACATAGCCAGAGAAAACATGATGGTTTCCTTCCATGACAGAGACTTGGAGTGATCCCAGTCTGCCGCCAAAGGATTCCCGTATATATTTATGATGATACTCAGGCCGGAAATAGAGAATGTAAGATTCTTTTGAACATTTACATGACTGTTAATATATTTTTTTATGGTATAATCCATAAGCTTTATGATGCCTAAGAGAAACAGGCAGGAAAATGCCGCCCCTTTAGCAAAATTTTCCGGCACTAATCCGCTGATTACGCTTCCAAATATAAGAGCAGCTCCCAGACATCCGCTGCAGATCAAATTCACTGCAATAACCTTTCCGAAGGAAATTTTCAAACGGTTAGCTCCATAGGCAATACTGGCAACAAACGTGTCGGTGCAAAGTGCCAGCACTAGAATTAATATATCACGCATATTCTGGCAAACTTACCTTTTTATTTTAATATATTCATTCCAGTCCTGATTGGGACCCCAAAAAGAAAAAAGCAGGGGCGGCAATATGCCCCTGCTTTATGTCTATTCATTACTGGCACAATTTCTTAAATTCATCTGCAACAAACTGTACCTGTGTTCCTACGATAACCTGTACGCTGGTTTTTCCTGGTCTGATGACACCGGCAACACCTGCGGATTTAATCTTCTTTTCATCAACCAGAGTATAATCCTTGATCTCCAGTCTTAATCTTGTAATACAGTTGTCGATGCTGGTGATATTACCCTTACCGCCAAGTCCTTCCAGAATAATGGAAGCAACTGCAGTATAGTCATTATTGGCCAGGGTAACTGTGCTTTCATCTACATCATCATCTTCCCGTCCCGGAGTCTTAAAGTTAAATGCTAAGATTGCAAGGCGGAATACGAAGTAGTAAACAGCAGCATAAACAAGTCCCAACGGAATGATAAGCAGCGGATTTACAGCCATAGGAGCCTTAAAGCTTAAGAACCAGTCAACGAAACCTGCACTGAAGTTAAAGCCTGCGCGTACTGGAAGCAGAGCGCAGATTGTTAAGGAAATACCGGTTAAAATCGCATGGATTAAGTAAAGGCCTGGTGCAAGGAACATGAAAGCGAATTCCAGAGGTTCCGTTACGCCTGTAAAGAAGGAACATACTGCTGCTGCAAGCAATAAACCATATGCATTTTTCTTTTTACCAGGTTTTGCGGTATGATACATAGCCAAAGCTGCGGCCGGAAGACCGAACATCATAACCGGGAAAAATCCTGTCATGTACTGACCTGTCTGGCCCAGAACACCATTTCCTGACCAGAAATTACCAAGATCGTTTACTCCTGCAACGTCAAACCAGAATACGGAATTCAGTGCGTGATGGAGACCTACGGGGATTAAGAGACGGTTGAAGAAACCATAAATACCAGCTCCTATTGCGCCCATACCAAGGATGCCTTTACCAAATGCAACTAATCCGGAATATACAACCGGCCATATGAAGAATAAAACAAGGCAGGCTACTAGAGAAACAAGAGCGGTAACAATGGCAACAGATCGTTTACCACTGAAGAATGCCAACGCATCCGGTAGTTTTGTGTTTTTAAACCTGTTATAGCAGCTGGAACCGATGATACCGGATACGATACCAATAAACTGGTTTCCAATCTTACCAAAAGCTGGATTTACTTCACTGACATCGATTCCTTTCAACATGGCAACCACTCCAGGTGAAAGAATCGTCTGAATCATCAGCCAGGAAACAATCGCGGCCAATGCTGCTGTTCCCTCATGGTCATCTGCCATACCAATGCCGACACCAATTGCAAACAGAATTGCCATGTTATCAATGATGGCGCCTCCTGCCTTAATTAAAAAGGCAGCAATGGCACTGTTTGCTCCCCAGCCAGTGGGGTCAATCCAGTAACCAATCCCCATCAGGATACCTGCCGCTGGCAAACATGCCACCGGAAGCATCAATGACTTACCTAATTTCTGCAAATACTTCATCATAATAAAGAAACCCCTTTCTTTTTGTCCTATCGGACATTTTTTATCCACTCCTGCTGCAAGCAGGTATAGATCACATTCCTTCCAAAACGGTACAAAATGCAGTCATAGCTGCCTCCTCATCCACTCCGTCGAACCGGAACCGGATGATGCTGCCTCTTTTGGCTTCAAGCCCCATTAATGCCAAAAGACTTTTACAATCCGCTTTGTCTGATTCCCACTGGACTTCAATGCTGCACGAATATTTCCTCGCTTCCATAAAGATTATGGAAGCCGGCCTGGCATGAAGTCCCAGGGGATCTTTTATTTCATACAAATACTCCCTCATTTTTAATACCTATAATTCGATGATTGGTTCCAGTTCCTTTACCTGCATTCCTGTATGGCATACCATATCCGGATAATTCGGTGTATTGCAGACGATGACCGGTGTGATCACCTCATATCCTGCTTCCTTTATGGCTGCCATATCAAATTCCAGAAGAAGCTCCCCAGCTTTTACTTTATCTCCCTGTTTTTTATAGGCAGTATAATGCTCCCCTTTTAAATTAACCGTATCAAGCCCTACATGGACGATGATCTCAGCGCCTTCCGGGGTCGTAATGCTGACCGCATGCTTTGTCTCAAACACTACCGTCAGGATTCCGTCGGCCGGAGCCACAATTCTTCCTTTTGCCGGAATAATAGCAACTCCCTTACCCAGGATCTCCTGGCTGAATGTGGGATCATTTACCTCACTTAATGGTACTACCGTTCCTTCCACAGGAGCCAGGACTTTTTCTCTTTCTTTTTCACCGCCTCCTCCGAAAATTTTCTTTAATGAATCAAACATAAAGTGATTCTCCTTTCTTTTACAGCCTCATTCTTTTGATATGAACCGCCAGATATGCGGTCTCTTCTTCCGTTACATCGTGATGGTATGTTTCCATTATATAATCCTTGATCTTTAAACTGCACCGGTATTCCTCCGGGTACATCTCGGAAATCAAATGGTTAAATTCAACATTCCCGCTGTTTAACAGCTCCTTTGTAACGATTCTTTGTGCCAGAAACCTTAAATGGGTAACAAACCGCTGATAATTCAAAGACATTTCATCAGGCTCCATTGAAAAATATTCTTTCACAATCCCTACGGTATTTTGGATCAGGTTCGTGATATCAATGGTATCGCGCATAGCGGTATTAAATTCTGCGTTGACGATGTGAAACGCAATGAATCCCGCCTCATCAACAGGAAGGGATACTCCGATCCTCCGCTCAATTAATGCGATAGCGTATTCACCGATTAAGTATTCCTCTTTGTAGAAGGTTTTTATCTCATTCAGCAGAGGGTTTGAAAATTTCATCTTCTGCTTAAATCGATGAATGGCAAAATTGATGTGATCCGTCAGCGTTATGTATATGTTTTGATTAAGACTCCGGTTTAATACGCTTTTTGCGTAATTTATGATTTCCGTAGAAACCTGGATGTGCTCAAGGGGAAGGTTTACCAGCAATTCTTTAAATTTGTCAACATTGTTCTGGCTGTCCAGACGGAATACCTTTTCAACTGCGCTCTCCGGAATCTCTTTCCCCGGCTTCATGCCGAATCCAATTCCTCTGCCCATGACGATGATTTCTTTTCCATCCGGCTCCAGCGCACTGACAATATTGTTATTGATTATTTTGTCAATTTTCATACAATGTCCCATCCTATAAAATAAAAAACCAACTTTGACCGCGAAAATAAAAGTACATTTTCCCATAATCAAAATTGGTTTTGCCTGCTTTCCAGTAACAATCCACTCAATATATCCTTGCTTTAACTATACCAGCTATTTCTAAAATGTCAACAAAAATTTATACATTTTTTATAATTCCTCGATTTTCAATTAATTCCCCGAAGGATCAAAAGCATCCCGTAAAGCATCTCCGATGAAATTAATACTGACGACCAGCAATATGATCATCAGTCCCGGCGGCACCCACAACCATGGCTTGGAAGTAAGGATCGAGATGGATTGGGCTCCGTTTAACATATTGCCAAGGCTGGACTGAGGCGGTTGAATCCCCATGCCAAGAAAACTTAGGGCTGCTTCATCCAACATGGATATGGCGATAACGGAGGTCGCATATACCAAAATGGGTGCGACTGTATTGGGAAGTATCTCGGAAAACAAGATATAGTGTTTGGGCATTCCCGCGACCCGGTCCCCCTGGATAAATGTCATCTCCCGGATGGACAGAACATTTCCTCTGACCAGCCGGGCAATTCCAGGCCAATCAACAAAACCGAGAATCAATATAATATTTAAAAGGCCCGGGCGAAATATAGCCGCGGAAACCAGTACAAGCAAGATATAAGGAAAGGACATAACCATGTCCGTAAACCGCATGATGACCATATCCAGGATTCCTCCGAAGAACCCGGATACCAGTCCTAAAACCACACCGACGACCGTGGACACTGCAGTAGAGGCAAACCCTACTAACAGGGAGATCCTGACGGCGTACAGCATTCTGCTTAATACATCCCTTCCCACCTGATCAGTTCCAAGCAGGTGCTTTAAGGAAGGCGGATCGCTAAATCCGCCCACCACTTTATCCGGGCTATAAGGCGAAAGGACCGGCGCAAACAGCGCACATAAGAGTATGATAGCAAGGAATATGGTGCTGGCCACAGCCAGTTTGTGCTTTAAAAACCGCCTCATTACTGTATTGCGGTATACGTTATCTTCACTGATTATTGTTTTATCTCTATTCATTCATTTTCTCCTGCTTTAATACGTAATCGTCGGATCTACCAGCGCATAGATGACATCCGTCAGCAGGTTTGCCACTAAGACAACAATGGCGGACATCAGGCAGACGCCCATAATGACCGGATAATCTCTGCTGATAATCGCACTCATGGTCATCATGCCAAGCCCAGGCCAGGAAAAAACCTGTTCTATGATGATGGCACCGCCAAACAAGATCGGGATATGCATTCCAAGTACAGTAATGACCGGGATTAACGCATTCCGAAGGGCGTGCTTATTAATCACCAGGAAGCGTCCGATTCCCTTCGCCCTTGCCGTCCGGAGATAATCCTTTCTTAGTATCTCAAGCATGGCGCTTCGGATATAACGAATATTGGTTCCTGCCATGGATGTCGCCAATACGATCACAGGCATGATCATATGCCTGACGACGTCTAAAGCACTTTTCTGCGCTCCCAGAGTATACATTCCGCTGGAAGGCAGCCAGCCAAGCCTGACGGTAAAAATATAGATCAGTACCAATGCAAGGAAAAAACCGGGAACACTGCTTCCAAGGAAGGAAAGCGTAACGACGGTATAGTCCTGGGGTGTATATTTGTGAACTGCGCTGTAGATTCCTGCAGGTACCGCAATCAGCATACTGACAAATAACGAAACGGACATTAACAGCAAAGTTGGCCCGATATAGGTTTTAATCATTTGGCTAACCGGCTGAAAGCTTTTCATGGAATATCCCATGTTACCCTGCAAAAGATTCGTAAGCCAGATCCAGTATTGTACATAGACAGGCTTATTAAGACCCAAGGCAATTCTTTTGGTTTCGATGGCCGCCTGGGACACTCTGGGCCCCTGGAGCAGTTCCAATGGACTTCCTACCATAGTCATGATCAGGAAATCAATGATGGTTATGCCAATCAGGACCGGGATTGCGACAAGAATACGTTTGATTATATATTTAAGCATTCTCATCCTCCTTTGGCCATCTGCCCTGAGCCAGCACCGGACAGGCCGCCAGATGACCGCTTCCTGGCCGGACCGGGATCAGGGCAGGCACCGACCGCTTGCATTCTTCTACGGCGTATGGACACCGGCTATGAAAATGACAACCGGAAGGCATATCCTTATTAGAAGGCAGTTCTCCCTGCAATATCACTCTTTTTCTGTCTCTGGCTTCGGGATCAGGAATCGGTGCGGCACTGCATAATGCCTGCGTATAAGGATGCACCGGATTCTCAAACAGTTCCCTTGCATCCGCAAGCTCCACAATCTTCCCAAGATACATGACGGCAATTCGGTCACTGATGTATTTGACCGCATCAAGACCGTGGCCGATAAACAGATAGGTAAGCTTTAGTTCCCTTTGCAGATCACGAAGCAGATTAAGGATCTGAGCCTGTATTGATACATCCAGGGCGCTAACAGGCTCATCGCAGACGATCAGTCTGGGGTTAAGAGACAGTGCTCTTGCGATCCCGATCCTTTGCCTTTGCCCGCCGGAAAACTCATGTGGATAACGCCCTTTCGAATTCTTCGGAAGTCCCACCATATCAAGGAGGCGGTCAACCTCCTTGTTAATATTTTGTCTTGTGCTGACACCGTGATACAGCATTGGATAGGATAAGGTATCAAAAATACGTTTTTTCGGATTAAGGGAAGTATACGGATCCTGAAACACCATTTGTATCTGAGTACGGATTTGTCTCATACCAGCAGCCGACCGTTCCGTGAACGGCTGCCCTTCATAGACAATGCTCCCCTCTGTGGGAGTTTCTAAAGCGGCAAGCTGCCGTCCTATGGTGGATTTGCCACAGCCGGATTCACCTACCAGTCCAAGAGTTTCTCCCGGATACAGTTCAAAATCCACACCGTTCACAGCATGGATAAAACCAACTGTATGGGGTATAATTCCGTCGCGAACCGGATAATATTTTTTCAACCCCTTAATCTCTGCCAGAGGCTGTCGTTCCTTTTGCATGTGCTAATTCCCTCCTGACACTTGCGTCATCCTCTCCCGGATATCCGACCTCCGCCAGCATCTTGTCCCGTGATTTCCTTCTATTTCAACCAACCTTTGCTCCCGCTCACAGCCATCGATTGCATACGGACAGCGGTTTGCAAAGCGGCAGCCTGTGATCTCGCCGTAATGCTCCGGAACAGTACCATCAATCGTCAATAATTCTCTCTCTTCTTTATCTCTGATACTGGGAATGGATTTCAGCAGCGCCTGTGTATAAGGGTGTCCTGGATTTTTAAACAAATCAAGGACACCTGCCTCTTCTACAA
>Ga0213825_1000310_pt1 | contig 37122 bp, 28 predicted proteins | sample MC6MC0900MG_FD_179896 | JGI IMG/M metagenome (GOLD analysis project Ga0213825, IMG submission 179896) | Enriched soil aggregate microbial communities from Iowa State University, Ames, United States - MC6-MC0900-MG | ecosystem: Environmental > Terrestrial > Soil > Unclassified | place: USA: Iowa...
CCTGGTAACCGCCCTGACCCTGTGGTCTTCCATCACGGTTGCCCTGGTAGCCTCCCTGGCCCTGTGGTCTTCCGTCACGGTTGCCCTGGTAGCCTCCCTGGCCCTGTGGTCTTCCGTCACGGTTGCCCTGGTAGCCTCCCTGGCCCTGTGGTCTTCCGTCACGGTTGCCCTGATAGCCTCCCTGGCCCTGTGGTCTTCCATCACGGTTATCGCGGTTTCCCTGGTAACCTCCCTGGGGTCTTCCTTCCCGGTTGTCACGGTTTCCCTGGTAGCCTCCCTGGGGTCTTCCTTCCCGGTTATCGCGGTTTCCTGTATTCTGTTCTCTTGTTGATTCAGCAGTTCCTGATAAAGACTGCTCTGATACCTGACGGTTTCTTTGCTCCCCGCTCTGTCGGTCAGACTGATAAGGTCTTCCGCTCTGTGACTGGGAATGTTGTCCCTGAGGCTTCATCTGTGCGTTCTGCGGTCTGAATACCGCTGCGATTTTTTTCTTCGGCGCATCGGAATCATCCCCATCCTGTGAACTTGATTGTGCCGGAGCGGTTCCCCGACTGTGACCGCCCACTTCCTTTTTCACGATTGCTGCCTGTTCATCCGTTACATTGGAAGAACTCTTTAAATTTATATTATGTTTTTCCAAGATATCCAGTATCTCCTTACTACTGTCTTTTCCCAGTTCTTTTGCCAGATCATATACTCTCATGCTTTCCTCCATTCTGTGCGCGCTCTGCAGCACATACCGGTATATGTGAAAGGTCCTTTTCACATTCAATACCGACCTTTGTATTCATCAGTTTCACGACTGCCTTTGCAAACCCATGATCCACGATAGCAAGGGATGCTCGCATCTCTTTCCCCATTGCGTGGCCCAGTTCATCTTTTCTTCCGAGAAAGTAGATTGGAACCTTGTAGTAAGTACACATATTGGTAAACATTTTTTTAGTATTCTCCGAGGCCTCCTCAGATATGATTACTAACGATGCTTTCCCAGTTTTTACGGTCTTTTCTGTCATGAATTCTCCGCTAACAGTCTTTCCTGCTTTTGTGGCCAGACCAATCAGATTAAGGATCTTTTGTCTGTCATCCAAACTGCTCCATCTCCTTTTCCAATGTTTCGTAGACTTCTTTCGGAATCGCCATCTTGAAGGAACGCTCAAGCCCCTTGCTTTTTACTGCCTTCTTAAAACATTCCATAGAAGGGCAGAGATAAGCTCCCCGTCCGTTTTTACGTCCGGTTGTATCAAGAAGAATCTCATCCTCTGAGGTTTTCAGAACACGAATCATTTCTTTTTTATTTTTCATCTCACCACAGCCGATGCACTGTCTGAGCGGTAATTTCTTTGTACTCACGTTTCCATCACTTCCTGTTTTTAATTACTGGTATTCACCAGCCAGGTCTTATTCCTGGTAGTCGCCCTGATACTCTTCCTGGTAGTACTGCGTTTCGCTGTCTTCACTGTCATGGTTTTCATTTCCAAAACTTTCAAATCCGGCTCCTGCGTCCTGATACTCAAGCCCCAGTTCTTCAAACAGACCGAGTTCTCTTGCCTGTGTCTCACTCTTAATGTCAATTTTATATCCGGTTAGGCGCGCTGCAAGCCTTGCATTCTGTCCTTCCTTGCCGATGGCTAAGGATAACTGATAATCCGGAACAATAACCTGAGCTTCCTTTGATTCCTCATCTGCAACAACGCAGATAACCTTTGCCGGGCTTAATGCATTTTCGATTAAATAGGCCGGATTCTCATCCCAGTTAATGATATCGATTTTCTCTCCTCTTAACTCATTCACAATAGAGTTAACCCTTGCACCATTTAAGCCTACACATGCACCTACCGGATCTACATTGGAATCATTGGATTTAACAGCAATTTTTGTTCTGGAACCTGCTTCTCTTGCAATTGCCTTGATCTCTACGGTTCCGTCTTTCACCTCTGCAACCTCGGATTCAAACAGTCGTTTTACAAGATCCGGATGAGTTCTGGATACGGAAATTCTTGGGCCTTTGGGAGTATCCTTTACTTCCAGAACGAACACTTTGATTCTTTCAGTTGGCTTAAACACTTCCCCTTTGACCATTTCTGTTTCATTCAGGATGGCATCTACTTTGCCCAGATTAATACTTACATTCCTGCCCAGATATCTCTGCACAATTCCTGTGACAACTTCCCTCTCCTGGCAATACCAGTCGTTAAAGAGGGATTTTCTGCCTTCCTCACGGATCTTCTGCAGGATTACGTTCTTTGCATTCTGTGTGGCAATTCTTCCAAACTTTTTGGAGTCAATCGAACAATGAATCACATCGCCGATATCATACTTCGGATCTGCCATCTTCGCCTCTGCCAGGCTGATCTGCAGCAGGGGATCTTCAACTGTTTCCACCACTTCTTTTTCCGCAAATACATTAAAATCACAGGTTTCACGATTGATGCTGACCTTGACATTATCCGCTTTTCCGAAATGGTTCTTGCACGCCGTAAGGAGAGAATTTTCGATTGCCTCTAACAGGGTATCCTTGCTGATATTATTCTCCTTCTCCAGAATATTCAGTGCTTCTAACAGTTCCTTATTCATTTTTTTATCCTCCTAATATCTCTTACTGTTTAGAAATCAAATGCCAGCCGGATCAAAGCGATTTCCGGGCGGTTCAACACAAGCTCTATTCCGTCTTCCTGGGTAATGGTCACTGTTTCCCTGTCATAGGATGTAAGCGTTCCTGTAAAATCTTTCTGTTTGTTTAAAGGCTTATATAACTTGATATCCACATCTTTTCCGATACTTCTATTAAAATCTTTATCCTTTTTAAGCGGTCTTCCAAGCCCCGGTGAGCTGACCTCTAAAATGTAACTGTCCGCAATAAAATCCTTTTCATCCAGCCAGTCTCCCAGCCTGCGGCTTATGGTTTCACAATCATCTACCGTAATTCCGCCTTCTTTATCTATATAAGCCCGCAGATACCAGTTCCCTGCCTCTTTTACGTACTCTACATCTACCAGTTCAAAGTTATTTTCTTCCATTAGGGGCAGCAAAAAGCTTTCGGTCTTTGCCTCGTACTCTTCTCTCTTCGCCATCTTTCTCCCACCTTTCCAAACAAATTGAAAGAGTGGACTTTCGCCCACTCTTTATCCGCTAACTGTCATGTTATCGTAGACAGTATAACACTGTTTATTCACCATTGCAAGGGGTTTTTCTTATTTTTCCAGCATTTCCGCCATCTATTCCACCATTTTATTGGCTTTTCCTGTAACAAGGCGAAAAAAACAGCAATCCGGCATTTTATATAAAGGATAAGAAGGTCTGGTTCTTCACACTCCTTTTTTTTGTACATATCATAACACTATATCAGATCAAATCTGTCATATAAGGAGGACCCATGAAGCCAAAACTGGAAGTTCGCGGGATCAGTTACTCCTATCATTCCCTTGAGGGTGAGACACTGGCCCTTTCCAATATATCATTTACTGCAGATAACGGAGAATTCCTTGCAATCGTCGGCCCATCCGGCTGCGGGAAGTCAACCCTTCTATCTCTTCTTAGCGGATTACTAGTACCTGACGAAGGAGAAATCTTAATTGACGGCGTCTCCCAGGCAAAATCCGGCGTCAATATCGGTTACATGCTGCAGCGGGATCACCTTTTTGAATGGCGTACGATTATGGGAAATGCGGAACTGGGGCTGGAAATTCAGAAAAAACGAAACAATAGCTCCAAAGAAAAGCTGCATCAGATGCTCCATACTTACGGCCTTGGAAGCTTTGAGCAGGCAAAGCCGTCAGAATTGTCCGGAGGCATGCGACAGCGTGCCGCACTGGTCCGCACCCTGGCCCTGGAACCGGACCTTCTTTTATTAGACGAACCATTTTCCGCTTTGGACTATCAAACCAGGCTTTCCGTCTGTGATGACATCAGTTCCATTATAAAAAGCACTCATAAAACTGCGATTCTTATCACACATGACCTTTCCGAAGCTATCAGTGTAGCCGACAGAGTCATCGTACTGACAAGCAGGCCGGGCAAAATGAAAGCCATCGTACCGATTTCCTTCGGAGGTGACGATATACGGCCTTTGACACGGCGGAACATGCCGGAATTTTCTGTTTACTTTAATCAGGTATGGAAGGAGCTGCAGAATCATGATTGAGACTCATCCCACCTTAGCCCAACAAGAGTTTATTGAAAAAGAAAAACTGCACCGCCGCAATGTCCGGGTGTGGCGTACCATGCTGTTGGTACTGCTTCTTTCTCTTTGGGAATTATGTGCAAGACTGGGCATGATCAATGACTTCATATTCAGCTCTCCCTCCCGTGTGACCGCCTGCTTTCTTAATATGGTAGTGGACAAAAGCATTTTTATGCACATCGGGGTAACCGTGATGGAAACCCTCATAAGCTTTGCACTGGTCACTATCTCAGGCCTGCTGATCGCTGTTCTTTTATGGTCCAGCCGCAGTGTGTCGGAAGTATTGGAGCCTTATCTTGTCATGCTTAACAGTCTTCCAAAATCCGCCCTTGCTCCCATCTTAATTGTATGGCTGGGGAATAATATTAAGACCATCATTGTTGCTTCTATTTCTGTGGCCGTTTTTGGATGCATCATGACGCTCCATACCGGTTTTTCCCAGGTTGATCCTGACATGATCAAGCTGATCTATTCTTTGGGCGGAAAGAAAAAGGATGTTCTTTTTAAAGTACTGCTTCCCGGTTCTGTGCCTCTTATCATCAGCAATACAAAGGTTAATATCGGACTTTGTCTGGTTGGTGTTATCATTGGAGAATTTTTGGCGGCGAATAAGGGACTAGGATATTTGATTATCTATGGAAGCCAGGTGTTTAAGATGGACCTTGTCGTAATGTCTATTGTGATCCTATGTATTGTATCGGCGATTTTATATCAAGGGATTGCTTTATTGGAGAAAAAGATTAAGTTTTAGTTATATCAAAAGGAGCTTTAAACCTGTTGAACGGATTAGTTCTTCAGGATAAAGCTCCTTGTCCTTTATAAAGCGATTACTCCTGTAGTCATGGAATATGGCATTGCTACGCAATTTACCATCTGTCCATCCATGCGCAAGACGTAGGGCAATTCTTCTGCAGACCGATTTAATACCACAAAAACAATGGATCCGTCCAGATTCTCCCATGCTGTCACATCTAGATGCGAGGTATAGCAGGTGCTTGCGATCCTGACGGCACCCGGCTTGATAAAATGAGCAAAATGCCAGTAATATCTCAGCACGTACCGCTCTTCAAGCTCGCCCTTTTCCACATCGAATAAATAGGGAGCATCACAGAAATTACCCACATGATTGGGGCCTCCCTTTTCATCTAAAAGAATGTTCCAGTCATAAAACCCATTCATGCCATGGTTTAAATTTCCGATCATATCATGGGCAAGCCTGCCTGCATTCTGACACTGATCCTCCACGCCGTATTTTGAAAACTCCAGACAGCTTTCGGACAGGATCAGCTTCTTATCCGGAAACTTTTCACGGATTAAAGAAAGCGCATCAAAATGGTCTCCGCTATACCAGTGGAATGCAATTCCCGTGATCATCCGGTCGGTAGTCTCATCAATGATCTGGCAGGCACGTTCAAAGGCTCTTTCCTTGTTATGGTCCCAAATAAAGACTTCAATATGATCCAGATGATTCTTTTCCAGTTCCGGATATAAGTAATCTCTTAAAAATTCTTTCTCCTCCTCCGGAGTGTACACGCAGGAATCCCATGTCTGCACGGCTTTCGGCTCATTCTGGATAGAGAGACGCTTCACTTCATAGCCTCTATTCTGGTATTCCTTTATGTAACGGCATATATATCTGGCCCATGTTCCGTAATGCTCCTTTTTTAAGGATCCTCCGTCCTTGCGGGAGCCATTGGTCTTCATATAGGCTGGCGGAGACCATGGAGAGAGCATGACCGAAAGCTTTTTACCACATTTTGCCTCCGCGCGGTCAAGAAGCGGAAGCATATACTGCTCCACATCCTGAAAATCAAATTCTTCAAAGTCTGTATCTCCTTCTTTATCATCTGCCGCATACATGTGAGTGGAAAAATCGCAGCTGTCCATGTGCATGCGTACCATAATATAATTCATCTCATCCGGAGAAAAATACTTGGAAATCAGGGCATTCTGCTGCTCCTCGTTCATCTTTGAAAAAATATAGCCGGATGCATCGGTCAGGGCTCCACCAAAACCTTCCATCGTCTGGTAACGCATATGGCGGTATAGGTTGATGACCTGATTTTCCGTACCATCATCCGGTATGAGTACCATCTCCTGCTCCCCGCATATTGCTTCTGATTTTCCATGTGTCAAATAACTGTGCAATCTCATTACTTCTCTCCTCCACATTATTTTTATTCTTTCAGGTACTTATTTCCATCTTTCATGCATCCTTTTACATCAGCTTTTTCTTACCCCTTAACAGCTCCCATGGCAACACCCTTTGTAATATGTTTATTTAAAATAATGTAAATAATTAAAGCCGGCGCCGCTGACAGAGTCATAACCGCAAACTGAACTGCATAGTTGGAAGAATACTGTCCGGTAAATTCCAGTATACAGAAAGGAAGAGTTTTCCATCGTTTACTGCTTAGGTATGTAGTCGCAAGCATAAATTCATTCCAGTTATTCAAATAAGTCATGATTGACACTGTTACGATCGAAGCTTTCATTAATGGAAAGATAATAATTGCAACAATCCGGTAAATGCCACATCCATCAATGAGGGCTGCTTCTTCCAGTTCCTTGGGAATCGAACTCATAAAGCTCGATGTAAGGAAAAATCCCTGAGGAAGAGAAAATGCAACATACGGTATCAATAATGCCCATATGGTATCGGTCAGTCTCAGTCTATCATAGATCACATAGTTTGGAAGCAGCGTGGCATGAATCGGAATCATCATTCCCATGACCATAAGGATGCTTGCGGCATTTTTTAACTTCCATTCCATTCTTTGGCAAGCAAAAGCTGCCATGATCGAGATAATCAAGACCATAATTACTGCAAGCGTATTAATCAGCAAGCTATTTCTCAAGTAATGAAGAAAATTTCCGTTCGTAAATGCAAGATAATAATTGTTCCATTGAATCTTCTGAGGCAATACCAGAATTCCGTTGGTAAACATCTCATTGCTGTTACAAAGGGAGAAATCAAGAAGCCATATCAGCGGAAACATCTGGACAACGGCAACCAGGGTCATAACTGCGATGGTTATGATTCTTCCCGGCTTGTTTATAACGGCTGTTTTTATCTTTGCCATATCCCTTATTCTCCTCTCTCTGCAAATAACCGGTTCAGGGCCACGGTAGAAACCAGGCATATGGCGATAAATGCAACGCTGATCGCATTACCATAACCATATTTATAGGACTGGAAGGCCTGCTTATACAGATAACTCGCCATAAACTGTGTCTCATTGCCCGGACCGCCTGCCGTCAGTAAATATACGGTTTCCATTTGCTTTAATGCGGCGATGACAGCCATCGTGACATTAACCTGAATAACCGGCTTCATTAAAGGCAGGGTAATATAGAAAAAGGTTTTGCTGCCGCTGGCGCCATCTATGGCCGCTGCTTCATACATCACAGGATCTATGTTCTTGACGCCCGTATAATAAATCAGCATTCCCCAGCCAAAGCCATGCCAGATGAGTACCAGAAGCACTGCCCATATCGCATTGCCGGCGCCCAGAGGATTCAGCTGCCCTGTATAGCCAAGTGCCCTTAGAACCTTTGTAATCAATCCAAAGCTTGGATTATAAATAAACTTCCACAAATACGCAATAACCGCCACCGAAATTACATTGGGAATAAAGAAAATACAGCGGAACAGGCCTTCCGTCTTTCCCTGCAGCTTATCAAGCTTTACTGCAGTCAGCATGGCAAGTGGATGCTGGATACAGATAAATCCAATGGATAAAAGCAAGGAATTCCGCAGTGCCGTCCAAAACACAGAATCATGAATCAGGGTTTTATAATTTTCCAGTCCAATAAAAGAGCTTGCCCCTATTCCGGAAAAATTGGTAAATCCATAGTACGTACTTAAAATAATAGGTGCCAGAATTGCTGTCACAAAAACAATAAGTCCGGGAGCCATAAGGGAAAATATTACTTTCTTATTGCTGTATAATTTATGCATGCCTCTATCCTCACCCCTTGTAAGACAAAAGGGGCTGTTGTGTCAGCCCCCTCGTAATTAAGTATAAGCTCTTATTTCATTGCAGCTGCCAGTTTATTAAATACATCATCCGGCGTGAGTTTTCCAATTGCAAATTCTACAAATGAATCTTCGCAGGCCGTCTTAAATGCATTCGTTCCCCGGTCATTAAAGGTCGTTCCTGAAATATTCGTGGAATTATTTACCATATCTACAAATTCCAGCTGAAGACTTGTTTCTTTGCCTGTTAAATACTTAGAAAAATCCTGCGCGGACATGCAGACACCGTTTTCCCAGCAGAGCTTTGACCAATTCTCCGGAAGATACATGTAATTTAATAATTTAATAGCTTCTTCTTTTACAGGAGAATTGGCTGTAACCGCATGACCGCCACCGTTCCATGCTGTAATATCAGTAATGGTTCCTTTTCCGCCTGTTACGGATGGCATGCTGAATACACCGATATTCTTTCTTATATCTTCCGGTATATTCTCATTGGTTGCCATGGACATCTCCCAGCTTCCCATGTAATACATCGCGGACTGGCCATTTGTAAATAAGTTCATGCTGGTAGCATAATCAGTTGTCTCGAATCCTGTCTGGAACATACCTGCATCCACAGTCTTCTTGTACAGATCAAGAACCTTTGGCCATGCTTCGTTGGAGTAGTCTCCATCTTTAATCGATGCCTGCATATCTGCGGAAGCCGTGGCTCCATCAAATTGCTGGAATAAAGAGGTGATATAAATGGAGAGAGGCCACTTGTCAGAGCCATCCATGGAAACAGGAATGAGGCCTGCTGCCTTAAATTTTTCAACTGCTGCCAGTAGCTCGTCGTAGGTCTTAGGAACCGTAACGCCGTATTGTTCAAACAACGCCTTGTTGTAATAGAATGACATGACATCCGTATTTCTTGCAAGACCGTATAATTTTCCGTTCTTGCTGAACCCATCTAAGGCCCCGTTGATAAATCCGTAGTCTTTATAGTCGCTTGGATTTAATTCTGCCAGAAGACCCGCATCGATCACTTCATCTAAGAAGGAAGGCTGACCCCAGGCACTTACAAGATCCGGCATATCGGAACCGGAGGCATACGCCTTAAATTTTGTTTTGTAGCTTTCGTCATCCAGTGCCTCTATCTCAATTTTAACATTCGGATTTTCTTTCCTATACTGGTCAAACAGCATCTGCTCGATCAGCCCCTGTCCGCTGGTGCGGTCCGGGAGATTGGAAAACACCTTAATTGTCACATCCCCGCCAGCTTTTTCCGGAGCCGCTGTTGCAGCCTCCGTAGCAGCTGCCTGTGACTGCTTTCCGTCGCTTCCCGCTGATGATTCCTGCTTTCCGCTGCCTGAACAGCCTGCCAAAACTGCTGCTATCATCGCTGTGCATAATAAAGCTCCGATATGTCTTTTTTTCATATCCCTCTCCAATCTGCCGCCCATAAACGGCATAACTAAAATTTTTATTGCCAAATAACCATTTACTTTATCCCATCAGCGCTGATTGATATAGTAATCATAGCAAGTTAAATTGGAAAATAATACACAAAAATTTAATTAAAATGTTTAAAATTTTAAGATATTACCTTTACATGCAGAAAGCCCGGAAAGACTTATTCATCTTTCCGGGCCGTTCTCATCCTTTTTCACTTCTTCCTGCTCCTCTTCCCTGGCAGGTATATGTATGGTAATCTTTGTTCCTGCTCCAAGAACGCTCTGCACCAGCAAACCGTAATCCTTTCCGTAGATCATCTGGATTCTCCGGTTTACATTGACAACGCCGATGGAGGTATGCCCACTTTTTTTCATGGAATAATCTTCCCTTAAGATATGAGACATGGTTTCCTCTGTCATGCCCACTCCATCATCCATGATCTGAATATACAAATCTTCATCTTCTCTACGTGCTGCCACAAGAATATGGCCTTTATCCAGCTTTTCTTCTATGCCGTGAACAATGGCATTTTCCAGGATAGGCTGAATCAACAGCCGGGGAATATAAAGACTCATCAGACTCTCGTCGATTTCAATCTCCGCCACCATCTTATCCCGGTAGCGGTAATTCTGAATCGCGATGTAATCCTTTAAGCTCTTTACTTCCTCCCCAAGACGAACAAAGGACTTTTTCTCCAAGGAATAGCGCATCATATTACTTAAGGCTGCCACCATATCGCCAATCTCATCCACATGTCTGATACGCGCCATCCAGTTAATGGTATCCAGTGTATTGTACAAAAAATGAGGGTTGATCTGCATCTGCAGGGATTTCATCTGGGCCTCCTGCTTCATAACCTTCTGTTCATACACCGTGTGAACCAGGCTGTTCATATCCATAACCATCTGATTAAAGGTGTGGCTTAAACGGCCAATCTCATCCTCGGAATCCACCTGGCAGTTAATATCAAAATTTCCCTGCCCGAAGTTTTCCATAGCCCTGGATAAAAAACGGATGGGTCTGGTGATGCCCCTTGATACCAGGATGGAGAGCAGGGCCGTAAGAAACGCGGTCATAAGAGTAATGGGGATAATCACATTCTTTAATTTGGTGATATCCCTCATATAATAATCCCTGGGAATCGCCAGAACCATATACCAGCCGTTGGAGATGGCTCCGCTGTTGTATACACTGTAATACGTATTGCCCACCCGGACATTATTATAGAACGCCTCATTTTCACCAAGGAAATTCCTGTAGGGCTCATCCAACAGTTCCCCCGACAGGGTCTCCGATTCTGTTGCCAGTATTCTTCCCTCTTCATTTACAAGAAAGATCCGCCCAGATTTGGTCAAATCAATATCCGCAATGATATCATATAAGCTTTTTGCGTTGACATCCAAAGCAATATACCCAAGAAGTGACTGAGTTGGAAAGGCATAGAGCTTTTTCATCAGCACAATGTGATTTTTATCAACTGCCCAATACTGCTTTTCATCCCGGATGTATCTGGTAATATCCAGTGACGGGCCATTGCGGGTTTTCGTATAAGTGTATTCTCTGCCTGATTCGGAATGTATGCAAATTGCATTGATCTCCTGGCGCAAAAGGACATAGGAGGCCAGTATCTGACGAATATCACTGTGCAGCTCATAATAGGCAACCCGGTTTCCCACCACCTGTTTCTCTGCTTTCAGAGAAGCCTGTATCGTATTATTTCCATTAATATAAAAGGCGACGTTTTCAATATCCGATACCGTACTGTCGATCTTTGACAATGTAACAGCTGCCAGATTCTTCAGATAATCGTTCGTCTTATCTGCAAGCATCTTTTTCGAATAATAAAATTCAAAAAAGGACAGTAAAATGACCGGAGTCAGAATCATTGTCAGGAAGATAAACAGCAGTTTACTCTGAAACCCCCATTTACGAAACCACTTCCTCATAGCTCAACCGTTTCCATGATTTTTTGAAAAGGATTTGTGGCGCTTTCACCGGATTTGCGGTATTCATAGGGCGTCATGCCGTACTTTTTCTTAAATATCTGTCCGAAGTACCGTTCATCTGATATCCCCACCTTACGGCATATCTCTCCGTTTCTCAGTTTCGTGTCCTTTAAATAATTTGCTGCATAATACATCCTGACGGAAGTCAGTATGTCTAAAAACGTATAGCCTGTCTCCTTTTTTATGTAATGACTCATATACACCGTAGTAAAGTGAAACTCCTCCGCCAGTACGGATAAGGTCAGTTCTTTTTCATAGTTGTCATAGATAAACTGGAGGATCCGCTCAATCCGTTCCTCCTCTTCCACCAAAGCTTCCGCAGGCTTAAACAGCTTGGAAATATCCTGTATTCTGGATTCCAGTTCTTCTAATCTTATCTTTTTATTTTTCTCTATATCATACTTTACACACGCATTCGTCACACACTGGATAATCTCCTGGGGCGTGGAGGGTTTTAAAAGATAATCAAACACTCCGAGAGAAATCGCTTCTCTGGCATATTCAAATTCCCCATACCCTGTTAATAGAATTACTTTTGCGGCAGGATAGTTCTGCAAAGTAATCTTTGCCAGCTCAATCCCGGTTATGCCCGGCATTCGGATATCTGTAAGCAAAATGTCGATCTCACGGCTGTTAATCCATTCTGCTGCTTCGATGCCATCTTTTAAAAGTCCTACCAGCTTAATTCCATTTTCCTCCCAGGGAAGCGTAACGAGCCCCTGGCGAATCGTCACTTCATCATCCACTATTAATAATCGATACATTGCAATCCCCCCCATTGCCTGTCTTACATGGTATTATAACTCTATTTCATTGCTTTTACAACGATAATGTCAAAAGGGCATGCCCCTTACGGATCACGCCCTTTATCTAAAAATCCATATCTTTTCTTACATCAATATCCACCAGTTATCCAAGGATCGCTTTGCTGGAAAAGAAAATTAAATTCTAGTTTTTAAAGGAATCTTTACCTTATGGATCTGTATTTATCCATAAGGCTAAACTCCTTTTTCATATAAAAATTCGGATATTGAAATAAACAATCTGCAATGCATCAATCTGTTACATTTGGGCAATCTTATGAGGATTTAAAATATTATTAGGGTCAAACACCTTTTTTATTCCGTTCATCAGAATTAGATTCACTTCCGGGAGAGATTCCCTAAGGTAAGGTTTCTTAGCATAGCCAATGCCATGTTCCCCTGACACCTGGCCTCCCAGCTTCCTGGCCTTTTCGTAAACCATCTCCATCGCTTTGCTCATGCGTTTTTCCCATTCTTCGTCGCTCAAATCATCTTTCAGCATATAGGCATGGAGGTTCCCGTCTCCCGCGTGTCCGAAACTCTTAATCCTTAGCTCACACTCTTTCTGCAAGCTATGCAGATAGGTGACCATTTCATTGACAGAGCTTCTTGGAACGACCATATCAACCTCATCCATATAGGTGGTAGAACCTTTGATAGCTTCCAGGAATGCTCCCCTGGCCTTCCATATGGAATCTTCTCTCTCCTCCGTATCAGAAATCAGAACATCTAAGGCACCCTGTTCCAGGCAGAGTTTTGCAACACTGTCATATGCCTTTTCAATTTCTTCTACCGAATTACCATCAAATTTCAAGAGCAGATAAGCGTCTGACTGTTTATCCGGAAATGCCTTTCCTAAATACTGCTCTGCATCAATAATAACTTCCCGCTGCATGAATTCGATGGCTGTGGGAATGGTCTTTGATTTGACAATTAAAGGAACCGTATTGATTGCATGATCTAAGGTAGGGAACGGAATCAGCAGGCTGATCACCATCTTGGGGCGGGGAATCAGCTTTAACGTGGCCTTTGTAATAAAGCCAAGAGTTCCCTCAGATCCGATCATTAAATCCTTAAGGGCATATCCGGAGCTGTTTTTTACGACCTTACCTCCGAATTCCGTAATCTCTCCATTTGGAAGAACAACTTCCAGACCCCTTACATAGTCACGGGTCACTCCATATTTCACGGCTCGCATGCCTCCTGCATTGGTGCTGATGTTGCCTCCAATGGTAGCAGATTTTTCGCCCGGATCCGGCGGATAGAACAGATCATGTTCTTCCACGAAAGCAGAAAGCTCCATAAGCAGAACACCAGGCTCCACCGTAATGGTCAGATTATCCTCATCCAGTTCCAGTACATGATTCATTAGCGTGGTATCTATCATGATTCCGTGTTCCATGGCTACGGATGACCCCACCAGGCCGGTCCCTGCACCTCTTGGAGTCACGGGTATAACATGTTCATAGGCATACTTCATAATCTCAGATATCTCTTCTGTTGATTTTGCTTTCACTACAATGTCAGGATAGCTGCTGGTACCGCTTAATTCATCATGGCTGTACTCTTCGTTAATAAAATCACCGATCAGAATTCGCTCCTCATCCGGAATAATACTTTTTATGTAAGCAATATCATCTTTATCCAGTTTTTTATATTCCATATTATACTCCTTTCTTCTCCTTTATTCTTGCAATCAGCTTCGGGAGAATTTCATAAAGATCGCCTACCAGACAATAATGAGCTGACTTGAAAATCGGCGCCTTGGGGTCTTTGTTGATTGCAAATATGGTATCTGAATGATTCATGCCGGCCACAAACTGGATGGCGCCGGAAACTCCACAGGTGATGATTAACTTCGGCCGGACAGTTCGTCCGCTTAATCCAATCTGATATTTTGCATCCAGCCAACCGGATTCTGCCATTGGTCTGGTACATGCCACCTGGCCTCCCAAAAGATCTGCCAGTTCCTGAAGCATGCTTAAATCCTCTTCTTTTTTCACTCCTCTTCCGGCAACCACCAGAACTTCAGAATTTTCAATAAAGGTCTCCTTCTCCTTTGGCAGAATATCAATGACCTCCACATGACAGACAAGCTTTTCCTTATTGATATCACAATTCACGATTTCTCCCGACTTTACCTCCGAGCGGGCAGGGGCATTCATGATCTTATACCGAACGGTAGCGATCTGAGGCCGATGGTTTGGAGTTTTGATATGAGCCATTATATTGCCGCCAAAGGCTGGCCGGATCTGGGATAAATCCGTATTTTCATTCATTTCCAAAATGGTACAGTCCGCAGTCAGACCGGTTTTCATTCTGGCAGCCACTCGTGGCGCAAGCTGACGTCCTACGGTGGTCGCTCCTACCAGAATGGAAGAAGGCTTGACTTCTTTGATAAAATCTTCAAAGACTGCTGTATAGGACTCTATATTAAAACGAGCCAGCTCCTCTTTATCATATAGGTAGACTTTATCAGCTCCGTAATGAAGGATTTCTTCACTTTTTTCTCTGATATCTTTTCCCATGAACAGAACAGATACCTCCTGCCCGGTAACTGCCGCCATCTCCTTTGCCTTTCCAATCAGTTCATAGGTGACCGGATGAATAGCGCCATCGACATGGTCTGCATAAACTGCAATTCCCTTCCATTCGTCTTTGTTGATCTCAGCTTTTTTTACGTCCTCCACATACTCTACTGCGCCCTCAGGTCCCTTTTTTACACATAGGCGGCACATCTTGCAGGCAGCATTTACAATAATGTTTCCATCCTGCTCCTCCAGCGCTCCAAAGGGACAGATCTTTATCAATTCCTGATGATCAGGAATTCTCTCCTGATGTATGATTAACCTTGCCATTTCTTCCCCTCCTAAACAAATTTCAACTCTTCCATCTTGTCAAACAGCTTTTTCGCAAGCACATCTTCCGACTCATCCCACACTTCCTTTTTATCGTTTGTTTCCGGAGGGAATATCTTCTGTACCTGAGTGGGTGATCCGTTAAGACCGTAATTCATTTCGTCCTTATCCTTCATATCATCAAGGGTAAGAATCTGAATCGTTCTGTCCTTTGTTTCTGATTTTTTAACATAGGATGGGAGTCTTGGCTGAAAGATATCTTTATCCACTGCTAACAGGCATGGAAATTTTACTTTAGCCACCTCTACTTCATCGGGAAGATCCATATCTACCGTAATTCCGTCTTCTTCTAGCTTCCGGATTCTTACGACATTGGATACGCTTGGAAGACTTAGCCACTCCGCTATTTCCGGCCCCACCTGTGCAGTATCCCCGTCTGTGGTCTGCTTGCCGCATAGAATTAAGTCATACTCTCCCATTGCCTTAATTCCCTGAGCCAGGGTATAGCTGGTCGCAAGGACATCAGCTCCTCCAAAACGTCTGTCTGACAAAAGCGTTCCATGGTCTGCTCCCATGGAAAACGCTTCTTTAATGACCTGCATGGCCTGCGGAGGTCCCATGGAAATAACATCAACAAGGCCTCCCGTTTTCTCTTTGATCCGAAGGGCAGTTTCAATGGCATATAAGTCATAGGGATTCATCTTTGAGGCCGCTCCGTCTCTTTTTAACACGCCTGTAACAGGATCTACCTCAACTTTATTGCTGTCAGGTACCTGTTTGATGCAAACAAGGATTTTCATTTTTTTCTTCCTTTCCTAATAAACCTTACTTCCAAAATACGTGATACAGCCGGCAATTATAATGAACGCAGCGCTGAATTTCACTGTTTGATTTAATAACTTGCTCTCACAGCCCAACGAATTGGCTGCCGCTGCGCCGATATCTATGCTCTGAGGGAGTATAATTTTACCGATAATTACGCCTTCAGTACTTGATTCAGCCAGCCAGACCGTACTGATTAATCTGCCCTATATTATACCTTATTTTCCGCATTTTGTAAAAAAAAGACATTCCATTCTATGAAACAAATAATCTATTTTCACATAGAACGATATGCTTATTTTGAAATCGACCCTATTATTTATTAATTATTCATTCTTCTGGATATTTAATTTGATTTCACAGTTTTATAGGAGCCACTGATTTAAAACTCCGCGGCCTGTTGTTTCCTTAATACAACAAAATAAAAACCATAGCAAAAGTTTACTTGACTTTCTTTTTCTCCAAGTGTATATTTAAAAATTGTACGGTATTGACCGAAAACTCTACCGCAAATCTACTAATCAGGTGAATCGACCATGCAATCAAATTTTTTAAAACAAAGCAACGAGCAACGGAGGGATTTAATTCTTAACGGCTCTGTTTCCGCGACCATATTATTTCTTTCCGTCCCCACTCTCATGATGGGTCTCATCCAATCCGCCATACCGGTCATCGACGGTCTGTTTCTTAACAATCTCGTAGGAACCCAGGCGGCAAGCGCCGTTACATACTGCACCCCCATTGTAAATATGATCTCTGCCCTGGCTCAGGGAGTGAGTGTGGCTGGAATGGCCATTATCGGGCAATCCAATGGAAACGGCGACTTTAAGCACAGCCGGAAGATTTCCACTCAAATCATTGTTTTTACCTTTTTACTGGGTTTTCTCCTGGCACCATTGCTGATTGCCCTTGCCTTTCCCATATCTGCCCATGTAAATGAAGAGATTTCTCACGATGTCTTTGTCTATCTTGCATTGAGCGCCTGTGTGACGCCTTTTTCCTTCATGGAATCTATTTATAATTCCATAAAGAATGCCAATGGCAAACCGGAGGATACCTTTGTCAGAATGGTGATCATGCTGATTTTAAAAATTATTTTCAGTGCCCTCTTTATTGTTGTTTTCCACTGGGGTCTTGTAGGTTCCGTCATGGCATCCCTGGCATCTAACTTTTTAATTACCGGATGGATGTACTATGAATTATTTTTAAAGAAAACAGGAGAGCGATTTGTCCTGAAAGGCTTCCGTTTTGACTGGACCATCATAAACACCCTTATGCGCATAGGCTTTCCTGCCATGCTTTCCAGCCTGATGCTAAACCTGGGATTCTTCCTCATCAACAATGAAGTGGAAAAATACGGGGCCGTTGTTTTAAACGGGCAGGGAATTGCCAATAACATTACCTCAATATGCTTCATACTACCTTCATCCTTCGGTTCCGCCGTCACTACCATGGTCAGCATGAACGTGGGAGCAAACCAGCCGGAAAAGGCAAAAAAGGCCTGTTTGGTGGGCTGTGTCATAAGTGCAATCACTGCTGCCCTTTTGATCGCCCTGGTCGTTCCTCTGTCTTCTAAACTTACGGTGTTATTTACCAGGGACGCCTCTGTCCTTGCCGTGGCAAACCAGGCGCTTCATATTTATACCTATTCCGTGATCGGATTTGGTATCTGTATGGTCCAGCAGGGAGCTTTTATCGGACTGGGTAAGACCCGGATCACTCTCTTCATCAGCTTGCTGCGGGTATGGCTCTTGCGGTACATATTTATATTGGTAACGGAGCAATTTCTAAGCTTTTATTCCGTATTCTGGGGCAATCTGTTCTCCAATTACATGGCCGCCATTATTACTACCATCCTTATTTTCAGGGTTAAATGGGTTTCCGACATAAACTACTGATAAAATGGTTTATACAGACCCACAGCAAAAAGCTAGTACGATATTCTCAAGGAATCTTATAAAAGCAGAAAAGGCGCTTGGGACGATATTTACGATGAAAAAAGCGGAAAAGAAAACATAAAAAAATCTTTGGATTATCATGTGCAGATTAATACTATTGAGAAAAAAGGTTCCCAAAATAGGAACATGGACGAAATATATATACAAGTTTGCCATGCACTTGACTTGAATCATCTAATACAAAATCAATTATTTAAAAATAGTATATATGCAAATATAAATGAAATGAGGTAATAAGGTGTCCGCTTACTTTATTGTTAATACTAAAATATCAGATTTAAGCAAACGCAAACAATATGATGAATATATTGTTAAAGTGAAACCTATTGCTGAAAGTTTTGGCGGCAGATATATTGTTCGTAGCGAACAAATAACTGCTTTATCCGATTCTTGGAAACCTGACCGTGTAATTGTTATAGAATTTGCCTCGAAAGCTCAAATTTTAGCTTGGCTTTCTTCGCCACAGTATAAGGAAGTTTCAAGCCTTCGAGTGAACTCAGTTGAAAGTGAGGCGATTATCATTGAAGAAGATTAAGTTAGATGCGTTTAACATTATTTATATAACATGCAGAAGTTAAAATAGCGGTGCAGATGCTCTATGGCCGATTGAAAATGGTAATGCAATTCTAAAGAAATGGCGTAGCTTTTTAAGCTACGCCAAATTTCATTCTATATCGTTTTACTAAGAACGGCCTGATGCCGTCTTTTTTGATAGCCGGGAAAGAGTAATTGAATATCCAAAGGCAAATCTAGTTCTTCCTCTCATCCTTCCACACATAAAGGATGCCCTTCTCCTGAAACTCCTTGATTTCCTCTTTGCTATACCCCAGATCTTCCAGGATTTCCGGTCCCTGCTCTCCGATTAAAGGACCGCCATTGTACTCAGGAACGCCCATCTCCTGGAATTTGACCGGCGGTCTTACCAGTGTGCGTACATTTCCATTATCGTACTGCATTTTATAAAAGCAATCATTGGCCCACGCCTGCTCATCTTCCAGAATTTCTTCCCAGGACTGAGCAACGCTGAAAGCAATGTCATGTTCCTTTAAAATCGGTACCCATTCCTTAGCTGTCCTTTTTTCCATTGCTTCCATACAGATGTCATAAACGGCTGTGCCTAAGCCTTTGGCCTGAAGGTTCTGGATTGGGAAGTAATTCTCATTTTCCACCAGATCATCTCTTCCCAGAGCTTTCATGAACTGCTTATAGTAGGTGTTATAATCAGGCATACAGGTCTGAATGAATCGGTCATCCTTAGTTCTCCATGCCGCATTAAAGGGGTTGGCACTCTCTCTGATGTTAATAGGATATTCTCTTGCCGGGCCGTCATAATTAGCTGCCTGGATCATCATTCCCATGTTATAGACTGCCGTCTCAAACAGACTTGTCTCTACTTTTTCACCCTGTCCGGTTTCTTTTGCATGGTATAATGCCGCAAGGATTCCTGCTGCAAGGTTCATGGCCACGTTATGATCTCCAACTCCGGGAACCACGTTCATTGGAACGGTTCCTTTCTGACGGAGGGAATGAAGATATCCTCCCCTTGCAAAGAACGCTGTGAAATCAAACCCGGGAAGGTCTTTATCCGGGCCGTATTCACCATAACCGGTTACCATGGCATAAACCAGCTTTGGAAATTTCACCTTTAATGTTTCATAGTCCAACCCTGCCCGTTCAAGAGCCTGGACTCTCCAGTTAGTAATAAGAACATCCGCATCCTCCAGAAGCTTAAAAAATGCTTCTTTGCCTTCGGGTGCCTTCATATTAAGAGAGATGCAGCGCTTGTTTCCATTTTCTAAGTCCCAGGTCGTATTTTCATACATATCCAAAGGCCTTCCCTCTGATGGAGCCGTATGTCTTAACGGGTCTCCCTTGGCAGATTCGATTTTAATGACATCTGCTCCGCAATCAGCAAGGAAACGTCCTGCGCCAGCCGCTGCGATAAAGGTTGCCAGTTCCACTACTTTAATTCCTTCTAACAGTTTCTTTCCCATATTAATACCCTCCTTTATTTGTCCAATGCTTCTATGAGTGCAGGGATCACCTGATTAAAATCCCCTACGATGCCGTAATCGGCCACTTCAAAGATCGGAGCTGCCGGGTTTTTATTGATTGCAATGATCTGCTCTGAGTTCTGCATACCTGCCACATGCTGAATGGCTCCGGAAATACCGCAGGCAAAATACAACTTCGGACGTACCGTTGTTCCGGTCTGCCCCACCTGATAGGAATGGTCGATCCAGCCTGCGTCTACGGCAGCACGGCTTGCTGCAACGACGCCGCCCAGCTTATCCGCCAGTTTCTTTAACAGTTCAAAACCTTCGGCTCCGCCAAGGCCCATACCGCCGGATACAATGATCTCCGCATCCGTTAAGGATACCGCCTCTCCTGCCTGCTTTACCACTTCAAGGATGCGGGTTCTTATATCGTCTTCTTCAAAGCTTACAGAAAGAGGAATAACCTGGCCCTTGCGGCCCTCCTGCCTTTCGGCTTTTTCCATAACTCCAGGACGTACCGTGGACATCTGAGGCCTGTGGTTAGGACAAACGATGGTTGCCATTAAATTTCCGCCAAAGGCCGGACGGGTCTGCTTGATTTTCTTATCCTCTATATCAATCTCCAGCTTGGTACAGTCGGCAGTCAGCCCCGTATTGCAGCGTACAGCCAGACATGGACCTAAATCACGACCGATGTGGGTTGCTCCCAAAAGAACAATTTCAGGCTTATGGGATTTGATCGCATCGTGAATTACAGCCGTATAAGCGTCAGTGCGGTAGGATTCCAGTTCTTTATGATCCGCAAGATAAACTTTATCCGCTCCATATTCAAACAGTTCATCTGCAAGTCCTTCCACATGGTTCCCGCATAATACAGAACAAAGGCTGCAGCCAATCTCATCTGCCAGTTTCCGACCTTCACCCAAAAGTTCTTTTACGACCGGCATGAGTGCCCCTTCTCTTTGTTCCGCAAATACCCATACATCCCGGTATTCCGATAAATCAACCGTATCCTTTGGCTCTTCTGACTTTTCTATTGCATCAAAGGGACACTTTTCCACACAAACACCGCAGCCGGTACAGGCAGTACCGATGACGGCCAGTTTATTTTCCATTGTAATTGCTTCAAACGGGCAATTCTTTACACAGATCGAACAGCCCCTGCATTTTTCTTTTATTACATTTACTGCCATATGAACCTTCCTCCTTTTCCTGGGTCTTAAAGATAATGCTTTTCTTTCAGTTTTTCTGTCAGCTGCTCTGTCATTTCGGTCACTGTTCCGTCAAGCATCTCCCCTTTTCCCTTTGGAGCAGGAGTAAAGGAACGGAAAACCTGAGTAGGAGAAGCGTTTAAACCGCAGTCTTTAGGATCCAGTCCCACATCCTCATGATTCCATACGGTAACTTTTTTTGCATATGCATCCATGATACCGCCTATGCTCATGTAACGAGGCTCATTCAGCTCTTTTACCGCGGTAAGAAGACAGGGCATCTGAACTTCCAGAATTTCATATCCGTTTTCCATCTGCCTTTGTACGATCACCTCTTCTTCGCAAAGTTTTACATCCTGAACATAAGTCACAACCGGAATACCAAGTCTCCAGGCTACCTGAGGACCAACCTGGGCCGTATCTCCGTCGATGGCCTGGCGTCCTGCGAAAATAATGTCGTAATCTCCGATTTTATCAATGCCGGCAGCAATGGTCGTGGAGGTAGCACAAGTATCGGCTCCTCCAAAAGCCCTGTCGCTCAGCAGATAAGCCTCATCCGCTCCCATTGCCAGGCATTCCCTTAACATATCATCAGCCTGAGGCGGTCCCATGGTAATGACGGAAACCGTTGTTCCAGGCCTTTCATCTTTTATTTTCAATGCCTCTTCTAAGGCATTTGCATCATCTGGATTTAAAATGCTGGGAACTCCGTCACGGATCAATGTACCCTTTACCGGATCGATCTTTACTTCATTGGTATCCGGCACCTGTTTTACACAAACCAAAATTTTCATCGTTTTCATTACTCCTTCCGTGTAGTCATTATTTCTTAAGCAGTTTTCCGGAAATTACCAGCTGCTGGATTTGTGAGGTACCTTCATAAATGGTAAACACACGGCAATCCCTGTACATACGCTCAATCTTATAATCTTTGATAAATCCGTAACCACCATGGATCTGAAGGGATTTTGAAGCGATTTCGTTGCAGACTTCAGAAGCATAATACTTTGCCATAGAAGCTTCCATGCTTGCAGACTGATGGGTATCCATTAAGTAGGCGGTCTTATAAACCAGCTGCTTTGCAGCCTCCAGCTTAGTCGCCATATCTGCGATCATAAAGGCGATTGCCTGGAAATCCCCAATCCGTCTTCCGAACTGTTTCCGTTCCTTTGCGTATTTAATGGCCTCGTCCAAAGCCCCCTGGGCTACTCCGATAGACTGGGCAGCCACTCCCATACGGCCGGTATCCAGAGTCTTCATGGCGTTTATAAAGCCCATGCCCTCTTCACCAAGAAGGTTCTCTGCCGGAATCCTTGCATTATCCATAATGATATCGCTGGTGGCACAGCCGATGACACCCATTTTATGTTCCGGCTTTCCGCAGGAAATTCCAGGAGTGTTTTTCATGTCCACAATAAATGCGCTGATTCCTTTTGTTCCCTTTGTCATATCCGTCTTTGCGTAAACTACTGCGTAATCTGCAAGAGGCGCCATGGTGATAAAGGTCTTTCTTCCATTCAATATGTAGAAATCCCCATCCTTTACCGCAGTAGACTGCATACCGCCTGCATCGGAACCAGCTCCCGGTTCCGTTAAAGCAAAGCAAAGCTTTTTCTTACCGCTGATCAATGAGGGAAGATATTTTCGTTTTTGTTCCTCTGTACCGGATAATAACAGAGGGCCTCCGGAAAGGGAATTAGGGGAAGATACATAAATGCTTGCAACTCCGCTGACTCTTGCCATTTCCTCCATTACCAGCACGTAACAGCGGGCATCACCGCCTGAACCTCCGTATTCCTTTGGCGTCTTAATGCCGAAAAATCCGGCCTTTCCCATTTTGTATAGGATTTCCTCCGGAAATGTCCCGCTTTCCTCAACCTCATCGAGGATCTCATTGGTCAGTTCTTTTTCTGCAAACTCTCTCGCCAGTTTCCGAACAAGCTCATGCTGTTTTGTAAAATACATGTTGTTTCCTCCTTAACCTCTTTTCGCTAGCCGTTTCTCGACTTCCTGCCGTAACTCATGGACCATAACCTTTCCGCTGATGTTAAAAGGAAATGAATCAAATCGATAAACATATTTTGGAACCTTATAATCCGCCAGGTTCTGACGGACGTGTTCCTTAACCCTTTCTTCTGAAAGCTCTGCCCCAGACTCCATAATAATACAGGCAGCGATTTCTTCCTGAAGAACCTGGGCATCAACTCCTATCACCTTCACATCCTTGATTTCAGAAAGCTCCAGAATGCAGTTTTCAATTTCCACCGGCGCTATGTTTTCACCGCCCCGGATAATCATCTCTTTTTTTCGTCCGGTTATATAAAGACAGCCATTTTCATCCAGATAACCGCAGTCCCCGGTATGAAGCCAGCCCTCCTCATCCAACGCGACTTCTGCTTCATTCGTTTTGTTGTAATAGCCCTTCATGATGTGATATCCCCGGGACTGGATTTCTCCCACACTTCCTGTCTTAGCAACCCTCTTTTTCCCTTCATCCCAGATTCTTAATTCCGTATAAGGAATCTTTTTTCCTGCCGTAATGGCCTTTTGGCAGATCGGATCCGAATATCCGGTTATGGTAATTGCAGGGGAAGACTCGGTCTGCCCATAGGAAGGCTGCAAATGCTCCATCTTCAGCTCTTCACAGATATGGAGATAATCTGATGGGTGAATGGCGGAACCCGCAATAATTCCGCTTCTTAGGGAACTTAGATCGTATTCTTTTCTCCTGCTGTTCTTTACCATAGCAAGGAACATGCTGGGAACACCGTTTAGAATGGTGCAGGAATTTTTCTGTATATTTTCCATAACTCCAATGGACTTATAATACTGATTGATATAAATTGCCGCTCCGGCATGGACAGCGGACAAAATGCCCGCTGTGATGCCAAAACAGTGAAACAGGGGGACGGATAAGCACATGCGATCACTTTCGTTCCAATGCATGGAACGCACCATTTCGGCTGAATTGTTGACCATGTTTTCGTGGCTTAACATCACTCCTTTTGGAACACCGGAAGTACCAGAGGTAAAAAGTATATTAGCGGTATCCTTTGAGGATAAGTTCTGTTCTATTTCTTTTAAAAGCCGTTTCTCATCCGCTGTGTTTTCCCCCATTTCACAGCAAGACAGATGGTCCAGGGAAACAATCCCCTTTAAGAAGGTGTCCGGACGATCCAGTCCTGCTTTTGAAATGACTGGTCTATAATCCGCATTGTTGCAACCCTTTCCATAAAACAGATAGTCTGCATCTCCTTCTTTTAATACCCGGTTCAATTCCTGTTCCTTATAGCATGTATTGACCGGGAGCACAATTGCCCCGGACTTCATAAAAGCAAAATACGCCATGATCCATTCCGGGCTGTTAATCCCCCACAACGCGACATGTTTTCCGCGCGAAATTCCTCTTCTTATAAAGTCAGCTGCCCAAAAATCCGAAATTTCATCCGCCTCTTTCCAGGAATAGCATCGATCCTGGTAGCAGATTCCTGCTCCATTCGGCGTAAGAACAGCTCTTTTATGAAGCAGTTCTCCGATTGTTTCTGATAAAAGGCCTGTCATATTCATTCTCCTGCTAACCTCTGCCTCATATTTCTGTAAGTTATTTCTCGACTTTTCCCATCGCTTCTCCGATCATTCGGATCAGGAACGGAATCAGTACTACCACAATGGTTACATAGCCTAAATATCCGTATCCTACTTTTACCAGAGGAAGAAGTCCAAACTGGGCGATAGCAAAAGCAAGAATGGTGCATAACAAAGCGCAGATTAAGGTTTTTGCAGATGGCTTTCCGTCACTTTTTCTTTCCTCCGGCTTTTCAAGTGCAACCACAACTCTCTGAACCGCTCCGGCAATCATGTTAACCGCTGTTGATACTGCTCCTAAAATAATGAGTATGGAAATCATAGGATTCATGAAGCTTGCTCCCACTCCACCTTTAATCAGTGTGATAACCGGAAGGGGATCTGTGGATAAATCCGGATTTGTTGCAACAGCCATAAGTCCCAAGGTGGAAAGCATGATCAATCCAGAGTTTACGATAAATCCGTAAATCATGCTTGTTCCGGCTTCCTTTTCTGTTTTAAATGATTCCGCATGCTGGTATAACAATCCGATGGAAGCCAGCTGGAAGGCACCATAAATGAAACAGCTCCAGAGTGCAGGGCCGGCCGGTGCAGGATTCGCTCCCAAAGTCTTGATATTTCCTACGATATCACCCCAGCTGACAATAATATTCGGTATGTACACGATTAAAAGACCAGCTATGATAATGACTGACAATGTGGAAGCCGCTTTTCTTACAAAATCGGTTCCGAAAATAGTCACTACAAAGATAAATAAACCGATGATCAAGGTACAGGCCATATATGGAATTCCAGTGAGTGACTGCATGGTGGAGCCTCCGGTCGCAAAGGCTACAGAAGGAGCCAGGCACAATAATAATATGTATACAATCTCATAAAGGTTGGAAAAAATCGGAGCGAATTTCCCGTAAAACTTATTGTTAAAGGTTCTGTAATCATAAGCATCATGAAGCTTTGCAAACCGGAGTCCATACCACTGGAACACCGCTCCGATCGCCTGAGCCAGAATCGGAGTAATAAGCGCCCAAATACCAAATGCAACGAAATACTGGACCAGCTGGGCACCAGAAGCAAATCCTCCGCCAAACTGTGTTGTAAACCATACGAAAGCAACGCCCACGGCTACCGGCATTTTATTTTTATCGATCATATCCTTCTCCTCCTGTTAAAGCATATCTATAAATGCTTCCATCATCGTTCCTGCTTGTTCGTAATTTACCATCTGCCTGTCTACTTCTATCTGAATGATAGGAATTCCCGCCTCAGCACAGGCTTTTTTCACCATTACATAATCAAATTCTTCCGGGTCACAGAATTTCGTTAAAAGAACGACCACACCTTTTGCTTTGTACTTCTTTGCCAGGTCAACGATATAACCGGCTCTCTTCTTTTCCGGATCGAACAGGACGGAACAATGATCCATCCGGGAAAATTTATCTGCAAGTCCTTCCAAAGGTTCCAGTTCCAGATTGACATCCGTACGATACTGTCTGGATTCATGGGCAACATCATCTGCAGCAATCTGCAGTCCATGTTCGTCAAAGATCTTAAGCAAACCGTCGCTGTCGGCCAGGATTCCAGTGGTGATCACCTTGATTTTGCTTTTCTTCTCCTCTACCTGTGACAAAGCCTCTATCAGCTGGCTTACCAGTGCTGTATGTTCTTCCTTTAACATGAAATGAGCACTTTTAAAAATATCTCTTCTCTGGACTGCTGTGATAGAAGGATGCTGTTCTAACACCTCTGTCAGCTTTCTCATTGCCGCATTATGTTCATTGTAGATCTCATTGGACTTAGCCAGGGAATCTTCACTGAATTTTTCACCGGTTGCTGCCTCTAAGTCTCTGATCACACGCTCGTAGGAAGCTTTGGTAAATTCTTTTCCTGACTCCGGTTTCCGGTTCTGGGGATAAGTCATTGGAATAAATGAAATGTCTTTCACCGCATATTTCCAGTTCTGTCCCAGACACTTTAAAGAGTCACAGAGTGAAGGAATCACGATGGCAGAAATGCCTTTGTATTCTCCCCTGATTCCCAGCTCCAGAATGCTCTGCATGATGGAACAGATAAACGCAGGGAAATATCTTTTAGACTCTTTTAACTCAATATCCGCTCCCCATGCTCCCATAGGAACAAGCCCCATGGAGTGGATCAGTTCTCCCGGTGTATAGACAGGAACACAAGCCACAACCTTCTTTCCCTGCTTCAGATAAGCATTCAGCTGTTTTTTTGGTGAACATGCAATATCATGAAAATTTTCTAATAATTCATTCAAAGTTGCCATCAGTCTTTCCCCCCTTTGTTGGATTCCATGATTTCCGTCAGCCCCTGAACCCTTGTTTCATACTGAGCCTCTGAGAAGTTCCGCGGGTCTGCCTGATCACCGTCAAATGAGGTGACTGGTATCTGGCAGTCCTCTCCAATCTGGCGGCTCATCTCATACATGAAGCCGCTCCAAAGTTTACAGGAACGGTTGGTATGAACCAGTAGCCCCTCTGTATTGGTATTCTTTACAATGGCCTCTCTCTTATCTCTGGCATGCTCTAAGTTCATGGCATTAGGCACGTTGCAATAGGCACGGATCAGACCGTCAAAGTCATCGTAAATGAATCCAAAGGCATCCGCATAAATGGTTGCCACCATGTTGATTCCACGGGACTTAAGGCCGGTAGCCGTTGTCCTTAAATGAGGCCAGCAGGCAATCCCCTCAAACATGATCCTGTATTTTTCTTCTGCACGGAAGGTACTGGTTCCTTCCTCCACTGCCTTTTTATATTCCTCCAGCAGGGTTTCAAAGGCTTCCGCCGCTTCCACGGTTCCTCTGGCACAGACGGCAACCGCCATATGATTAAGCAGGTCAAAACCGTTAAGGGGAGAAGGAGTATATTTGGTATAGGCTGTAGCCTCCAGCCATGCTCTGGAAGTCCTGTTTGAGATTTCCATGATCTCCTTGAATTTTTCATCGCTCCATTTCTTACCGGTGATTTCCTCCAGCTGTTCAATAGCCGCAAGGAACTGGCTCTTTACATATGCTACCTGGGCATCTGAAACCTCGTAATCAGGATTAAATGGAATGTCAATGAGAATCAGCGGAATATTAAGCTCTTTTGCAATGTTCTCATACCATTTGATCATGCAGTTACAGATGTTGTTGCAGCAAAGTACGAAGTCCGGAAGAGGCATGTTCTGCTCCGGAGTTTCTCCCACCATCATATGTGCCAAACTGATTCTTGCATAGGCACAGATGTCATTGGAATAACCTTCCGCCTCCGAAATTTCACACAGCCTCTGTCCGGCTCCTCTTGCCGCAATGGCTGCTGCCTGATTCTCGGGATAGCACACTTTGATGCCCAGGGTCTGGAAAATTTCCTGAGGAAAATTGCTGGCGCACCAGCCGATTTTTTCTCCCCTGTCCTTTGCCTCCTGGACCTCCTTGTAATGCTTTGCCACGATCTCGTTCAGCTTAAACTTAGCTGAATTGGGATCAACGGCAAATTTTGGTTTTTTTTCTCCTTCACCCATGAAAAATTCCTCCTTTTATGATTTATCATAAGCGTAAAGCGCCGCTCCTAAAGCACCCATAAGCTGGGCCATTGGTGAATAGGTAATGTTTAGCCCCAGCTCCTGCTCCATGGCTTTTCTTACCCCGCCATTTTTTGCAACGCCCCCGCTCATACACACGGTTTCTTTCACACCGACCCGTTTTGCCAAAGCAGCTACCCTGCTGGCTACAGACTGGCAGATGCCGGCAACCAGATCCGGAATCTCAACCCCGTTTGCCAGCTGGGATATAACCTCGGATTCAGCAAATACCGTACAGGTACTGGATATTTTGACTATCTGCTTTGACAGGTCCGCCTGCTTTTCTAAATCCTCAATCCTCAGCTGAAGGATTCCAGCCATGACATCCAGAAACCGTCCGGTTCCTGCCGCACATTTGTCATTCATCAAAAATTCTGTCATGCGCCCGTCTGTCCCCAGAGAAAGTACTTTTGCATCCTGTCCGCCAATGTCGATGATAGTCCGCACTTCCGGGAGCAGATGATGGACACCCCTTGCGTGGCAGCTCAGTTCACTCATCTCTCCATTGGCATTCTTTAGCAGCTTTCTTCCATATCCGGTAGCATAAACAGATGCTATCTCTTCCGGTCTTAAGTTTCCTTCGGCAAGTACTGCCTCAATCGCCCTGCCCGGACCATCGGTACCTGTCCCGGCCTTAATCAGGGAAGTGGCCAGAATCTCCAGTCCATCTTTCAGAATGACCGCCTTGGAGGTGGTAGAGCCTATGTCAACTCCTAATGTGAACATGGTTTTTCCCTCTCTTTGTCTAATTTTTAACAATAATTAGTAAAAAATATATATGTATACATGTATACAAGTTGGTGTTTGAAAAAGTGTATCCTTGTATACAAGTCGGGGATAAAAAATAAAAATGACACAAGATACACTTTTTCATGCATAGATTATCAAATTTTGTCTATTTTGTCAATAACTTTTTTAAGTACATGATATTAATTCGTTATTTTGTAGATCGCTAATTCAAGCGATGTTCTTCGCCTCCCTCCTTTCAAATCGTCTAATTTGTGTCAATCTTTTTCCTGAAAGCAAATAACGGCTGCTTTCATACAATCCAGCCGGATTAAATGTTTACGAAATACTGAGGATACCGTTCCTTTGCCTTAGCTTTGATTTCAGATATGGTTTCCAAATGATCTGCCATGGCCTGCTGGGCTTTTATAAAATCACCGCCCTTGATCTCTTCAATGATTTTCCGGTGCTCGTCAATTAAATGGGGCATCCTTTTACCAAGTGCCACATCGAAATTACGCCATCTTGTAATGTGGAGCATTAAATCCTCCAGCAATTTTATAAGATTATACCGTTCCACACTTTCTGCAATGGCCCGGTGAAATGCCGAATCCAGTGTTTGAAATTCCAGGTCATACCCCTCCTTATTCCGATAGGCCTCCTGTTTTTCCAGATTATCCTCCAATTCTTTTACCAGTTTTTTAATTTTCTCATCGTCCCTCTGGGATAAGAGCTCATAAAGTTCTTCTTTTTCCACGGCAGTCCTTAAAATCAATAAGTCCCCGATTAGTTTTAAATCGATCAAGCTTACATAAGTTCCTCTTTGGGGGTAAACCGTAAGAAGCCCAAGCTGATTCAGCCTTGCAAAGGCATTGCGGATGATGGTTCTTGACACCCCGTACTCTTCCGCCATCTGATTTTCACTGATTCTTGTTCCAGGTTCTAATTCCAGCTTTAAAATACGTTTTCTGATATTGAGGAAAACGTAATCAGCAGAAACCGGCTGGCTGTTACTATTCAAATAATTCATATTCTGTTCCTTCATTCCTTATTCCTGTTTTCTTGTTATGGGTCGATTATACTCTTGATTACAGTTTTATGTCAATTCGTTTCTGATACATGGCATGGCTGCCATCCATTGTTTCGTCAATACGATATTGTTCAGCCCTTGTTAATAAATTTCATTTTAGAGTATCACGTTTAGAAAAACGGAAATATTCATCTACATTGATAGAAAAAGAGGGGTACAGTTTCCCCCTCTTTTTCTATCAATTTATATTATTCTCTAATTACCCCACGAACTGTTTTTCCAATCTTCTCCTATTCCTCCGGCACCTCTCCCTTACTGCCGAGAGTTTTCTCATCGGTTCCTGCAGTATCGTTCTGATTTTCTTCTTTCTTGCTGTCTGCTGCTTCTTTGGCGTCTTCCTCCTTCTCTTCAACTGTTACTTCTTTGGTGTCTACCGGTTCTTCCCTGGTGTATTCTGTTTTGTCTTCCTCGACTTTCCCTGTTTCTTCCTTAACTGCCTCTCTTTTGTCTTCCTCGGCCTCTTCCGGTTCTTCCTTAGCTTCTTCTGTTTTGCCCTCCTCGGCCTCTTCCGGTTCTTCCTTAGCTTCTTCTGTCTTGTCAACCCCGGCGTTTTCCGGTTCTTCCTCAGTAACTTCTGTCTTTTCTTCCTTGGTTACTGCAGTCTCTTCCTCTGCCTTAAGGGTTGCAGGAGCATTCTTTCCTTCCATACCTTCTTCCGGGTCAAATAGCTCGACCGTGAATGTCAATGTCTCGTAACCATTCACTTCAATAACTACTTCATTTTCTTCTTCCGTAAAACCATCTGCCGTAAAGTCAAGATACTTTACAACTCCATAGGAAGCATCCTTAGATACCTTAAACTCATTTTGCCTGGTTTGGGAGAACATTATGGCCTTTTTATAAGGAATTCCGTTAACAAAAACTGTTTTATCTGCATCTAAATACTCCTTTGCAGCCTTTTCATCTGTTGTATCAAAGGTTACGCGATAATATGCCGGATCCCAGTTTGTTCCTTTCACATATTTTATCGTTTCCACACCAGGAGCTAACTTTTCATTCTCAACCGGCTGCTCTGAAGCCTCCAGAATTTCAAATGTCAAGGTCTTGGCAGTGTATCCTTCAGCAGTCACCAGAACCGTATAACGCCCTGCCTTCTGAAACAGATCTTTCTGCAGCGAGAAAGAATAGTCTCCTTTTTCATAATTATCCTGGCTGAATATTCCGCCCTGTTCTTTGGAAAGCACTTTCCTTGTATTATCATCCGGGTCGGTCAGGGTCATCCCTGTTAAATTCTTCATAAAATCACCGCGGAGCTTCTTCTGGCTTTCATCGTCTTCCTTGGCTGCAGCATTGATATAAACCTTCTGTCCTACGTGGTAGGCTGCCTCTTCCTCAGCTTCTGCCTTGTCTGGATTCTCAGCAAGAGAAAGTTTAAACGTTTCCAATTCCTTTACCACATGTAAAACAACCGTCTGCTCCTTATACCCCTCTGCCACAATTCGCAGCTTATGCTCTCCTTCCGTTAGCTGCAGCGTACCGCCTCCAGTTCCTTCTGTTTTTGACAGAAGGGTAACGCTTTCTTTTGCCTCGCTGATCTGATAAGCCGTAATATAATCATCACTTCTAAGAGCGATTGCAGAATTGTCCAGATAAAGTGCTGTTATTTTGGAAATATATTCCCCATCCTTATCAGAGGTCAGCACCAGATCCTCGCCCAGGTTTCCTTCTGCGCCCTTAAGAGCAGGTGCCGTCTTTCCTACTATGGATAGAAGGCTTTCAACGGTTCCTAATTTTCCGTCTTCCAGGACCCGCTTGATCTGGTATGGGCGGTTTCCAGTTTCCCCTCCGGTCTGGGTCTCCTTATATTTCTCAAAGGAAAGATATTCTCCTGTCCCAAGCTTTCCGTCTTTAACTGCATTTAAATAGTGGGTAAAATCATAAAAAACTTCAGCATTTTCATCCATAACAGCTTGTGCTTTCTGGTCATACCACCACTGCACAACTGCCTCGCTGTCCTCATTTACATCGTTGATCTCATGTAATATCAATGCATTCGCCAACAAATCATGATCAAATATCAGGAATCCGTTCATTTTTGAACCTCCGGAAGAACCGGAACCTCCGGAACCTCCGGAACCGCCGCCATCCGGTATCGCAACAGTTGCGCTGGACATGGCGTCAATGCCGTAGGATTTTGCTACCGCAAAGATTTTTATGTCATCTGATCTGGTCTGGGAATTGCCGCCCACTTCCACTTTCTTAGACATTGTCTGGTAGCCATTTGCATATGCCGTAACCGTATAGATACCGGTTTCATCGGTAATCACATTGTCATCCGTATCCGTACCGCAGATATGAAGCATGGCGCCAATCTCATACCATTGGTTTATGTTTGTAAGAGACTTTATTTTTCCTGACGGCATCGTTAAATTCACCCTGTAAATCGGAGACAGAATCTCTGTTCCAAAGCTTTCTCCATCCGGTCCCACGATATCAAAGGCAAAATCTTCTCCCACCTTTGGACTTGGGTTTAAAGTATTTAAGTTCATCACAAAAAGTCTATTATCCACCAGATGAAGGGGCACGTTCATGGTTGCCTTGCTGTATCCGGAAGACAGGTTCAGCTGATAACGCCCCCGTACAAAAAGGTTGGTTTGAGGGAGCTGGATCGTAATTACTCCTGTTTTTCCATATTCTGTTTCGATAACAGTTGTAAAAACCAGGTTTTTGTTTAAAATAGAGTTCTCAGAATCCAGAACCTTAATGGTCTTCAGCTGGTTAAACCAATTTTCCTGTGCCAGAGTCTTTAAGGACAGCTTAAGCTGGATTATGCCCTTTCCGTCTTTATCAATCATGTTGTCCGGCAGGTAATAATCGGCAGGTACCTCAGAAGAAACCTCCTGACTCTTTCCGCTTAAATGAAAGGTAGTCTTCTCAGGCCTTACACGTACATTGCCGTCTTTATCGTAATTATCCAGCCAATAGTCAAAGACAGATACAGATCCGTTGGTCAGGATCGCGCTGGGGGCTGAATCAAGGCTGCCTCTCTCCGGCAATTCCGCCGTTGAGCCCTTTCCGACCTTTACGCCCTGCTCTTTGCCGTCAGAGATCCTGGTAACCGTAATGGTATTTGGCTTCCATAAGGTCGACTGCCACTTAACCACAGTTCCGTCATCATCTACGTTTGTGCATACGTCCGTAACATCCGTCCCATCCACATCAATGGTATAATCGTCTATCCTTCCTTCTTGGAAAGCAATGACTGCATACTGGATCCAGCCTAAGTCTACCAGCTTTGTCTTTTCTGCGTTAACAAAAACATCCTTACCTTCCTGGCCGCTGTTTTCTCCGTCAGGATTGCCCTCATTCCCGCCGGGACTGCCTCCGTTATTTTCATTCCCCGAGGAATTGCCTCCGCTATTTTCATTCCCTGAGAAATTGCCTCCCCCTGAGGAAACGCTTCTTCCCGAAGAACTGCTTCCGCCACCGGAAGATGCTGTTTTCTTTGTGCTTTCTGCTGCTGGCGCTGAGGCCAAGCCTCTGCCGGCCTCGTAATGAACAGTTCCGTCAGACTCTGCCCAGCGGCCGTCTCCATTCACAAAATATCCATCCGGGGTTGTCTGGCCTGTATACATCCTTCCTATGTCTGTTCCATCAGCAGTATTAAAATAATAACAATAACCGTCTATCCACTGCCAGCCTGTCTTCATGGCTCCAAGGGTTCCATCAGCGGCCGTATTAAAAAAATACCATATTCCGTTTCCATCCTGGTACCAGCCGGAACGCATCTGGCCCTCTGTACCATCATTGGAAGTGTTCAGATAGTATCTGATTCCCTTTTCATCCTGAAACCATCCTGTCATCATGGAACCGTTTTCCGGGTTTAGGTAATACCAGCCCGACGCCTTTTTTATCCACCCGGCGCTAAAAGTCCCTGAGGCCTCATAATGCTTCCAGCTGTCATTTTCATATCTCCAGCCGCCTTGTGAATTTATGCTCCCGTCTATACTTGCCTGGGAACTGCCTGTTATGCCCGCCCAGGATATACCGAACTGGGAAATTACACAAGCGGCTGTTAATATTGGTACCACTGCTTTTTGAATCAACTTTTTCTTAACCATTGCATCCTCCTATTTTTTAGTTAGTCTAAACTAACCATTGCCATCTCAGTATATCGGGGAGGTTATCAGATGTCAATGGGGATACGGGAGAATGAATGAGTCTTTTTCTCAACAGCCGGAATTCCTTTTTCATGGCTGCGTACCTGTGGTATGATGATACGGAAAGGTTTTCTAACAGGGGACCTTTCTATGTGATACTATCAATATTTTCATTATTTAAGGAATGTGATGCAAAGTCATGGCAATGGAACTAAATACAATTGTGGAGCATTTTGCCGCCACACTTTTTCAAGTACAAGGGGTATACCGCTATAAAATACCAGCAGGTAGTAAGGGCATACAAAGAACTGCTTCTTATCCAGGGTTTATATTCCCGCTTTCCGGCAGCGCGGAATACCAGTTTAACGATACGCCATATATGATCAAACCAGGAGTTGTTATCCATGGTTCGGCTAATACCACCATGCGCAAGCGAGTCATTGGAGACGAGGACTGGGAATTCGTTTCCGTTCTTTATGAAACTTACAACGAATCACCTCGCATGAAATTGAGGAATACCCATTTCAGCTTAATCTCCGGACAAAGCCCTCAGCTGTTCGATATGCTTCATCATTTGTACGCAACCTCTAACCGGCCCGGCGGTCTTGCAGTCTTTCAAACAGAAACCTTGTTCCGCCGGGTGCTGGAGGAGACGTTCTTGTGTGCCAGGAACCAAACAAATTACGGCGCGCAGGAGCTTTTTGAATCAGTATCGGAGTACATTCATACCCACTACATGGATGGTTTAACTGTAAATTCACTTGCAAAGCAAAGCGGAGTTAATGAAAACCGTTTGTTTTATGTCTTTCAAAAGTATGCCGGCATGGGGCCGGCAGATTACTTACGGACGTACCGTCTAAACCGCGCCCGGGAGCTGCTTGTTACAACCTCCATTCCCATAGGAACCATAGGGGAACAAACAGGGTACCCGGATGCGCTGTATTTTAGCCGTATATTTAAGAGACATTTTGGAGTGCCTCCTAGCAAATTCAGGGAAGAATAAGCCGCCGGCACAAGGAAACGCCCCTGTTTTTCCATGGGCGTTTTTTTGTGCTGCCAACTGCAATTCAGGATATGTCCATATAAATTGCGGATAAAGCCATTCACAGAAGCACCGTGGTTTGATATATTAGCCAGGAGTTAGTTTTACCTAACCAATAATTCAGGAGGTGCTACATTGAAAAAACATATCTCTATTTTATTTGCACTGCTTTTAACTGCCGGACTGGTATCCGCTTGTTCAAAGGAACAGCAGCCTGCAAACCCGGTACCAACAGAAAGCACCGGTACACAAGAAACGGGAGAAACGCAGTTGCCGGACATTTCTAAAGATTCTTCGTGGCCACGCACCATCACGGATGCCAGCGGTCATAAGATAACCCTGGCCAGCCAGCCTAAGCGCATTGCTATTCTCCATTCCAACTATCTGGAATACTTTTTTGCACTCGGCACTCCGGTTGCCGCCTCGGCAGGGGCCTCAGTTGGAACGGCTCAGCAGGCCTTGGAAACCTATGAAACATTGATTCCTTTTGGCGGCACCGAAGAAATCATGGATCTTGGAAGTGCACGGGAAATCAATCTGGAAGCGGTTCTGGAAGCCAAACCAGATATGATCGTAACCTTTGCCGGGCACGCAGGTCTGGACGAAATATATGACCAGTTAAATCAGATTGCTCCTGTGGTACTGTTGGACTATAGCGATACATGGCAGAATCAGACCCGTGCCTGCGGAGAACTCGTAGGCAAGGACGATGCAGCCGGGAAAATCATCAGGGAAACCGAGGAAGCCATAGCGTCAGCCCATGAAGTGTTGAGCCAGAAGGATAAAACGGTTGCTATTTTCCGCACCAGCGGAGGCAAGGCATTTGTTGCCCGGGGCAGCCAAAGCTATTACGATGCTTTCGGCATCACTCCTCCCAAAGGATATACCTTCGGTTATGAAACCTTCTCCCTGGAAGCAGTGGCGGAAATGGATCCTGATTACATCATCTTCATGGACTATATTGATACCGCCAAAGGATTTGTAAAATCCCAGGAAGCTTCATCAGTCTGGCTGAATATGAGCGCCGTTAAAAATGGCAATGTACTTTATTTTGATGATTCCCTAAACACCTTTGGCCCCTTAGCAATGGAGTTAACTGCCAAAAAGCTGGTGCGGGCAATCAAATGAGGATCCATAAACACAAACCCATGAAAAGTGGAAACCAAAGGAGTGTTATCCCGCTGTGTCCTCTCATTACTGTCGGCATGGTTGTATTATTGCTCCTTCTATGTATTTCCATCACGCAAGGCACTGCAAATATTTCTATGGATACAGTTGTTAAAGCTTTCACTAATTTTGACAGCAGGAACCCCCAGCACCTTATGGTCATTGACTTACGGCTGCCAAGAGTGCTTATCAGCGGGCTGATTGGCGCGGCTCTTGCCGTGGCTGGTGCAATTATGCAGGGAACCACCCGCAATCCCATGGCCGACTCAGGGCTTATGGGGATCAATGCAGGAGCAGGTTTTGCCATTGCATTGTGCTTTGCATTTATGCCGGGGATAAGTTATGGCATGCTGATTGTTTTTTCCTTTCTGGGTGCGGCCCTTGGCGCCCTGCTGATTAACGGCATTGCCGCATCCCACAAAGGAGGAAGGAGTCCTATGGACCTGGTGCTGGCCGGCGCTGCAATCAGTGCACTTTTGTCGGCACTGAGCCAGGGAATCGCCCTGGGCTTTGAAGCAGGCAGGGACGTGCTGTTTTGGACGGTGGGCGGCGTGGCAAACGTAACGTGGCAGCAGTTTT
>Ga0213825_1000311_pt1 | contig 37093 bp, 30 predicted proteins | sample MC6MC0900MG_FD_179896 | JGI IMG/M metagenome (GOLD analysis project Ga0213825, IMG submission 179896) | Enriched soil aggregate microbial communities from Iowa State University, Ames, United States - MC6-MC0900-MG | ecosystem: Environmental > Terrestrial > Soil > Unclassified | place: USA: Iowa...
TATGCCAACCGCAGCTTCCTGGAACAGCGCCCGCAGGCGGCCGAGAAGATCGCCCGCGCCGAGCAGATGGCCCTGAAGTTCATCGCCGACAACAGCGCCGAGGACATTGTCGCCGCACTGCCGGACAGCTACGTCTCCGGCGACCGTGCCACCTACGCCCGTGCCGTGGAGAACGCCCGCGCGATCTTCACCACCGACGGCCACTTCACCGCAGCCGATCTGGAAACGCCGCTGAAGGTGCTGCGCGAGTTCAACAAGGATGTCGCCAACGCTGACATCGACCTGTCCAAGACCTACACCAATGCCTTCGTCGAGCGTGCCCACGCTGCGGCGCCGGCTGCCCAACGTTAAGCGGAGGTAACCCCATGGCCCTCAATGCCACCGTGCGCCAGCTCAATGGCGCGCCGCAGCTGGAGCCTGCACAGACCATGGTCGCCATCAACAAGGTGACCATGTCCTTCGGCGAATTCACCGCCGTGCGTGATGTCGACATCCAGGTGGGCGACGGCGAGTTCCTCGCCATCGTCGGCCCCACCGGCTGCGGCAAGAGCACCATCCTCAATTCCGTGGCGGGCCTGCTCACGCCATCGTCCGGCGAGGTGGCCATCGACGGCCGCAAGGTCAGCGGCGTGCAGGAATCTGTCGGTTATCTGTTCCAGCAGGATGCGCTGCTGCCATGGAAGACCGCGTACCAGAACGTCGAACTGGGCCTGCGCTTTCGTGGCGTGCCCGAAGCCGAGCGCAAGGCCAAGGCCAATGCCTGGCTGGCCAAGGTCGGCCTTGCCGGCTTCGAGCATCGCTACCCGCACCAGCTGTCCGGCGGACAGCGCAAGCGCGTGCAGATGGCACAGGCGTTGATCGTCGAACCGAAGGTGATCCTGATGGATGAGCCGTTCTCGGCGCTGGACATCCACACCCGCCATCTGATGCAGAACGAACTGCTGCGGCTGTGGCAGGAGGACCGGCGCTCGGTGATCCTCATCACCCATGACCTGGAAGAGGCCATCGCGCTGGGTGACCGCGTGGTGGTGCTGTCCTCCGGCCCCGCCAGCCGCGTCGTGCGCAGCTTCGACGTGGACCTGGAACGGCCGCGCAACGTGGCCGAAATCAAGCTGGACGAACGATTCACCGACCTGTACCGCGACATCTGGGCCTGCCTGCGCGGCGAAGTGGAGAAGAGCTATGCACGCCAAGACTGACAAATTCATCCAGCTGGCCCTGGTGGTCGCCGTATTCGGCGGCTGGGAAGGCGGCATCGCGCTGGGCGTGATCGATCCGTTCTTCTTCCCCTCGCCAACGGCAATCGTGCAGCAGGCCTGGACCTGGCTGTCCGACACCTCGTTCTACCAGCACGTCTACATCACCCTGACCGAAACCGCGCTGGGCTACATCATCGGCACCGGGCTGGGCGTGGCCGGTGGCGTGTGGCTTGGCCTGAGCCGACGCTCGGCACGCATCCTGGACCCGTTCATCAAGGGCTTCAACGCGATTCCGCGTGTGGTGCTGGCACCGATCTTCGTGCTGTGGCTGGGCCTTGGGCTGTGGTCGAAGGTGGCGCTGGCGGTCACGCTGGTGTTCTTCACCACGTTCTTCAACGCCATGCAGGGCGTGCGTGAAGTGAACCCGGTGGTGCTGGCCAACGCACGCATCCTGGGGGCGGGCCGCAGCGATCTGCTGCGTCACGTGTACTTCCCGGCGGCGGCCAGCTGGATCCTGTCCTCGCTGCGCACGTCCGTCGGTTTCGCGGTGGTCGGTGCGATCATCGGCGAGTACCTCGGTGCCTCGGCAGGGCTGGGCTACCTGATTGCCCAGGCCGAGGGCAACTTCAATGCCGTGGGCGTGTTCGCCGGCATCATCATCCTGGCCGCCTTCGTGCTGGTCATCGACGCACTGCTGGATGTGGTCGAGAACAAGCTGATCACCTGGCGCCCGAACGCGCAGACGCAGGCCACCAGCTGAGCGCGGCCGCCTGAGCCCGCTTGCCGCGCCGCCGGACTGATCCGGCGGCGCGCGCCTCCTTCCCCGATCTTCCCCCGCACCACCGCAACAGGCCAGCGCCAGGCCAGGGGGCCGGCTGGCCGGAGAGAGAGACCATGAACCATTCCACCGTGCTGCCGCCGGCAGCGCTGTCGGTCGCGCTCGGCCTGCTGTTGGCCAGTGGCCATGCCGGCGCTCAGTCCACTTCGTCACCGCCTGCACCATTGAGCCAGGCCGAGCTCTCGCAACTGGTGCAGCAGCAGGCCGTGCAGATCCAGCAGTTGGAGGCGCGCCTGCGCGCTGTCGAAGGCGGGCAGGGCCCTGCAGCGGTACCGGCGGCAACGCCCGCCGCTACGCTGGAAACCCGGGTCGCCGCGCTGGAATCGGGCCAGTCCAAACAGCCCAAGGTGTCCTGGTCCAAGGGGGCGCCGGAGTTCAGCAGCGCAGACGGCAACGCAGCCTTCCGGCCACGCGGCCGCCTGTTCGTCGACGCATCCAGTACCGACGGGTCCTCGGTGAGCGACCGCAACCTGTCCGGTACCGAAATCCGTTCGGTGCGCCTGGGCGCCGAAGGGCGTTACGGCATTCTGGGCTGGGCCGTCGAAGGCGATTTCGCCGACAACGACGTGGCCTGGAAGTCGGTCTATGCCACTGTCGATCACCGCCTGTTCGGCCTGCCTGCCGATCTTGCCGTCGGCAACCGCCTCAATGACCGCGGCATCGATGGTTCCAGCAGCACCTCCAACACGCCCTTCCAGGACCGCAATGTCGTGGGCACCTTGATGCTGCCGCAGCGCGGGCTGTTCGGTGTCGGCCTTACCGAACGGGTGTATGGCAAGGGCTGGCACGCCAGCCTCTCGGTGGCAGGCAATGACCTCAACAACGCCGGTACCGACAACGACAGCCAGACCTGGGCCACGCGCGTGCACTGGAATCCCATCGAGAGTTCCGCCGCGACGGTGCACCTGGGCGCATGGGCCTTCCACGAGGAGATCGCCGCCGGTGCCAGCAGCGTGGTGCGCAGCTCGGCCATCGCCGGGCATTTCAACGATCTGGTCAAGATCACGCCGGGCACGCTGCTCGGCGCCGCGCGCAGCACCGCCTATGGCGCGGAGCTGGCGGGCTTCTTCGGCCCGGCATGGGCGACGGGCGAATGGGGCACCCGCAACCTGCGCGGTGCCGATGCCAGCGGTCGCTACGACCTCGACCACCAGGCCTGGGCTGTCTCGGCCGGCTGGTTCCTGGCCGGTGCCATGCCAGCCTATTCGGGCAAGGCCGGCACCTGGAGCCGGGTGAAGGTGGCCGATCCGGTCACACGCGGCGGCAGGGGCGCGTGGGAGCTGAAGGCGCGCTATGAAGACGTGGATTACGCCGAACTGCCCAGCGGCGGTACCGGCCATGCGTGGACGCTGGGCACGAACTGGTACCTCAACGATTTCAGCCGCGTGATGTTCGAGGCCATCCGCTGGCAGACCGACAACCGCAGCGGCACCGGGCCGGGCAGGGACGAAGGCACCACCTTCAACACCCGTTTGCAGGTGGCGTTCTAGGCAAATACTGCGCCCGCGCCTGATCAGAGCAGCAGCAACGCCCCGATCAGTGCGGGCGGCATCACCAGCGCGCCGACACGCAGGAAGTCGAGCGCGCTGACATGTTCGCCTTCGCGGCGCAGCGCCACCAGCCACAGCATGGTGGCCAGCGAGCCGGTCACTGACAGGTTCGGGCCCAGGTCCACGCCGATCAGCAACGCCGCGCGCGTCTGCGCCGGCAGCTCGGCCATCTGGCCCAGCGAGCCCGCCGCCAGGCCCACCGGCAGATTGTTGGCCACGTTGCTGAGCAGTGCGGCTGCGCCTCCGGCCAGCCACCCAGCCTGGTGCGGCGAGGTCTGCGCCAGCGCCTGCAGGTTGCTGGCCGCTGTCTGGATGACACCGGTCTGCGAAACCGCTTCAACCAGCACGAACAGGCCGGCCACCAGCGGCAGCACGCCCCAGGAGACGTGGCGCAACAGCGGCAGCGGGCTGCGGCGCTGGCGGATCGCCACCACCGCCACGCTCAGCGCGCCCGCACAGAACGTAGTCAGGCCCAATGGGCCGTTCAGTGCTGAGGTCACCAGCAGCACGGTGCCGGTGAACAACACGCCCAGCGCACTCAACCGGCCACCCTCGGTAAGCGGGCGATGCTCGGGCGATGCTGCCAACGGCTGTGCGATCTCGCGGCGATGCACCCAGCGCAGCACCAGATACGTGGCACCGATCGCGGCCAGCGACGGCAGCGCGAACTGCGTCAGCCACTGCAGCAGCGGTGGCATGTGGTTGCCGTACACCACCAGGTTGGCCGGGTTGGAAATGGGCAGCACGAAGCTCGCCGCATTGGCGATGAACGCACAGACAAACAGATAGGGCAGGGGGTTGGCGCGGGCCGCCTTGCACGCCGCATAGACCGCCGGCGTCAGCACCACCGCCGTGGCGTCGTTGGACAGGAACACCGTCACCACCGTGCCGACCAGGAACACCAGATCGAACAACCGCCGCCCCGAGCCGCCCGCATGCCGCACCGCATACAAGGCCAGCCAGTCGAACAGGCCCTCGCGCCGCGCCAGCTCGGCCAGCACCATCATGCCGACCAGGAACAGGTAGACATCCCGGCCTTCGGCAACCGCATGCCAGGTCGTGCCGAGCGACACCGCCCCAAGCAGCGGAAGCAGCGCTGCCGCGCCCAGCGCCCACACGTACTCCGGAATGCGGAACGGCCGGAACAGCAGGCCGACGGTGGCAACGGCCACGGCCGCCCAGATGATGAAGGGGGAAGAGGAAGCGAGCATGGAGTGGGTGGGTCTCAGCTGCACCGGCGCGTAGCCAACAGCAACGCGCGCTACAACGATGGCAAGTGCGAGAAAGTCGGCATCATACCGTGCCGGCTGCAGCGCCGGTCCCGCCAGCAAATGGCTGTGGCAGGCCCCGACGTGCGCCCGATGAAGGCACATGCCATTGACCGTGACGCGTCACGGTAATATCGATTCCGGACATCCGCATCGCAAGGGTAGTGCCGGCCGCTGGCCGGCAAGACGCCAAGTGGTGCCGCCTCGGCTACGAATCGGTGGGCGGCAAAGACCTCCGTTCGCTGGTCACGGTGACACGATAGGACACGCGTACATCGCCGAGCGCCGCGCAGAGGACGGGGTGCAGGCTGCATCGCTGACACCTGTCACTTGTCCGGGCAATGCGTACCGCCAATAGTGAGCGCCACCGCCGCCTGCCTGGCCGGCACTCACCGAAAGGACCTCCCGTGAACCTGCTGCAGCAACTTCTCTGGCAGACCCCCATCTGGGTCTGGGTGCTTCTGGCGTTCCTGGTCTCGCGCGGCATCGCGGCCATGCGGCCGGGGCAGACCTCGCTGCGGAAGCTGGCCATCGTGCCGGCGCTGTTCAGCGTCTGGGGCATCTGGTCGATCAGCCACCGCTATGGCGGCTCGCCGGTGGCGTGGGGCGAATGGCTGGCCGGCATCTGCGCCGGCGCGGCAGTGGGCTGGCTGCTGCTGCGCCGGGCAACGCTGACCGTGGACCCCTCCACGGGCACGCTGTGGCGCAGTGCCGACTACAGCCTGCTGCCACTGCTGCTGGTCACGTTCGTCATCAAGTACGGTTTTGAAACGGCGCTCGCCGTGGCGCCCGGCCTGAGCAGCAACGCAGGTTTCAGCGCCGCCTATCTCCTGCTGTCTGGCGGATTCACCGGCATCTTCATCGGCAAGTACTGCCGGTATCTGGCGGCGTCGCGCGGGGCAACGCCCAGCGGGATGCAGCCTGCGGGCTGAGTCCAGCCCAGGATGAGGGTGCGGAGCACGCGCTTCGGCCGTGCCCTCACCACATTCACCTCGCAGCAGCGAAAATGCGTCCTTGGGCGCGCTCCAAGGCGCACCGCTCACTGCCTGCAGGAACGCAACGATGTCCAACAACCCTTTCGGTGAATCCTCATGCGCGGCCGCAGCCAACGGTTGCGTGGAGGTGCGCGGCGCGCGCGAGCACAACCTCAAGAATGTCGATGTCTCGATCCCGCGCAATGCGCTGGTGGTGTTCTCCGGGGTGTCGGGGTCGGGCAAGTCGTCGTTGGCCTTCGGTACCGTCTTCGCTGAGGCGCAGCGGCGCTACTTCGAATCCGTAGCGCCATACGCGCGGCGCCTGATCGACCAGGCGGGCGTACCCGATGTGGACGCCATCGACGGGCTGCCGCCGGCGGTTGCCCTGCAGCAGCAGCGCGGCGCCAGCAATGCGCGTTCCTCGGTGGGCAGTGTCACCACGCTGTCCAGCCTGGTGCGCATGATGTACTCGCGCGCCGGGGCCTACCCGGCCAACCAGCCCATGCTGTACGCCGAGGACTTCTCGCCCAATACGCCGCAGGGTGCCTGCAGCACCTGCCACGGCCTGGGGCATGTGTACGAGGTGACCGAAGCGCTGATGGTGCCGGACCCGTCGCTGAGCATCCGTGAGCGCGCCATCGCCTCTTGGCCGCCGGCATGGCATGGCCAGAACCTGCGCGACATCCTGGTCACGCTGGGCTACGACATCGATGTGCCGTGGAAGAAGCTGCCGAAGAAGGACCGCGACTGGATCCTGTTCACCGAGGAAACGCCAACCGTGCCGGTCTATGCCGGCTTCACGCCCGCAGAGACCCGCGCCGCGCTGAAGCGCAAGCTGGAACCCAGCTACATGGGTACCTATACCGGTGCGCGCCGCTACGTGCTGCACACCTTTGCCAACACCCAGAGCGCACTGATGCGCAAGCGCGTTTCGCGCTACATGGAAGGCAGGTTGTGCCCGGCCTGCCACGGAAAGCGCCTGAAGCCGGAAGCGCTTTCGGTCACCTTTGCCGGCGTGGATATCGGCGAGTTCATGCGGCTGCCACTGGACCAGTTGGCGGACCTGCTGGAGCCCATCGCGCAGGGCGATTTCAGCGCGCACAGCCGCGGCGCACGTACCAGCGGCAGCGCCACGAAACGCGATCGCACGCAGCGGGCTGCAAGCGGTCGCCCTGTCCACGCTGGAGCCCCCGACGTGCGGCTGACCTCGGCCCTGTCGGAAGAGAAGCGCCTGGCCGCGCAGCGGCTGGCAGGCGGCGTCATGGCGCGCGTACACCAGCTGCGAGGCCTGGGCCTGGGATATCTCTCGCTGGATCGCGCCACGCCAACATTGTCGGCCGGCGAACTGCAGCGCCTGCGGCTGGCCACGCAGCTCAGCTCATTGCTGTTTGGCGTGCTGTACGTGCTTGATGAACCCTCGGCCGGCCTGCACCCCGCCGACAGCCAGGCGCTGTACGACGCGCTGGACCGGTTGCGCGACGGCGGAAACTCGGTGTTCGTTGTCGAGCACGACCTGGAGCTGATGCGCCGCGCGCAGTGGCTGGTGGATGTTGGCCCGGAGGCGGGTGAGCACGGCGGGCGCGTTCTCTACAGTGGCGAGCCCGACGGCCTGCGCAAGGTCCAGGAATCGCGCACCGCGCGGTATCTGTTCGACCAGGTGCCTGCGGCCGCCAGCCGGCAGCGCAGCGCCAACAGCTGGCTGGAACTGAAGGGCATCCACCGCCACAACCTGCAGGGTGTGGATGCGCAGGTGCCGCTGGGGCTGCTGACCGCAGTGACCGGCATTTCGGGGTCGGGCAAATCCAGCCTGATGGCGCAGGCACTGCCCGAGCTGGTGCTGCTGCACCTGGGGCATGAGCCCGAGGACAACAGCGCCGAGAGTGCGCCCAACGACGCGCCGACCGTGATCGAAGCGACCCGGGGCCGGTTGGCTGGCGATGTGGACGCCATCCAGCGGGTAGTGCAGGTGGACCAGAAGCCCATCGGCCGCACCCCACGCTCCAACCTGGCCACCTATACCGGGCTGTTCGACCACGTGCGCAAGCTGTTCGCCGCCACGCCCGCCGCGCGCCGTCGGCGTTTCGATGCCGGCCGTTTCTCGTTCAACGTGGCCAAGGGCCGATGCGAGATCTGCGAAGGCGAAGGTTTCGTCAGCGTCGAACTGCTGTTCATGCCCAGCGTCTATGCGCCGTGCCCCACCTGCCACGGCGCGCGTTACAACGAGGCCACGCTGAAGGTGCTGTGGAATGAGCGCAACATCGCCGAAGTCCTGCAGATGACGGTGGACCAGGCGCACGCGTTCTTCATCGACGAAGAGGCCATTGCCCGTCCGCTGCAGCTGCTGCAGGAAATCGGACTGGGGTACCTGCGGCTGGGCCAGCCGGCCACAGAGCTTTCAGGCGGCGAAGCCCAGCGCATCAAGCTGGCGACCGAGCTGCAGCGCAGCCAGCGCGGGCGCACGCTCTACGTACTGGACGAACCCACCACCGGCCTGCATGCATCGGACGCGGACAGGCTGCTGGTGCAGCTGCAGCGGCTGGTGGACGCGGGCAATACGGTGGTGATGATTGAACATGACATGCGCGCGGTCGTGCAGGCGGACTGGGTGATTGACGTCGGACCTGGCGCAGGCGCTGCGGGCGGCACCATCGTGGCGAAGGGAACGCCGCAACAGGTGGCGCGCGCCAAGGGCAGCAGGACGGCCCCGTTCCTTGCGCGCGAGCTGGGGCAGGGTGGGTGAGGCGGTGGCGTCGCCGGGGTTGTCTTCTACTTCCGCACGCCACACCGCTCATCCTCAGGCACATCGCCAGCAAGCGCCAGCAGCAGCCGATCCTGCAGCGTAGGTTCCTGCACGCCAGACAGGACCTGCTCCAGATAGGTCAACGGCACCAGTGACCACTGCAGCGTGGCCTGCAGGGGGTAGATCGCAGGCGCCCGTTGCTCGGTACCCAGCGCAACCCTGATCTCCAGAAGCGGCGGCTGTCTCTGCACGTGCAGCACTGGCACACCCTTGCACAGGATCTGGAAGGAAGCCGAAGCGGGCGGCCCCTCCAGGAACGCGAAGCCCTCCCGCGCCCGCGCCTCTGCGAATCGAAGCGCGTGGCGGCGCAGCATCCAAAATGTCTCATCGGGTACATCACGGTACGCGAGCACTTCCGGCTCAACATGCTCTGGCGAATGGATCTGTACTGCAACGACCAGCGCCAGAAAGAGTGCCCACATCACCCCGTGGCGCACCTTCATTTCAGGCCCCACCGATGTGATCCTTCAGTCTGCCGGCTGCAGCCGTTCGATTGCGTGGGCTGCGAGCCCCAAACCGGCCATGATCAGTCCTTCCATCACCCGGTCGCCGACATACTGCTCCGGCTCGCCGTTCTGGCGGGTGCGTTCTGCCGCCAGCAGCACTTCCAGCACCACGCGCAGGCCTGTCAGCGAGCAGTCGGCATCGGCCAACGCCATCTGCCGGCCACGCAGCTGATGCCGCTCTGGCCAGGGCTGGCCGTTGGCGGCCACACCCGAGCCGATGCTGTGCAGCAGCGCGATGAGGGTGTTGGGGTCCACGGCAGGCCCGGCCGAGGGCGCCTCGTGGATGGGCTGTGGGGCAGGGGAGTAGGGCGTGGTCATGGCAGGGCTCCTTGCGTGCAGGCAGAAGCCGCCACCGATAAAGGTGGCGGACGATGCGTGGTTCGAAACCCGGTCTACGCTGGAACCGGCGGGCACAAGGCCCCCACGCACCGCCCGCCATAGCCGGCAGACGGATTGCCAGCCGGCACCACGCGCGGTGGTGCCGGCTGGCAAGCGTAAACATCAGCGTACAACCGGGGTTTCGAAGCCCGACCACCGGTGTTAGGTGGCACGGAAAGGATTACGCCCGGTTGCGCGCGATGCCAATACAGTAAGGGCAATGCCGTCACCGTTTTCGACGTTTTCAGAATCGTTGTATGGCAGGGAAGGGCGCTGGAGGCTTGGCGTGCAAGGGCTGCCGGCGGTGGCGGTTGGCCCGCATACTTCGTGCCGGTACCGACATGCTGTGGCCGGGAATAGGGCAGACGCGACAAATGGATGGATGGGTCGAATCCTGGTCCGCGCTGACGCCGCGCTCCACGCCATGGCACTATCCGGGATGCGTCAGGGCGCTTGAAAGGGGGAGTACATGGAACGTACGCAGAAAGCACTAACGATGGCCGATGTGGCTGGCTGGGGTTCGGCTGTCGTCACGTTTGGCTTGATTCAAGGCGCGCTCTATCTGAAGTCGTACTGGGGCCACTTTGGCCTTGATCCCTTTCAGTTTGTTGCGGTGAGCGAACTAGCCTTGGCCGGCCTGGCAGGCATCGGCATGGTGTTGTTTCTCATTCTGATTGCACTGTTGTTTGGCGGCTGGGTGGAAGTAAAGCTGACGAGTGGGAGCTCCAAGAACAAGCTGTTCGCCTGGCTGGGCTCCGCGCTCTTTTTCACCGGGCTAGGGGCGCTGCTTTGGTGGTCGAACGCATGGCCTATCCTGATATGGGTTCTTCTGACCATCATATGTGCGCTGGCCGTATATCTCTCGCCAGTGGTGCCGAAAACGGTGAAAAATTCCCCTTGGCTGATCTATGCCTTGGCGATGTTGGTATACGTCTCGATTGCTTCGAGCTGGCTTGGTTTCGAGCGTGCCAGGACGATTTCCTCTGGCTCCGGCAAGCACGTGACGGCCGTAACTGTTGATGGACAGGTGCAGGGTGGCCTCAGCCTGATTGGTCGCCTTGGTGATAGCTATGCGCTGTGGGACCCGATGCGGAAGGCTGCTGTGCTCGTGCCTGTTGGCGATGTTGGCAGAATGGAAATTGTGCGGAAGGGTGTGATGCCTGCTTCCACCGAATAAGGATGAGTCTCGGCAAGCGTCATGCCGCGAACTCCAGTGCGTCTTTTTTTTGGGGGGCGATGATAAGGACGATTCATCGGGCTTACCCCGAAAGATCTCGTTGGTACGAGACACCGCCCAACGACCTTTCGTGAGCTGCATTAGGACCAGGTGGACACATGGCTGAAGATTGCTGTGGAGGGCAGAGCCATCTCATCAATCGTCCCAGCGAGTTCCTCGGAGCGTGGAGCCCACAAGTTGGCATGTAAACGCATGGGTAGGTGCGGCAGCGGCGTAGGATCCCATCCCACTCGTTTGTGCACCACCCGTCCGTCGACCGACCACGCAATGTAACCCGGTCGCCAGTCGATCGTGTAGCGATGAAAATCTTCCGTCGCATCAAACCCGAGCTCAATGCGACACGGAGTGCCACGATAGCCAAAGGCCACGTTCGCGCCATCGTCGCCTGGATTGAAATAGACATTGACCAGCATGGCTGTGGGGTCGGCACCCATGAGTTCGATATCGATCTCTTGCCGCGGTTGGCTGCGATGCAAAAAGAATCCTGTGACTAGGCCTGGACCAGAAGCTGCTTTTATCACAGCCTCGAAGCGTCCATGCCCAAAGGTGCTAATGGACGCGAATGCACCTGAGCGATAACGTCGTCCACCCACGGCGTCGCTCTTGCTCAGAGTCAGGTGTAGTCCGTCCCCTTGATGTACGACGCCTTCCATCTCGAACGAAGCCATATTTCCCGGGAAGGTTTCGACGAGCGTCCGAAACGGAGAGCGACCCCGCGCTGTGGTTGCGTCCGCGAGACAGTGTCCGCAATCCAGCGCCATTTCTGCGCTGAGAGGGGATGGTCGCCAATCGCTACTCGGCGGCAAAACCCAAGGCGAAGGATCCAGTCGGTACGCGTTCCGTCGGATTGAGTCGGAAACGGCCCGCCGAGCAGCATCAGGACGGTCATCTCTGAAGACGCGTAAGCCGCGCTCCGCGCCCATAGGAAATGCCTCGCCAGGCCGGTCAAGCCCAAGGAAGGCGCAGATGGGCAGCCACCGGTCAACGTTTGACGTAACCTCCTGGAGAATAAGTGTCCGGGCATTCGGCAGACATCCGAACCTGTTCGCCAATGGTGGCGATTCCAGCAGAAATTTGAACTTAGAATTGGCGATGATCGTAGAGACCGCGCCCGGGGCGAGCGGCGGGTCAACGATGGCGTCGAAGGTTTCGAACAGAACGGGGAGTTCGTGCGCTTGGATCTCCTCCTCATCGCCGTCATACACCCGAACCCTTAGTCCCAGCATCGACAGCGCCATGGCGAGACTTTCGTGCAAGCCACCGGACGTCCAGGCAACAAGCGGCCCGAAAATCTCGCGCTTGGGGAGTGTCGGAGCCGGGTCTGCATCAATGGTCCCGGCGCGTGCCAAATAGGGAAGAATGGAGTAGGAATTGTCCGAGCCAGCGTCCTGTCGCTGCAATATGACGGGAGATCGCAGCGCAAGTGCACCTAATGCTTCGAAGCGAAAATTCATCCAAAGATCGACCGGACCGACCACTGGCATGGCTCGCAATAAGGTCGCAGCGCCCTCGCGAGAAATAACGTAGCCAGAGAGAAACCACAAGCCTCTCACTGGCCGAAACACCACGTCATCAAGATCGATTCGCTCCGCTGTGCCAGCGGCATCATCGTAGGAGAAATAAACGAGCTTGGGTCCCTCGTTGGCGCCGCAGTGGCGGTGGGCGGCGCTCCAGCCCTGATCGATCATTGTGGCGGCGTCACGTCTGAACCAGACATCGTCTTCGAGCACGAGAACGTAAGGGTCAGCGCCTGCCACGATCGCTTTCCACACCTCCACGTGGGATCTCGCGACGGCCACCTCCTGGCGCGTCATTCGGACCAGCTCGTCTTCGCCGAAGCAGGTCAATAGTCGAGGGTCCGGTTGAACATGAAGCTGGTCACCAATACGGTAGATCGTGTCGACGTCACCGGTCGCGGCGACGGCTCGACCGTCACGTGCATCCACGGCGGCCAACCGGCGCGTGATCGAAAGCAGCGAGGCACCGTCAAACGTTCTGAAGCGAGCCAGTTCGCGACGTACGCGTAGCCACCGCTGCGGCTGGCGGTCGAGGTTAATCACCATGATGGCCCCGATCTTTGCCTCGCCCATGCCGAAGGCCAGGATGCGCCTTGCGGGGAGGAGGCTCGCCAGCCATCGCGAGAGGCTGAAAATTAGCCTACTAAACGCCCCCGAAACGTCCCTAATGTTCATTACTATTCCTACCGGCGTTAGGCATCCAGATCATCCATGCGGCGCCAGTTGCGAGCATCCCCCCGGTAACTCAGGTCCCAACGCGTTTCGGCAATGGCACCCCAGTCCTCCAGTAGTGTGAAGTCCAAAGATTCGTCGGCGAGCACGAGTTCGCACGCATGCGCCACCAAGGCGGCTGTTAGGTTTCCGGGGCCGGTGGTCGACTGGATTTCTGGACGCGGATCGTCGCCGAGGAGCTTGTTGGTCGCGCGCTCGAGTGCGCGTTTCAGAACGGGGTGGCCGGCCGGTGCCGCAAGCGGGTCATTGTTGACATAGAAGATCCGATCCGTCGTCTGCAAATTGCGTTGCCATATCATCGAGGCCGGAATCATGCTGGCCGAGGCGATGTCGTAACAAAGCGGCTGTAACTTCAGCGCGTCATCGGCGAAGAGCGCCCTCCAACGATCGCCTAGCAGAACATCGTCTGCATCGACGTACAGGCCGCCTTCGGCAAGGACAAAGCACAGCCTCAGATAATCGCACCGCATCGCCGGGTGCCGGCACCGCGCAAAGGCCTGCAGGTAACGCCTGTCGTATCGCTCGCCAATGTAAGTTGCAGCCGAAGCGTCGCTGAACATCCGAAACTGGAAGCCTTCGCTATGCAAGCGATCCCAACTGGCCAAGCATGCCGCGACGTCATCTGGAATTTCGTTGAGATCGTGCCAATACCTGATCAAAGTTCGGGGCACACCTACGGCACTCTTCGATCCGCTAGCCTTTGCTATCGTCGGGTGACGCAGCACATGGAGTGTCAGCTCACGCATAAAATCCGAACGAAGACGATCATCCTCCTCGAATCCAGGCGGGTAACCTCCGATCGTGATCATGAGTGGCTGCAATCCAGATCGATAGCCCGCAGGCGAGATTCACGACATGCGTTATGCGCAAGTCGCGGCAGCCAGTGGCTCATAGTGCTTCGCTCTGGTTCGAAATCGATCTCATGTACTCCTGATAATGACTGGACGACTTCCTCAAATAGACTCGACCGTCGACCACGAAGCCGTCCAAATTGTGCTCGCACGCATATGCGTCTAGATCGCGAAGGTTGTTGATGAAGCCGCGACCATTGAAGTTTAAGGATGTGTTGCACAAGACCCCGTAACCCGTGCGCGACCGGAACGCATTGAGCAGGTCATACATCGGCCCGTTAGTTGCGGCGGTTACTGTCTGGATTCGCGCTGTGCCATTAACATGCGTGACCGCAGAAAGTGCCTTTGTCGCAGTCCGGGAAGTGAAAAGCATGTAGGGACTAGCCTGGTCGCTGCCAAACCACTTCTTGGCCTCGTCCAGTAGGCAGACTGGTGCGATAGGGCGGTATGACTCCCGCTGCTTGATTGCATTTAGCCTTATCCGGGTGGTATCGCTGAATGGCGCAGCAATGATGGATCGGTTGCCTAGCGCGCGGGGTCCAATCTCGTAACATCCATTGATCCACCCAAGAATAAGATCACTCTCTAGGAGCTCGGCAATTTCGCCAGGTGTGGCGTCGTGAATCTCGTACTTTTCAGTGTCGACAAGCCCGTCATTGCGAAACGGGAGTCCGCTATAGACGTCCCATTCGATTTTCGGATTCCCCGTAAAGTGGAATTGGGCATCAATCGCGGTCCCTATAGCGGAGCCCGAATCGTTGGGGACGGGTGGCACGAAGACGTCAGAGAAGAAGCCTGTCTCCCTCCACTGACTGTTCCAGTCACAGTTGAGGCCGCAACCACCGGCGATTACTAGCGGGTGACCCTTGGTCAGATTGTTCTGCGCAAATGAATAGAATCTATTGAAGATTGCGTCGCTGTAGATGCCCACGAAATTTCGAAATTCGGGGTCATCCAAGCCGGCATCGCGATGCGGGGCGTCGGATAGTTCTTCGTACGCGCTCAACGCCTGAAAAGGGCGATCCAGTAGAAAGCTCAGCAACCTCTCCTCATTGGCCGTCAGCTTACTCCGGCTAGAGAACGATGCTAGCGCCATGAGCTTCCCAGCATCGGATAGGCGAGGATAGGGCCGATCTTTGGCGAAGGTCGGATCAGCTAAGCCGTAGAGGAGCCCATATCGGTTGCCCGGCTGGTCTAACACGTCACCGATTAGGGAGATATTGAGTGCAGCATCGATCTCGTAGAAGGCCCCTATGCCACCCTCCCAAACCAAGGCGTAGCAAGGTGTGCCTTTAGGTAGCGGTGACATCCCAAAGGCGCAGAGTATGTGGGACCGCTCGTGCGATGACGAAAAGTATCTCACTGCTCGATTCATGAACCGGGTTTCCGCCACGATCACGTCCGTTGCGGCGACGCCCCTATACCCAGCATTTCGGTTCGATCGGTGAAGAAAATCATGATGATCGCGTGGCCACCATCCTCCGGCGCACATTACATCGGGAGCATCGTCCATTTCACCGATAACGTTGAGGATGTTCGCAGCAGATAGCGGTGAGTATCGATAATTGGAATCTTTCTCCTCTTCGATGGACAAGACTAATCGGCCGTCTTGAAGAAGGGCGACGGCACCATCGTGGCCCGGGTTGTACGAGAAGATTCGCATACTTCATCCACCTCCTTGTGGCTATGTTGGGCAGACAGGCTCCAGTGCTGCATAGGACTGGATCTTGACCTGATCAGCGCCTTGGGGCCAAGCGTGCATCAATTTTTTTGATTATAGAGCGAATAGCCTCAGTATAGAGGAAAGTCCTCAGCATCGCCGGGCTCGCTCCTCATTAGCATGTAGCCCCGGCCTTCACGGCAATTTGCTGGTTCAACGGGAACCTGTGGGCGCTGGCGGAAATTGCCGTGGCGTCGGGGCTGTCGCGGGCGGCTTAACAGGTTCCGTGCGGCCGGCGGAATTTCCACAGCTATTTACATGAGGCACCTGACTTACCTCGGGTCGGCCACCCCCATCCTCGCGCCATGAACCTTCGGATAGCGGAGACCAGGGTCAGGACAAGACCTTTACCGAGAGGGTAAGCTTGGCTCACGATCAGAGGCAAGCCAGCGAGTGGATGGCGCGCTGTGGCTCGCCCGCATGAAGTAACAATCTCCATCTTCCAAAGCTTTTTCATGGAACTTTCATTGCAGAGGGGGTGTATCCATGGCTGATACCCTGGCGATCCTGAAGGATTTCGTTATCCCGGCAGGCGGCGTCATTTTCGGTTCGATTGTTGGTTGGTTGGGCTCCAGTAGATCGACCTCGCGCGCCATCGATGCGCAGGACGCACGAGATAAGAATGCGGAAATGGCCGAAATTCGCGCGATTCTTCAAGCAATTCGCGACGAGATTCAGACACTCGTTGAAGTTCACATGGAGGGCGGGGGAGGCGACATCAAAGCGGCATCTGGCAACGAGCCCATTGCAATGTTCTACCCCATCTCTGATCACTACTTCACAACTTTCGAAACAAACGCGTCGCGCATTGGAAAGGTATCCGACGCTGCCATTCGGAGGCAAATCATTCGGACCTACGTCTTGTTCAAAGCGTTGGTTGACACGATTAGATTGAACAATCACTTCACCGGAAAGCTCGAATCGGCGGAGGCCGCCCACCGCAATTGCGCGCCAGATGAACTTGAGGCCAGGGAGCGCGAGTGCGCCCTTCATTGGCAACAGATGGCCGCATATGCCCCAGGGCTTAAGGCATCTAATGATCGTGCGATGGATGCGTCCGCCGCATTGATTTCGGCGATCGACGGATGGCTGAAACGGGACGGTGTTTAGGCTAGTGATTTCCAAGCGAGGTGTAGGGACAGCGCCCCTACGGAAGCGCCTCATACGCACTTGCAGGTCGGGGACCGCCAGGTCATGTCGCAAGGCTCCAGCCGATGGCCTTCGGGCGTAAACATGTGGCCGCCCTGAAAGCCGAAACCGGCCCAAGCGCCGGTTAGATCTATGCGGTCATGCGAATCAATCTTGATCATGCTGCGAGCTCGTCCTTGTCGGGTGAACGAACTGGGAGGCAAGAGCCGAGCCAGAGCCGCAGCGATTGCCAAGAGGAGCTGACGAAGCCAACCACGGCAGATACGGCATTTCGCATAATGTATATTATGTTCACGACAGGCTGGGCATCGGCTCCGCTACGAGGCCCGACCAATGGCACCTCGGACATCACCCGGGCCCCAACCCCAGCCATAGTGCCTCTGCAACCTTGGTCACCGGCGCCTCAGGGGCAACCCGGCACATCCTGACAACACACGCCCACACAAGCACTCGCACGCTCCAGTCTCCACCACTCAGGCGAACCTCGCCGGACTAGCGTTCAATTCTGAGGGAAACCCAAGCCCTCAGCCCTGCAGAATTCAACGCCGACAGACCTGCGACCACCGTGACCACCGTGACGCGTCACGCTAATTGCGCCCGCCAACCCGTCAATCGCGCCGCCCTGGAACGTCTTGTGATTGGACCCGTCCTTGACCAGGGTGTGGACGCTGGCGTCTCGCCAGCGGCGCGCGGTCCGCACGCTCCCTGCAGACGCGATTCAAAAATTGCCAGCCGCAACAGGCCACTTGGCTGCACCCACCCTGTGCCGATCCCGACACAACGCTCCAACTTTTCTCGTTTTCGCTTTAGGAAAAGTCTCAAAAATTGAACGTTTTCGATGCTCGACGCGACAGCAGCGCCAGAATGGGCGCCACGCCACTCGGCGCCGACAACACCCCTGCGCATGAACGGATTCCCTGCACCGCGCCGGCTTCGCCTGGCGCTGCTCGATGACCATGACGTCGTCCGCCGCGGCACCGCCTTTCACCTCGGCAACGACGGCCGCTTCAAGATCGTGGCCAGCCACAGTGACAGCCAGGCTTTTGTACGGGCCCTGCAGCAGTGTCAGGCAGACGTGGCCATCATCGACATCAGCCTGGCGCCCGGTGACATCAGCGGCGCCGGCCTTGTGCAGCATCTTCGGCAGGCGTTGCCGCGGGTAACTCTGCTTGGCTTCGCCGGCGAGAACTCGGTAGCGATCATCAATCACTTGTTGGATGCGGGCATCAGTGGCTTTGTTGGCAAATCCGAGCCTTTGGCTGAACTATCCGACGCGGTCGTACGCGTCGCCCAAGGTCTTTGCCGTATCCCGCCTTCGTGCAAACTGCTGACATCCTGCGATGCGCTGAGCCGGAATGAGCGCGAGGTCATCCGGCTGGTCCTGGATGGACTGACCGTTTCGGAGATCGCATTACAGCGGCACCGCAGCGTCAAGACCGTCAGCACACAGAAGGTTGCCGCCTTGCGCAAGCTGGGGCTGCGCAATGACGCAGAGATCTTCGCGATGCGGCAGCAGCTGGAGGCTCTGTGATCGCGCTGCTGAGGCGCGTCCGCACCCCCGTGCTGTTGGCGCTTCTCACCCTGCTTCCCTGCACGTCCGCGGGCGACATCCAGCATGAAGAATGGGGCGCTGGACGCGAGGTCCGGGTGGCCGCAGGGCCCATGCTGCAACCTGCTCCCGAAGATGCTGCCGATCCCGAGCTGCTGCAGACGCTGGCGCATGGCTATGCCTCACTCGTCGCCCGTCATTCCGGCCTGGTCTTCGTCGAAATACCGTTCCCCAGCACCCTCGCCGCGATGATTGCCGTATGTGAGGGACGGGCTGATCTGGTATTGGTGCAGGGCGCTGGCGATGGGGCACGTCTGCCCTGCCCCAGCCTGGCGCCTTCGCGCAGCTTTCCGGGTGGCGCAAGTGTGCTGGCCGGCCGCATTGGCGAGCGCTTGCCGCGCCGCGTTTCCGATGTCGGCACGCTAAGGATCGCTGCCGTTGCAGGAGGCCCTTACCCGGCGTGGCTCGCCGATCGCCACCCTGCAGTAGCCGTCCTGCCCCAGCCCAGCATGCGGGCTGCATTGGCGGCGGTGGATGACGGCATTGCCGATGCAGCAATCGGCCTGGAATCCACGGCGGGCGCGATGGCGCGGCGTCACTTTTCCCACAGCCTGCGCCTGCAGGTGCTTGATACCAGCTTTCCAACCCAGCTGTATCTGCTGGCCCGGCGCGAAGACCAGAAGCTGCTTGAGCGCATCGAGGCGGCGCTGGATGACATCACCATCGAAGAGCATGCCCAGTTGCTGCGCCGCTGGGCCCGGCAGGCGCTGCCGATCGCGTTCGGCCAGTCAGCTCGCGACGGTGTCGACCGCTTTGCGTTCTGGCTGCTGCCAGCGGCGGCCCTGCTGCTGACGCTTCCATTGCTGGCTATGCGCGCACGACGCCAGCAGCGCCGTCGCGATCAGAAGCAGGCGCAGATGACGGGCATCATCAGCCATGAGATACGCAATTCCGCCCAGGCGGTCATGGCCTCAATCGATCTGTTGGGCCAAGCGCAACTGCCTGAGGGCCAGCGCGAGCTGGTGACCGCCGCGGCCAATGCCGGTCATACACTGCGCGGACTGCTCAATCGCGCAGTGGATTTCTCCCGTCTGGCCAGCGGCACCTTCCGGCCGACGCGGTTGCCCTGCGATGTTCCCGCGCTCTGCACGCAGGCGCTGCAGGCGATTGCACCACAGGCACAGAAGAAAGCACTGAGCCTGCAGTTCTCCACGCCGCAGGCGACCTTCCCCGTCGTGTTGACAGACCCGGACTGCCTGCGCCAACTGCTCGACAACCTGCTCGGCAATGCCGTCAAGTTCACTGACGCAGGCGGCGTTGAACTGCGCCTGCAGCTGGATGGGCCAGCAAAGGCCGCGTCACTGCTGATAGAAGTCATCGACAGTGGCGTCGGTATCGCCCCAGCGCAGATGAGTGACCTGTTCAAGCCCTTCCGGCAGGCCGATGCCGGCAGGCAGCGCGGCGGCAGCGGGCTGGGCCTGTCCATCTGCCGCACGCTGGCCGAGGCGATGGGCGGCAACCTGGATGCCTACAGCGTGCATGGCCGTGGCAGCCGCTTCATTCTTCGTCTACCGGTGCAGCGGGTGCCGGAAGACGTGTCGGCAACTGCAGCAGCCCCGGTCCCATCCACGTTGGCCGGCGCGCGCATTCTGCTGGTCGAAGATCACGCGCTGAACCGGCAGCTCATTGCAGCCCAGTTGCGACGCTGGGGCGCGATCGTGCTTGAGGCTGCCACTGCCGCCGATGCATTGTCGATGCAGCTGAAGGCGCCCTGCCCACTAGTGCTGCTCGACATCGGCCTGCCGGGAATGGATGGCTATACGCTGGCCCAGCAACTGCGGCGGCATGAGGCAAAAGGGGCGCCCCGTGCCCGACTGCTTGCGCTCTCCGCCTTCACCGGTGGCGGCCACACGCTGCGCTGCCAGGCTGCCGGCATCGACGCCGTACTGGTCAAGCCGCTGCAGATCGATGCGCTGCTACAGGCGCTGGATCAGCCTGCACCCGTCCGTACCACCGGGGGCATTGACCACGAACTGGCGGCCGCATACGAAGAAGACATCGATCGCGAGCTGCAATGCGTGCATGAGGCAATCAACTGCTGTGACGCCCAGCGACTGCGCCATCACGCGCATCGCCTGCAGGGTACGTTGCAGATGCTCGGCGAGGGCGACATGGCGGCGCTTGCCAGCGAACTCTGGGGGCTGGGCGACCGTATGCCCCCCGGGTGGGCCGAGGCAGGCCAGCTGCTGGCCCAGATGCAAGCCTGGCGCGGCTCCCGGGGTGCGGGAACCGCGCCGTCGCCCTGAATCAGGCGGCGTTGCGCCCCGCCTGGCGACGGGTCAGGTCGTTGAAGCGGCCCAGCGACATCAGGTGCTGGTGGATCAGCGCCAGCCAGCCGTTGCGGTGCCATTCGATGACGGTCGCATCCGGCAGCGCAATGAACTTCTCGACGTCCACTACGAAGAAGCCGTTGAGGTTGAACTCACGTCCGTCAGGCAGGCGCACGGTTGCATTGCGCTCGACCAGCAGGCCGTTATCGACCAGCGCCTTGGAGAAGGCCTGGGTCTGCTCGTGTTCGCGGGTGAACTGCCCGCAGAACTCGAGTGCCTGCTGAACCATGTCGGTGGCCTTGCCATCGACGAACAGCGGCTGCCCTTCTTCGCCGCCACGGACGATGCGCGGGCTCTCTTCGTCGATACCGAGCAGGAAGTCATTGTCCGCGCCGGTGTCGATGAAGATGAAGGGATGGCGGCGCAGGTAAGCCGGAATGTAGGTCTCGTCGTCCCACAGGCCATCGGTGATGAACAGGTTGTCGGTGGTCACGCCCACTGCCGCCATCGGCACCGCGCTCGGGCCTGCGAACAGGATCGGGAAGTGGTGCAGCGCCAGCGAAAATTCGCCCAGCACCAGCGGGATGGAGTTGCTGCTGGCAGCGAATTCAAGCTTGCCCGGCAGGATGCGCAGATCGGCATGCAGATCTGCCTGCAGCGGCACCGGGCGGGTGTAGAACAGGGGCGCGCTGCTCGGCGCAGCTTCGGTGGTGGTGTCGCTGGTGGTGGTCATCGTGGAAACCATGTCGATCATGCGCGCCTGCCATCCCGGGCGCGCCAGCGGGAACAACCTGAATCCCGCATTATCAACAAGGCAGGTGACAACGGCCACCCCGCGGCCGACTTATTTCAGCTGCAACGGGTAGCGCTGCCACAGTACGTGGACCAGGAAGCCGGCCAGTTCGGTGTCGCGCGCACTGACCGCTGCGCGGATCTTGTCCAGCAGGACCATGTCGCTGCAATGCCGCACATCGGCGTGGTTGGCCTGGCCAGCGCGCCGTGCCCGATAGCGTGCAGCCCGCTGTGCGTCGCTCATTGCGTACCCGAACTTGGGCGGCCGACCGCGTTTGCGCGGCAGGGTCAGCTCCAGGGTTCCGGGATCATTGTCATCACGCATGGGCAGGGTGCGGGCGGCGGCAAGCAATGGGGGGTGCGCAATTTATCGTGAGGCATCACTTTAATCCAGCTTTTTCTGCAGTTTTGTTGCAATGCAATGCAATGCAGGTGCGTGGCGCACGGATGGCACCCATCCACGCATGGCGTGGGAAGTAGATCCACGCCATGCGTGGATAGCCCCCCGCCAATGCAAAGGTCGGTAGATCCACGCCATGCGTGGATGCCCCCCCTCGCCAATACAAAAAAAGGGAGCCCGCGAACGGGCTCCCTGCATCCACCTTACGCTGCACGCACCGGCTCGTAGCCATGCAGGTGCGATTCGCTGCTGGCGCGTCCCTGGCTCAGCGAACGCAGCGAGGTCGTATACCCGACCAGCTGCGCCAGCGGCGCGAATCCGCTGACTTCAGCGCGACCGTCCTGGTCGTCGATGCGGGCAACGCGTCCATGGCGGCGATTCAGATCGCCCACCACGTCCCCCACCGAGGCCGACGGTGAATGCACCGTCACCGCCATCACCGGCTCCAGCAGTTGCGTACCGCTGGCCGCCAACGCGGCCTTGATGCCCTCGCTGCCGGCCCGATGGAACGCCATCTCCGACGAATCCTTCGCGTGGGTCTGGCCATCCACCAAGCTGACTTCGATGCCGACTACCGGATGGCCCTGCGGGCCTTCCGACAGCGCGGCACGAACGCCCTTCTCCACCGCAGCGATGAAGTTGCGCGGCACCACGCCACCGACGATGCGGTCATTGAACACAACCTCACCGTCGTCGCGCGGCACCACATCCAGCACCACGTGCGCGAACTGGCCCTGGCCACCGGTCTGCTTGACCAGGCGGCCCACAACGCCTTCCACGGCACGCTGCGGCGTTTCCTGGTAAGCCACGCGCGGCGCGCCAATGCCGATGTCCAGCTTCCATTCGCTGCGCAGGCGCTCGACCATCACCTCCAGGTGCAGCTCGCCCATGCCCCAGGCCAGGGTTTCACCGGTCTCGCGATCGGTTTCCACCCGGAACGAGGGATCTTCCTGGGCCAGGCTTGCCAGGCCCTGCGCCAGCCGGATCAGGTCGGCCGCACGTGCCGGCTCCAACCGCCAGGCCAGTACCGGGGCCTGTGCCTGGATGCTCTCCAGGCGCAGCGGCTGCCCTCGCCCGCTAAGCGTTTCACCGCTGACCGCATCCTTCCAGCCCAGCACCGCCACGATGTCGCCGGCCACGGCCTGCCCGATGTCCTGGGTCTGGTCGGCCTGCACGCGCACCAGCCGGCTGATGCGACGCCCTTGCGGGTGCTGCGAGCTGGCCACGTTGTCGCCTACCTTCAAGGTGCCCGAGTACAGCCGCACGAAGCTCAACGCACCGTGCTGCTGGTGGGTGATCTTGAACAGCAGGCCAGCCAACGGACCGTCCGGGTCCGGCGGCAGCAGGACGTCGCCGCCCTCGCCTTCGGCACTGACCGCAGGACGATCCAGCGGCGACGGCAGGTAATCGACCACCGCATCCAGCAGCGTTTCGATGCCCTTGTCCTTGAAGGCAGCACCCGCCAGCACCGGTACGCCGGCGCCCGCCAGCGTCGCGCGACGGATCGCTGCGCGCAGCGTCGCCGCGTCGATGTCACGACCTTCCAGCCATGCCGTTGCCAGCACATCGTCGTGGTCCGCCACGGCTTCGACCAGCGCATTGCGCTGCGGCCGCCACTGCGCGCGCTCGGCATCGCTCCAGTCCGTCACCGTCGCCGCGCCGCCGTCCTGCCAGTGCAGCACGCGGCCATCGACCAGGTCGACCCAGCCATGGAAGTCACCTTCGCTGCCCAGCGGCATACCCAGCGCCCACGGTCGCGCCCGCAGCTTGTCCTGCAGTTGCTCCAGCACGCGCTCGAAAGAAGCGCCGATGCGATCCATCTTGTTGACGAACGCAATCAACGGCACGCCATGCCGGCGCGCCTGGCGCCACACGGTTTCCGATTGCGGCTGCACGCCGTCCACGGCCGAAAACACGGCCACGGCACCGTCGAGCACGCGCAGCGAGCGCTCGACCTCGATGGCGAAGTCGATGTGGCCGGGCGTGTCGATCAGGGTCAGCTGGTGCAGCGGCAGATCACGTGGCGCCCACTGTGCGTGCACGGCGGCCGCACCGATGGTGATGCCACGTTCGCGCTCGATCGCCGAGAAGTCGGTGGTCGCGTTGCCGTCATGCACTTCGCCGACGCGGTGGATCTCGCCGGTCTTCCACAGAAGGCGTTCGGTAAGGGTGGTTTTGCCAGCGTCGATGTGGGCAATGATGCCGAGGTTGCGAAGACGCGACAGAGTCTGGGTATTGGTGTTCATGAGAGGGGTTCCTGCTGGGCCAACTTCGGGGGCCGCACACGCCGGTTGGCAACGGCGTGTGCGGCTAGCGTTCGGTCTCGGCGATCTGGTGCATGGCACGTTCTCCTTGCGGTGGAGCGGGTTGAGGGATGGGAGCGGAAACGAAAAGAGCGCCCTGGAGGGCGCTCTGTGGATGGTCCAGCGAAGGCCGCGATCAGCGGCCTCGTAGGGCTCCAGACAGACACGCCCGTTCCGCGCTTGCGCGGGTCAGGGTGAAAAACTTCAGGAGCGGTATCCGGTTCATGCGGCGCATTCTAGACCTGTCAATCTGGCGCGCAAGTGAATATTGCACACATGGATGGAACGATGAGCCCCAAGGTAGAGCCACCCCATGGGTGGCTGCAACCCAGGTAGTCAGGCGCATTACTTGCAGTCGTGCAGCCGGCGGGCATCGCCCACGGTCGCCGCGTGCTGCTCAACGGTCGACACCCAGCCCTTCAGCGACATGGCCGGATCGTTGCCCTGCTTGCGCGGACCACCATGGATCAGCACTTCGGTCCAGCTGCCGGTCGGCGCCAGTTCGGCCAGGCGCGCGGCCTGGTCCTCGTCGGTACTGAAGGTGTCGTCAGGCGAGGAGGGTTTTGCGTTGTTGACCGTCGCCTGCTTGCGTACGCGCACACGCAGGGCGCCATCCGGCATGCGCTGAGTGGCCACCTCGTAGCGCTCCACGCCGTAGGCCCACTTTGATTCGCCGGGGCGACGCGTCTCAGTGCCGTCATCGGCAACCTCGATCGACTCGCCGGTGACCGAGCCCAGCGCAGCAATGCCGCCGAAGCCGGCCATCATCGCCTCGTAGGCCACCATCTGCCGCTGCTCGACCGACAGCTTGCTGGCGTCCGGTTTCATGCCGGGCAGGTTGAGATAGGCCGCCTTCTTGCACAACAGCAGCACGCGCTTGTCCTCCCAGGCCATCGAGATCTCACCATTGGCGAAGTACTCGGTGGTGAACGATGAAACCGCTGCACCCTCGCCGGTCGAATGGCGAGTCTCAATCAGCGACGCCTCTTCGGACGCTGTCATCAGCGAGACCTTGGTGGTCGCGGCGGCTCCTGCGGTACCGATAACGCCGATCAGGGCAGCGAACAGTGCGCAACGCGTGCGGGAGAGAGTCATCAGGCCATTCCTTTGAAAAAAACGAACCGCACATGATACGCGGCCAGGCCCCGGGCGCCGCTTCGTCTCAGGTAACCACCACCAACGGCACACTGCGGCGCGGATGCTGCAGCACCACCACGTCCTGCTGGTAGACGCGCTGCAGGTTGCCTTCGGTCAACACCTGCTGTGGCGTGCCATCGGCCGCCACCCTTCCCTGCTCCAGCAACACGATACGATCGGAGTACCCGGCCGCCAGGTTCAGGTCATGCAGCACCACGATCACGCACGCACCGGCTTCGGCGCAGGCACGCACGCTGCGTAGGGTGCGCTCCTGGTGGCGCAGATCCAAGGCAGCCGTAGGCTCATCCAGCAGCAGCAACGGCGTGTCCTGTGCCAGCACGCGCGCGAACGTGGTGCGCGCCGATTCGCCGCCGGACAACTGCTGCACTTCGCGCAGGCGCAGCGCCTGCAGCTCGGCAGCATCGATCGCCCGCTCCACCTGGGCCTCATCCACCTGCGGATCCGGCGGGTGCGGCAGGCGCCCCATCGCCACCACTTCCTCCACGCTGAAGGCGAAGCGCACGCCGTGCTCCTGCGGCATCACCGCACGTTCGCGCGCAAGCGGTCCGGCCCTGTAGTCACGCAGCGGGCGTCCGTGCAGATGCACGTCGCCACCGTCGGCGCGCAGATCGCCAGCCGCCACCCCCAGCAGGGTCGACTTGCCGGCACCGTTGGGCCCCACCAGCGCCGTCACCGTGCCCGGCTCGAATGCGAGGGTGATGCCATGCAGGATCTCGCGCTGCTGGCGACGCACCACCACGTCGCGCAGTTGCAGGAAGGCGCTCATGCGGCCGCCTTGCGGCGCTGCTGCAGCACCAGCCAGAGGAAGAACGGCGCGCCCAGCGCGGCGGAGAACAGGCCCAGCGGAATCTCGGCAGGCGGGTCCAGGGTGCGCGCCGCGGTGTCGGCCACCACGATCAGCAGTGCACCCAGCAGGCCCGACAACGGCAGCAGCCAGCGATGGCCAGGGCCAACCAGCAGGCGCGCCACGTGCGGCACCACCAGGCCGACGAAACTGATCGAGCCGGCGAACGCCACCGCAGCGCCGACCAGCAGCGCACTGAAGGCCACCAGCAAGCGCCGTGTACGCGCCACGTCCAATCCCAGATGCTGTGCCTGGCGCTCGCCGAGCGCCAGCATGTCCAGCGGCGTGGCCAGGCGATGCAGTGCGAACGCGCCGATGGCGAACAGCGGCAGCACCGCCACCACGTCGGCCCAGTTCGCGCGCGCCAGCGAGCCCATCTGCCAGAACACCAGCGATTGCAGCTCGCTTTCGTTGGCGATGTAGGTCAGGAAGCCGATCAGTGCCGAACAGAACGCGGCCATCGCAATGCCCACCAGCAACAGCGTGGCATTGCCACTGCCCTTGCCCGGCCGCGCCAGCGCGTAGGTCAGTCCGATCGCGGCGGCACCGCCGCCGAAGGCCGCCACCGGCACCAGCCAACCGGCTGCGCCCGCAGCACCCAGCACGATCGCCGCCACGGCACCCAGCGCGGCGCCTTGGCTGACACCGACGATGCCCGGATCGGCCAGCGGATTTCCGAACAGTCCCTGCAGGCTGGCACCGGCCATCGCCAGCGCCGCGCCGACCATCGCCCCCAGCAACGCACGCGGAATGCGCAGCTGCCATACGACGGCCAGGTCACGGCTGCTGACCGATTGCGGATCCAGCAAGCCCAGCTTCACCGCCAGCGCCTGCATCACTTCCAATGGCGGCAGCCGCAGCGGGCCCACGGCAAACGATGCCAGCACCGCGCCCAGCAGCGCGAGCAGCGCAATCGACAACATCGTCCGCCCGCGACGGCGGCGTCGATCCGCAGGGCTCATGCCTTCGGCAGCGCCGCCAGCGCCTGCGCCAGGGCCAATGCACCCGCGCCGGAACCGATGCTGGCGTACTTCAGCTGCGCATCCGGCATCACCCAGACCCGGTTGGCCTGTCCGGCCGGGGTCTGCTTCAGCGTCGGGTAGGCCTTCCACAGGCCTTCGGCACCACCGAACAGCTGCAGGTCGTGCTCGGTCACCAGGATCACGTCCGGTGCCGCCGCAACCACGCCTTCGTTGCTCAGCTGCGAATAGTTGGCCACGCCGGCCTCGGTGCCGATGTTGAGGCCGCCGGCCAGCGCGATCAGCTTCGCCGATGCGCTGTCGGCACCGGCTACGGTGGGCGCACCGCCCGCTCCCGTCGCCGACACATGGATCACCCGCGGCGCATGCGCCAGGCCCTTGCCGATCGCGGCGGCCTCATCCAGCTGGCGCTGCACCTGCGTGGCCAGGGTCTGCCCTGCGTCGGCCACGCCGAGCACGGCGGCGATCTTGCGCACCTTGTCCGGCGCCGGCTGCAGGTCATCGATCACCACTGCAGGCTCGCCCACTTCGCGCAGCTTCTTTGCCAGTTCGGTGTGGCGACGCAGGCTGTTGCCGATGAACAGCGACCCCTGCAGGCTCAGTATGCCTTCCACGCCGGTCGTGCGGTTGAACAGGAACTGGTGCGGTGCGGCCAGGCCTGCCTCGGTGGTGGTGTTGGTCGGCGCGGCGAACACCTGCTTGCCCAGCCCCAGCGCCTCGATCACCGCAATGATGTCGTCACCGCCGGCAATGATCCGGCTGCTGTCAGCCACCTCCACATCGGCGCCATCGTCGGAGTGCACCTTGCTCGGCAGCACCGCCTGCTGCCCCGGCAGTGTCGGCACATCGTTGCCTGCCACCCGCTGCCAACCTGCGGGAAGTGCTCCCGCCTTGGCGGTGGCGGCCGCCGGTGCTGCTGCGTCCGGGTTGCCGGCAGACGGCGGCGCTTTGTCGCCACAGGCGGCCAGCACCAATGAAACGGCAATCGGGAGCGCGCAGAGGCGCAGGCGGGAAGCGATGTTCATGCAGGTTCTCCTTGCTGGCAGGGCGGCGGAGTGCCGCCCTGCCCTGTGGCTTACGGCTGGCGCAGGCTGATGCGGGTGATGCGGTCACCCTTCGGATCTTCAGCGCCACGCGACTTGTTCACGGCGAAGACATTGCCCTTGCCATCGGCGCGGACGTGATTCGGGAAGGTGCCCCCATCGAGGTTGCCGACCACCTTGCCATCACGGTCGACGGCAGTGACGGTGCCGGCACCGCGATTGGTGACGTAGGCCAGGCCACTCTTCGCATCGAAGGCCACGTTCAGTGCACCGGCGCCGACCGGCACGTCGTGCACGACCTTGCCGCTGGCCACGTCGACGATCAGCAGGTTGTCGGTGCCCTGCGAGGCCACGTAGAGGCGGTTGCGCTCGGCATCGAAGGCAACGCCCGAAGCGCTGATCGAATTGCCCAGGTCGATGACCTTGTCGACCTTGCCGCTGGCCACATCGATCACCGCTGCTTCCGGCGTACCGATGCTGACCGTGAACAGCTTGCCGCTGGGCTCATCCAGCACCAGGCTCATCGGCACGAACTTCTCGTCGTCTACGCCGGAGGCCAAGGTGATCGGCTCCAGTGCCTTCAGCGTCTTCGCATCGAACACCGACAAATGGTCCTCACCGGCGGCCGAGGCGAACACCTTGCCGTGCGTGCTGTCGACCACCACGTCGCGGGCGTGCGGCACGGCGCCGACCGGGAACTGGTGGACCAGCGACAAGTCTGCCTGGCGATAGACAGCCACGGTGTCCTGGCGGGTGTTGCTGACCCAGACATTGCCATTGGCATCATCGACGCCCACGCCATACACCGCGAACACCGCACCGTTGGTGCTGCCCGGCACCTGCGCCGGGGTGATGGCCTTGGTCACCTTCAGCGACTTCGGGTCCAGTTTCAGCATCTGCGACTGGGTGACCGGCGGGCGGCCGACGGCCGAGGTCACGAACACGGCATTGCTGGCAGCACTGTAGGCCGACTGGTACAGGCCCGGCACCAGCTTGTTGGACTGGGTGGCGAACTTCGCCTGGCCCGACAGTGGCAGCTGCGGCGACACACGCAGCTTCAGCACGGCTGCGGCGGCCGGCTGGCTGGCGCGCACCACCACCGGATGGGTACCCGGCACGGCGTCGGCCGGAATGGCCAGCTGGGTCTTGAAGTTGCCATCGGCATCGACCACCACCGGCTGGCTGTTGAGCACGGTATCGCCACGCAGCAGGCTGACCTGCTGGCCCGGCACGAAGCCGCGGCCGGTGACATCGGCGGTGCTGCCGGGAACCACGTTCTCACCGCGTGAGACAACCTGGCCCTTGAAGGTAGCGCTGGCCGGCTGGTCGAACACCGGCTGTGCGCTGGCGGTCACTGCCAGCAGCAGGCCGGCGGCCAGGGAAGTGAGGCGGAAAGACGGACGGAATGACATGGAAGGCTCCTTGCACACGTAGGCCGCGCCTGGTGGCGCGGGATTCATCGGTTGCCTTGGCCGCTGCACATCGACAGTCCGCCTGGGTAGTGGGGTCGCACGGCACTGCCGTGCGAGGGGGTCATTCGGCGGCATTGTCTCCACCGGCCGGCGGGCCGTCGGCGGCGCTGCGGTCGGTCACGCCATAAAGCTCGTGCAGCGCCGCGTGGAAGGACGCCGGCAGCATCGGGCCATGGCCCAGGCCCGGGAACTCGCGGTACTGCACGCTCAGCCCCGGTACCTTGCCCAGGCGCTCGGACAGCTGCATTGCCGCATCCGGGGTGGCGCCACCAATGCGGCGCAGATGCGCGACCACGCGCGGATTGCTCATGTCGCGCTTGCCACGGTCGCCGACGCGCTCGGCACCGCCCAGCATCAGCCACACCTTTGCTGGCTGGCCATGCACGTTCTGCACGAACTGCTGCTCGACGTCGCCCAGCGGCGCACCCTGGCTCCACCACAATGACGGACTGGCACTGAGGTAGTACTGGAAGGCGGCCGGACGGGTGTACAGGCTGCTGAGCACGAACAGGCCGCCCAGCGAATGGCCCCACAGGGCCTGCTGCTGGCGATCGATGTTGGCGCGGCGTTCCACTTCGGGCTTGATGCGGCGCTCGATCATGTCCAGGAAGGCCGCTGCGCCGCCGCCGACAGCCTGCGTCCTGCCACTTTCGTCATCGGCGCGATCGATCCATGCGGTGTAGTCGCGGGTGCGCGACGCCGAATCGATGCGCAGGTCGTTGTCGTAGCCGATCAGCACCAGCACCGGCGGCGCCTTGCGTGCGGCCAGCTCGGCCAGCAGCGGCTGGTCCAGCACCATCGCCACGGCGTTGCCGTCCAGTGCGTAAAGCACCGGCGATGGCGCCCTGGGGGCCTTGGCCGGAATCGCCACATTCACCCGCCAGCGGCGCTGCTGGTCGGGGCTGTCGATCACGAAACGCTCGAAGCGATAGCTGGCCGCCGGCGCATCGAGCACGGTCTGGCCCATCTTCTGCAGCGGATTGCGTTGCTGCGCATATGCGTACGGGGTAGCCAGGAGCAGGCCCATCATCAAGGCGGCCAGGCCGGACAGCAGCGGGCCGCGGCGCGGAGGCAGGACGGAAGACTTCATCAGTGACGGCGAAAGCGGCACACGGCCACCGGTTCACAAGGGACCGCAGTCTACCTTAAACGCGAATGATTATCACATCGATCAAACGTCACGCTATGTATCACGCGCGCGACAGTGCGTACGCCAGCGCTTGCACCGGAAGTCCGGGTTCATCTACTTTGCCTGCCATCGGGGCGCAGGAATCGCCCCGCCCTTGCGGGTGCCTGCCTGGCCCCTTCCCATCAGCTCCACAACCGCCATGGGATCGGATCCCATGATTGTGAGAACCCCTTGAAGCACAAAGCACTGATCGCACTCGTCGCCGGCCTTCTCGCCCCGCTGGCCGGCCATGCCGCGCCGAGCCTGGCCGGGCTGTATTCGGCCTATGAAGAGGCCGGCTATTCCTCCCTCGGGCTGGAACAGCTCAACCAGACCGTGCAGTTCACGGCAGTGAGCCTGGGCGCCTCCAGCAACCTGCAGGGCGAGCCGGTCCTTGAGGCGGGCGATGAGGATGGCCAGGTGCTGGCCCGCCTGACCGCCTCCGACGACGAGCAGAACGCCAAGCTTGCAGCGATGGAGGACGGCGTCACCTTCACCGCCAGCTGCACACTGCAGTTCAGTTCGGGATCGGATTACCTGGCGCTGGGCGACTGCGTTCTGCAGTAATCGGTTCGGCACCGCCGACATCAGCGCAGAAACAACGAAGCCCGCCCTGGGCCGGCTTCGTTGCATCGGGCCGAAACCCGTTGACTCAGGCGCCGGCGGGCACCGGACCGTACGGGTTGTCCTGCGGCGTACCCGGCAGCAGCGCAAAGATCAGGATCACCACGCCACCGCCCGGCACCAGCGCCAGCAGGTACAGCCACCCGGACTGGTTGCAGTCATGCAGGCGGCGCACGGTTACCGCGATCAGCGGCACGATCGTGGCCAGCCAGAGCGCACCCACCAGTGCCACCGCGCCAATCGTGATCCCGGCCATCCAGCTGGAATCGGCGTCCAGCACGAGGCCGGCAACGAGCGCCACTGTCAGCGCAATCACGCATACCGCAGCTCCCGCAAGCAGCAGGAACAGCTGGAACATCCAGTACTCGCGGCGGTTGGCGCGGCCCTCGAACTGGGCGTAGCGCTTCAACGGCAGAATCATTTCCTGCACGGCATCGTTCCTTGAAAAAATAAGCCGCGCAGTCTGCCAAATGCATGCGAGCGGGGCAATGCGCCGCCTTGCGACACGCAGAGGACTACGCGCCCTTGGCCGCCCTCGCCGCCTCACGCTCGGCACGCAGCCGGTCGAGCTTTTCCTTCAACTTGATCTCCAGCCCGCGCGGCACCGGGTTGTAATACACCCGCTCGCCCATCGCATCGGGGAAACCGGTCTGGTCCAGCGCGATGCCGCCCTCGGCATCGTGGTCGTACTGGTACTCGGCACCGTAGCCCAGCTCCTTCATCAGCTTGGTCGGTGCATTGCGCAGGTGCAGCGGCACTTCTTCGGTACCACTGTCGCGCACATCGGCCTTGGCCTGGTTGAAGGCGGCATAGCCGGCATTCGACTTGGCGGTGCTGGCCAGGTACAGCACCAGCTGCGCGAAGGCGAGCTCGCCTTCCGGGCTGCCGAGCCGCTCGTAGATGTCCCACGCTTCCAGCGCCATGCTCTGCGCGCGAGGATCGGCCAGGCCGATGTCCTCGATGGCCATGCGGGTCAGCCGGCGCGCCAGATACGAGGGATCACAGCCGCCGTCGAGCATGCGCGTGAGCCAGTACAAGGCGGCATCGGGATTGGAGCTGCGCACGGACTTGTGCAGCGCCGAGATCTGGTCGTAGAACTGCTCGCCGCCCTTGTCGAAGCGGCGGGTGCGGTCGGCCAGCACCTGGGTCAGCGTCTGCGGGGTGATGCGCCCGCCCTCCCCGCCCGCCAGCTCAGCGGCGATTTCCAGCAGGGTCAGCGCACGGCGGACGTCGCCATCAGCGGCGGTGGCGATCTCCAGCAGCAGCTCGGGCGCGACTTCGATGCGTTCCTCGCCCAGCCCGCGCTCGCGATCACCGAGCGCACGTTCCAGCGCTTCGACGATGTCGGTTGGCGAAACACCTTCCAGCACATGCACGCGGCAACGCGACAGCAGCGCCGAGTTCAACTCGAACGACGGGTTCTCGGTAGTTGCACCGACGAACAGGATGGTGCCGCGCTCGATGTGCGGCAGGAACGCATCCTGCTGCGCCTTGTTGAAGCGGTGCACTTCGTCGACGAACAGCACCGTGCGACGACCTTCGGCGAAGCGCTGCGCGGCCTCTGCCAGCACCTGGCGCACCTCCGGCAGGCCGGACAGCACGGCGGAAATGGCACGGAATTCGGCGTCGGAGTATTCAGCCAGCAACAGCGCCAGCGTGGTCTTGCCGCAGCCGGGCGGTCCCCACAGGATCATCGAATGCACGCGTCCGGATTCGACGGCACGGCGCAACGCGCTCTCTGGCGCGAGCAGACGCTTCTGCCCGACCATCTCATCCAGGGTGCGGGGGCGCATGCGCTCGGCCAGCGGGCGCATGTGTTCCCGATCGACACTCAGCAGATCGGGGCCGGGGAATGAAGTGGAGCGATGTCTTGGCACGCGGTCATTGTACCGCGAGAGCGTGCCAACCAAGGTTGGCACCTACCAAGGCGGTGCCGGTTGACGCCTACCAAGGGCGGTAGCGCCGGGCCATGCCCGGCGGACCGGAGATCTACGGCAATCGGTAGTGCCGGCCGCTGGCCGGCAGATCAAAAGCGTGTCAACCAAGGTTGACACCCACCAAGCCGGTGCCAGTTGACACCCACCAGAGCAGGTAGCGCCGGGCCATGCCCGGCGGACCGGAGATCAGCGGCAATCGGTGGTGCCGGCCACTGGCCGGCAGATCAAGAGCATGTCAACCAAGGTTGACACCTACCAAGGCGGTGCCGGTTGACACCCACCAGGGCCGGTAGCGCCGGGCCATGCCCGGCGACCGCGATCAGTTGCCGATGACGTCGGTACCCGCCGGCGGGGTGAAGCGGAATGTGTTGGCGGCGAAGCTGGGGTTGCGCTTCCAGCCGCTGAAGCTGATCACGGTGCGCTGGCCCACGGCGTCGGTGATCTCCATCTTCGCCAGACCCTGCGCGTTGAAGCCCAGCGCGGCGTACTGGAAGCTGGCTTCGGTCTCGCGCTTCGGCGACAGCGACAGCCACTGCAGGCCATCGCGGGTAGCGGCCTCTTCGCTCACGTCGTACTGCTGCTCCAGCAGTGCCGGATTGATCAGCGCGGTCAGCGGGCTGTTCTGCTCTTCCTTGCCCTGCTCGCGCACGGTCGCCTGCTCCAGGTCCGGCTCGAACATCCACACCTTCTTGCCGTCAGCCACGATCAGCTGCTCGTGCGGGCGCACGTACTCCCAACGGAACAGGCGCGGTGCCGACAAAGCGACGCGACCACTGGTGGATTCCTTGACCTTGCCGCGGCTGTCGAACACCTGCTGGCTGAACTGCCCATCCAGGCCCTTCAGGCCGGTGGTGAAGGTTTTCAGGTCATCACGGGCGCCGGCCCAGGCGCTGCCGGCAGCGGCGCAGGCCACGGCCAGGGTGGTGGTGGCAAGGAAACGGCGGAGGCGAAGGTTCATGCAGGGATCCTGTGGGCGCGCGGCCAGGAAAGTTGGGTGCCAGTGTGCCCGGCGAAAGATGAATGGGCGATCAGGACGCCATTATGACGCCCTGATCGCTGATCGGCGATTCAGCTGCCAGCGGCCGGCAGCTTGCCGTACAGCACCTGGCCACGGAAGCCGCGGCGTACCTCGCGGAACAGCGCGCGGAACGCGGCATAGTCCTGCGGCTGGCACAGCGCCTCGGCGCCGCGCACCGCGTTCTGCTGCAGGCGGTGATGCACGGTCACTTCCTGGCCCTGCCGGCTCCAGTCGACCCGGTACTCGCCGGCCGCATTGGCAAACCGCTGGCTGCGCGGAATCGCGATGATCGGGGCATTGGCCGGGAACTGCAGGCGATAGGTTTCCTCGCGCAGGCTGGCATTGCAGTAGAACGGCGTCTCGTTGTCCGGTGCCGAGGCGCTGGCATACAGCCCGCGTACCGATTCACCACCGGGCGGATCGGGCACGGCCATGCCGCCGGCCACATCGAAGTCCACGTAGTCCTCGGCCTGGAAGGCCATGCGATAGCCAAACGGCCGGGTCAGGTCGACCGGCACACCCTGCAGCTGCAGCTGGCCGCGGCCATCGAAACCGGACGCGGCCATGATCGATTCTTCAGCGCGCGCCCGGTTCTGTGCATTGAGCTGGGCGAACTGCGCGCGCATGCCGATCTCGGCGTTGTCGCTCAGCTGCGGCACTGTCTCGCCACGCAGGTTGCCCTGCGCGTCGAAGGTGAAGCGCACATCCATTACCGTGGCGTTGCGATGCGGATCATTGGCCGGCGTGCGCGCCAGGGTGGCATCACGGGTGTGCAGCACCGGCGCACCGAGGTCGCCATCGGGCAGCTGGCCGAAGCGCGCCCAGGCACTGGTCGAATCCAGGTACAGGTCGAACTCGGGCACGTAGGTGATGGCGTGGTTGAAGCGGCCCAGCAGCGGAATCTTCGGCAGCGTCGGGCCGCCACCGGCACCGATCAGCACCGGCGAACTGGTGATGCCCTTGGCCGCCAGCAGCGCCTCGAGGATCGTTACGTGGTCCTTGCAGTCGCCATAGTGGTTGTCGAGGATGCTCTGCGCACTGTTCGGCTCCAGGCCGCCATTACCCAGGTACACCGCCACGTAGCGGATGTTCTGCGCCACCCAGCGGTACAGCGCATCGGCCTGCGCGCGACGGTCGCTGATGCCGGCGGTGACTTCATCGGCCAGCGCCTGGATCTCCGGGGTGACCTGTGCGGCCGGCCCTGCCTTCAGTTGGTAGGCGCGACCCATCTGCGCCCAGTCGCGATAGGTGCTGGCCATGATGTTCGGCCCGAACTCCCACACCGCCGCCGACCAGTTCTGCGCCTGCATCGGCTCGCGGCGCTGGTAGCGCCAGCGCCATTGCGCCTGGCCGTTCTTCACCACCGGTCGGTCACTGCCCTGCACGCCACGGCTGTCCACGAACATGGGCAGATTGGCCGGCGCGCTGAGGGTCACTTCGGCATCGTCGTACTGGGTGAAAACATTGAAGGTTTCCCACAGGCCGAAGTAGCCCGGGAAATAGGGCGTCAGCTGGGTCCGGCGCACCTGGTAGAACAGCCGCGTGCCCGGCGCCAGGTTCGGGAACACGATCACCCGCACCTTGCGGTCGGCATACATCGCCGCCGAGGCACTGGAATAGCTTTCCTGGGTGTAGATGCGATCGGCCGGCACTTCGCGGCGCTGGCCGTCGGCGGTCAGCGTATAGGCGTTGACCACATCCAGCGTTTCCATCTTCTCGCTGTAGCTCAACCGCACCTGGCTGAACTGCTCCACCGCTGCCTTGGTCTTGAGCAGGATTTCGTAGGTTTCAGTCTGCACGTTGCCGGCATCGGCGCGCACCTGGTAGTCGGCGCGATAACGTACGAAGCTGAAGTTGTTGCTGGCCTCGGCATCGCTGCCGGTGGACGGCGGCGCGACTGCGGGTACAGCCGTCGCGGCGGCGTCGGCCAGCGCCGGGCCGGCTGCCAGCAGGCAGGCCAGCGCCAGCGCGCAGGAAACGGGTTGAAGCATGCGTCGGTTCCTTGGACGTCGGGAATGCGGCAGGGCTTGGCTTACTTCGGCGGCGGCGGTGCCAGCACCGTGCGGTCGCCGTTGTGCTCGGGCGGACTGACCACACCGGCCGCTTCCATGGCCTCGATCAGTCGCGCCGCGCGGTTGTAGCCGATCTTCAGGCGACGCTGCACACCGGAAATCGACGCGCGGCGGGTCTCGGTGACCACGCGCAGCGCTTCGTCGTACAACGGGTCGGACTCATCGCCGCCGCCGGAACTGGTCTCCGGCAGGCCGGTCGCACCGACCACCACGCCATCACCCATCGTCTGCACTTCGTCCAGCACGCCGTCGACATAGTCGGCCGGCCCCATTGCCTTGAGGTGCTCGACCACGCGATGCACTTCCTCATCGGACACGAACGCGCCGTGCACACGCTCGGGCATCGCCGTGCCCGGCGGCAGGTACAGCATGTCGCCATGACCGAGCAGCGTCTCGGCGCCGGACTGGTCGAGGATGGTGCGCGAATCGATCTTCGAGCTGACCTGGAAGGCGATGCGGGTGGGAATGTTGGCCTTGATCAGGCCGGTGATGACGTCCACCGACGGGCGCTGGGTGGCCAGGATCAGGTGGATGCCGGCCGCACGTGCCTTCTGCGCCAGTCGCGCGATCAGCTCTTCGACCTTCTTGCCGACGATCATCATCATGTCGGCGAATTCGTCGATGAAGATGACGATGAACGGCAGCGTCTCCAGCGGGCGCGGGGCCTCGCCCAGCTCCGGGTTC